>ENA-OOXJ01001995-OOXJ01001995.1-human-gut-metagenome-genome-assembly--contig:-NODE-1995-length-11419-cov-2.107885_pt1 | contig 11419 bp, 9 predicted proteins | sample MGYA00241587_ERZ501343 | MGnify/ENA primary metagenome ERZ501343 (study PRJEB25962, sample SAMEA2042918) | human gut metagenome | biome: human gut; feature: human-associated habitat; material: faeces... | reverse complement strand
CTTGTGGGGCAGATTGCGGAAGGGGTGTAGATTTGTGGGGGCTGCGCGCAGGTGCTAACATCTAGGCGGCAGGCGCGGATTGCTGCAGTGTCACTTCCACGCTTGAGGCTATGCGCCAATATGTATGTTCGGTTACTCGATTGCCCTCTCTAGAGCGTTGTCGCGCAATCTGCCCCGTCACGAAGTTCAGTGATGGCTGTTGGCGTCTGAGCTCACCCATGAAAACCCGTAGGAGTCGCCGGAGATGGATGCGCATCTTCAACGCGGACGGCAGCGAGGCCCAGATGTGCGGCAACGGCGTGCGCTGTGTGGCCGAGTGGCTCTACACCCACGGGGTGGAAAAGCCTGTCCTGACCATCGACACCAACAGCCGTGCGGGTGACATAAACAGCGAATTCGACATGGCCGTGGTCCTGCCACCGCTACGGGTAGTACCTTCTTCGCTACGGGTAGTGCTCCTCCCGCTACGGGTAGTGATTCCTCGCGTAACCTCCACCTACAATCGTTGAAATATGGCGGATCATAGTGACGAGTGCGCCAGAAAAGCACTACCCGTAGCAGAAAGAACACTACCCGTAGCAAAAACAGAAACTGCTGCCATCCCAGAAGGCGGTAACAGACGATAAGAGTGGTAGGTGCATTTTGACCCGGACCAGCCAATTATGGCATTACGCGAAAAGCAGCGAAGGAAGCGGTTCCCAAGAGCCAATAACGGGTTCGGAGGAAACCGCTCAATACGACTCTACCTCAATCAATGGGACCTAAACCAGCAAAAGAGCGCAACCGTTAATCATATGGTTTTCGAATCATCCTTATGCAGGCAGGCCCGCTAGCGTCCGCCATGCCAAAACACATAGCGACTCTGCGGCTCCTAAAATGAAATCATGAGTACTGAAGCAACGGAAAGATCACACATCATCCCCGCACATGCGGGACAAAACAGCATGTGACGCGTAGCGGCGCATTCCATCTCCCACAGTATGCTCGGCTGCGTTCAGTGATAGACATGATGGTCATTGATCAACCATGATAAAAGCATTACGATGACAGGAGGTATGTGGGATAATTGAGTCATGTCTGTGAAGGAATCCGATGTTGAAATGGTGCGTGCCGCGAAGGCCGCGCGCAATACGCGCAATCTTGCCCTTGCCCTCCATTCCGCTGAGATGGAGGGCGGCCATGTATCGGATGTGCTCCTGCATGAAGCGCATGATTACGCGAATGGGCTGATTGACGCCGCGACATTGGGCCTTCGCGTATGTGCCCGGTACGGTCTGAACGACAGATAATACATACCGATGAGCGAACCGGTGTTCGATCCGTATCTTGTTCCTGGTACGGATTTATTGCGCAATCTTTCCGGTGCGCACACGCAACGGGAATTGGCGGAGATCGAGCATTCGCTTGTCACGGCGAGGCACTGGAGCTGATGGATGATCTTCCTGTCCCAGATGGCACAGTAGCGCAGTTGCGTTCCATCCACAGGTTCCTATCCCAGGACGTATATGACTGGCCAGGGAGATCAGATCATACTCAAAATCGGCCACGCCTTTCCCGCCAAGAGTGATTACACCCACATGATGTCAATCGTCCATCCAAGTATGCAGCACATCACTCATAGCGACAATGGCACCATTTCCACCGGGTATGCATGCACATGAATATCCAGTACAGCGAACACACGTCGAGCCTCGCTCAGACTCGCCAAACCACTATCGCGCAGCGAGTACGCAGCCTGAATGCTGACATGCGCATCCTTCGCCAGCTGCTCCATACTCAGGTGCCGGTCATCCACCGCCTCACGCACACGGCGTGCGACAGCTTGCGGAGTTGGCAGATAATCCACATGCACCACTGGACGATGTACTGCATCAGCATATGCCGTCACATCATTGTATTGGCTCAAATCTAACGTCGTGTGCATGTCAGCGCATCCTCCGCGAATATGATAGTACGCAACTTTTCGTGATTCATCTTCGATGCTAGAGCCGTATGAGCTGCCCGCGCAGTAACCAGTACTCAGGGCTCTTCGCCTGTGTGCCATGCCGCTGGAACAACATGCAATATCGCAGACCTTGATCTCGGAGCCATCGGCACAATTCCGCATACAGGGCTACCGTTGAATCGGACAAAGAGTCCTGATCAAGATGGAGAGCATTCTCACCTACATAATCCAACGCATAGGAACGTATGACTGAACGATACTTCGCAAGCGTCCAAGATTTTTCTGTCAATGGAAGGACGACATGCCAGCTGGGACCGCCACCGGAATCATGACGGATGAAACCAGCCGTCGGACTTGTCTCGTAGTGCACTGATCGATACACGGGGCAATTCGAGAAACCGAACAATGCACACCAAGCACGAGCATTATCAGTCCTAGAAGGTACCTTTAGCCCAGTGGGCGTATGGCTATCTTCCGTGCCTGCAAGTTCGTCAACATTCGTCAATCCAAAAAGTCCCGAGTGCACTTTCTCTGCGGTACGTGCAGTTATAATCGAGGCGAGTTTGAGCAATCGCATCGTCACAAACTCATTTCCCCTGTTGCGCGGAGTCATCTCCCATAGGCTGGCTCCGAATTTCTGCTGAATTTCAGGCGTAGCTTTGGTTCGATTCAAAGACCAATATGATGGTTCTCCCAACGCTCCGATATAACGTTCATCCAAAGTCGTCCGCAATGAATCAATAGCATCACGTCGATCTCGTTCGAGCGCTACCCATTCCTCGCGACCGGCTACCGTACCGATGCGAGGGCTGAGCGTAGCTACAGTTTTCCCTTTACCTGCATAAGAGCCACGTGCATTAAGCCACTGCGACTTATGCCAGCGTTCGGCATGGGCACGCACGATATGAGCGCATTCCATCTCGGTTATTTCGTCATTTGTCTCCACCATCAGGGTGTGCCGTCCGCTCCACCACAATCTACAAATGCGGTCTTCCACGGCATCTTCAAGTATGGACGCCAACCCAAAACCAAGCATGTGTGAAAACGCATCATCGTAATCGGCAGGAATTCGCAGAACGCTCATTAATCATCGTCCTTCCATGGATATCGTCACATCAGCGGCACGAAGCAAAGTTTCCAGAAAAGCGATGCCCCACAATCCGTAACGCTCATTCGTTCGTTCCATGATGCTCTGCCAGTACCCTGCATCAAATAACTCTTCTGCTGCGGAGCGGATGGCATGTATGGTCTGGGAGCCATCGCCATTCTCTTCGGAAACAGTCTGGATGATTGCATCTGGTATGACCTGTTGAGCATTCATCGGAAACATGGAACGTCCATGACCATGAGATGTCCCCGCAAGTCTAGTCACCAATTCCTTGTCATGAGCCTGCAAAGATTCTGAGTCAAGAGCCCAGCATTCAGCGGCTGAACGTTGTTCATGCCGCCATCCGTCGAGCCTCAACTCGATGCGCTTGGCACGTTCCCAGGATGAGGAACGATACATACTTTTGGCCAATGGCTCGGCTGGCACATTGGGCATGCGATATCGTAGCAATGTTTGGAAACGCGGATCTTTCTTCCCGTCATCATGGTGTAATCCGGCAGTTCGTATATCAGCAACAAGTCGGGAATCAAAGCCCAGCTTTGCGGCGAATAGCTCTGCGCGTGACCCTACGGATTCCTGATGGCTTCCCGGACCATCAAGCAGCACAGGACCTTGGCGATTAAAACGCCCAATTTCCTGCAACTGGTCTCCATCTGCTGCATCCGAGGACTGCAGCACTATGAATACTGAAGAATCACTTGAATCACCGTCGATGAATCCATCTACGAATGCGATTCTAAAACCGTGATTATTAATCGCACAGGAATTCAACGCCTCTTGCAGATTTGGATACTTCGAGACATCAATCCCCTGATACTCGGCTTCAACAGTCTCATCAGTATCAGTTTCTGCGCGAAGCACCTCAGACAGTTCCTCATATAGTGCAGGTTGTTTCTCTCTATTCGCATGAAGGACAGCCATCGATTGCTGGCATTTGTTGAATACATCCCCCGGCGACGTTATTTCGTCCTGAAGCTTTTTTGAATGTTTATCGTCCTTGCTAAAGGGATCGAGCATGGGAATCCCCTCAGAAAACACTCTGGCTCCGTCATCGACAATGAGCACATCTCCCGAGCGCAAGGTTGGATCTGAATCTGCCTGCCCATCTAAAAGATGTACAGCATTACCGTTCTCGCTTGAATTCGTGCGCATGATGAATGCTCGGCGCCCTTTTAATTTGTTTTGCAGAGCATCCAGCATTGCATATGATGTTACCGGGAATAATTCACGCGAATCCGGAGGTGTGGTTGCCAACAGACGCTGTGCAAGATAATCATCCTGCGGAAGAGTACGGATAACTACCGCAACATCTGGCGTGACTCGATCAGCTAAGTCATCCCTTAACCACAAGTCAACATCCGCAGGATACGGGCGCCCTGCCGCTCTATGCTCAGCAAATACATCTTCGCTGGTATGGGACAGATTCTCAACATCCCACCATTCCAACCGCTGAAGTACCATACGTTCTAATTGCGCAGGAGCAGGCGGTTGAAGGACAGATGACCATGCCGTTAGTCCCTCCACAGGTAGCGATTCCAGCCACATCTGAGCAGCTGTTAGGTCTTCCTTCATATAGGGGCCACGAATCTTTCCACTGTTCTGACAGCATATGACGACTGGACCTTCTGGTCGCAATCCTCGTCGATTCACTCGACCGGCACGTTGAACGAGAGATGCGGCCGGAGCCAACTCACTAATCATTCCACTGAAGTCAGCGTCAATACCTGCCTCAAGTGTCTGAGTAGCAACAACGAACTTCAGACCTGTCTGCGTAATCGCAGATTGGTCACCTCGAATTGCATCATAGAGAGGTTCCGTGGAATCCAATCGTTGCACGAATTGATCTCGCTCATAATCACGCATAGGGCCAACGAATGCACGAACTGCATTGTCACCGGCATCCTTCCCCAATGCTTCCCTGAGCCTCCTAACTACTTCGCTGGCACGCGGAACCGTGTTGACGAAACATACGACCACCCCACCAAGGCGCTCCTGCAATGCAATGCTTTCCTTAGCCATGCAGGTGGCGATCTGCTTGTCATCAACTGAAAGAACTTGTATAGGGCGCGGCGTCCGCAATCTCCTGCGTAGCTCTAAATCGATTTTGAAATCAGCTTCCTCCACACCGCAGATGCTCTGTTCATCTTGCAGATTGGATATATTCTCCCCTGAAGGGGTGGCTGTTGTCACAACAACTTGGAGAGGAGAGACCGGCAATGGCTCACCTTGGCGAATACAGGCTTCAATTCTTGGAATCTGTTGAGCGGTGTATGCGAATTGTCTACTCAGTTGCGCTTCATCCACTACGATGACTGCATCATAGGCAAGCAATGCAGCCTCTATAGGTTTTGCCGCATCGCTGACACCATATCCGCTGAATAGCAGTCGACTGCCAATCATGTCAGGAGTACCACACAGTATCTGGCATTCGAGCGGTTTATACCGCCAAACGCGCATATCAGCCTTATCATCAAGGCCTCCGCGCAAGCGTTGTGCAGAGCAGACGACCTTACCCTGTTCCTGACACTGGAAAGCTAGCTGGTCAAACGTCCACTGTCGATCCATTAGTTCCGAATACTGCCTCGCATACAGACCGACTGCAATGAGCTTAAGAATCTCAGATTCCGTGTCATCGTCTAATGACGCAACATCGTTGATGCGAGCGCATGCAGCCGAGGCTTCCAAATACTGATCATCCACGATGCCACGTCGATTGACCGTCACTGCCATACGTCGTGGAACGGCATCCAATGAAAGGCTTTTCAGCAGATGATTCAGTTCTTTCGGCAACGGAATATCATCCAATGCAGCGAGCCCTGCCAATGCATTGACAAAGAGGTGCACGTCGATGACGGCAGTCTTCCCAGAACCGGTCGGTGCGGATATCAGTTTCATCCACTGTCCGTTATTGACGACTTCACGCATCAAACGCGTCTGCCATAAATATGGCTTACGCCCCTGATGCAACGATTCCACGAAAAGATCATACAGTTCTACGAGCATCTCGTTTGGGGTTGTTGCATTCATCTCCATTTCGGTTGCCCTTTCGTTGTGAAACAGCTTTCGGGACAATCCATAGGAATGAGTAAGCCCCCGCCAAAGTGCCTGCTCTGCCCGATAGCGAGAATCTCATCTTTAATCACATTCTCAAATGCAATCAATCCGGTCGATGCCGTAATCATGAAGCCCTCACGCATTCTGTGCACATAATCCCCCATATCTGGGCGAGCCACGGTACGCGCTGCAAGAATACGTACAAAAGAATCTCCTGCAGTCACTGCATCAATGAGATCCCAGTACTTACCCCTGCCTCTTTTTTCGGCAATTTGCCCACGGAACACGTTCCGAAATACGTGCCCTATGGAAACCGCAAGATTGCATTCCGCGGTCCACGACCTGCTTTGTCCGGCGGGGCTTTTTTCAGCTTGTGTTTCATTGACCGAAAATGGCATAGGTGACCATATTCGATGCATGCCATCCCTTGGTTTACTCCACAGATGCACCCCTTCTCCAGGGATTGGATTCCCTAATCGGAGTGCAGGCTTGCTGTGTGAATAGTATATTCTGGAGTTGGCCAACGAACGTACTAGCGTACCCAATTTCCGCAATTCCCCAGCATCCATTTCGCTGGGAATCATCAAAATGAAGGCAGGAAGAGACTCTGCGATTCTCTGGTCTGCAATCAACGACGCATAATCTTTCCGCAGAACTTGAATGGCGATGTTATTCGCCGGACGTTTAACCATAGAATCGGTGGACCACCGACCGGTCAGATATGGACTAACATCCGTACCCCAACGTCGCACTAATAAGCGGTGCAACGCCACACACCATGCAGTCAATTCATCATCCCGAGGATTCCACGCCGAAGCATTCGACTCCACGCGCGCGGGAATGATAATCATACGAGTCCATGGCAGCTGTACTGCCGACTTGGCTTGTTTCTGAGGGCTGTAGGTACTGCGATGTACACACTGCAATCTTTTCTCAGATCTGACTTCTGTGTCTTTTTTTGTGGATGAATCCTTCGGAATCTTAGAGGCTGGATGTGGATTAGCCTGAGTGTAATGCTCCATCAGCTCCTGATGAAGCCCCGGCGCAGGGCAAGGCAATTCGCGCGCACGCTCGACTTCCATCAATGATTGTGATTCCGGACGCAGCATATACGAATCAGGAAGGGGGAAATCAAATCCCTCCTCGACAGTAATACGTACAGGACTTCCAGCGCCACCCAAGAATGGAATCTCCCAACACAAATCTGCAATTGTACTGCACTCTTCGTCGTCTGGGCCATTTTTCCACTCGAGGATCATATCCCCTTGTTCATCAGTACGGTACATCACAGCCGACCGGGCCCGCTCCGCTTTGGGAGCTTTGTCTGCTTTACGCCTATAAGCAATGGCATTATGGGAGGTTGGAGATTGCGAAACTATCTCCGGAAAACGAATCGCTTCCGGCGGATTCGATTCCAACCATTCGAGTGCTGCGTTCAAACGCTTGTCAAGCATACCCTGTGAATTTTCAGATGAAAAAACGGTATGTGCGGCTGATACCATTGCCTGATATAAACGCATGGGAGTTGGAAAAGATTCCTTCTCCCCATATTCGCTTGCTCCTTGATAGGAAGCAAGAAGGAAGTGGATACGAATCGCGAACGTCATAGCGCCATCTTCCGGTTATCATCTATCATCGTCGTCAGCAGCGCTTGCAGATTCAATCACTGCAGGGTCGCCTTGCACAGTGATAATTTGCCCATGCCAATCAATGCCTGCCTTTTTCTGAGCTTGTGCATATGCCTGAGCCAACAGCTCATCGGCGTCTTCCAGCGTAAGCATCTCCAAATCATCATGTTTACCGCCACGACGATCCAGAACGGTTTTCGGCTCATCAGCTTCCACAAGGAAGCAGTTTTCCCGTAGATGCAATTCCGCATTGCTTCCAACCATCGCATTGATCAACGCTGCAGCCAGCAGTACACGGATAGCTTCATCACCCTCTGGCCCTTTACCGAAGCGCATAGCCCGAAGCATGGAGAAACTCAGGACATGTGTGCGCGTAATACTACGAACTGCGATGCCATCAAGAGCATTTGCATCAGTTGATGGGGGAATCGCACCAATGACGATAGTTGAGCCATCCCCGCTACTCGCGAATTTGCTGAGCTTCTTGTCATTCATTGTTCCTTTGATGCGCTCAGCAATTTTCTTGGCTTCATTTTTGGTTAGATGCACTCCGGCTGCAACTGGATCAATACGCGCGCCTGCACGATGAATTGGAGACTCATGCGTCTGATCAGCAAGCACCGCATAAATCTCACCGTTGAAGCTGGCGGGAATACGCAGTTGGTTCTTGTTTCGTGTTGAGTCCCAGCACCCAAACATCACTGTCACTGGGGAAATCGCCAGCATTGCAGACAAATCCTCCAAGGAGGAGTTTCGTGCCGCCATGTACTTGACTTTGTCGGATTCACTGAATTCAGCGATGCGAATATGCGCGTCCACCGCACGATGTGGCAATTGAACATCATCGAAATACCTGACGCTGCTTTCGTCTCCTGGGATCATCTCATAACGTACGCGAACTTGGGGCATCTTACTGAAAATCGGATGGCCAACTTCAATCGCTCGGCTGATGTAGTCTTCCAAACGATTGGCCTGTGATGTTCTAGAATCAATGAGCACAGTATCAACACACTCATCATTCACCCAGCGCTTCTCGTACACATACGTCGACCCATTACCAGCAGTGTATTTTGCAGGAGCTACGATACTACCCATACCTGCTGCCGGTGCGAGCGACGTTACTTCCGTCAGCGCATTCGAGCCCCCAATTTTTGCCGCTTCATTCAAGTCTTGTACTGTGAGTTTGCGCATCATTGCTCTTTTCTCTACATGTTTTAGTGAGATCGATTCACTACTCACACATCGTACCATCATCGTTAAGCAGCACCAAATCAGCATGCATACAAAGAAGCTCCGGGGCCACAATAGCCCCAGAGATAGATGGAATCAAACGAGAGGTCGATCACTACAACATCCCTCAATGAAGCTCCGGAGATTTGCCACGCTGAACAGCAGCACACCGCTGCCCACGAAAACCATTACTGCAATATCCGCAATAACACTTCGGAGAAAACACCATCATACATCCTGACACACATCGACATAGGCGATTGTGTAAAAACTCACGAATCCGGCAAATCCATCAGCTACATACATATGTACACCGATACAACTCAAGATCCCGACATTCTCGTTTTCCCTAATCGTTTTTCACACCAAACCAGCACTCAAATCACTGTCGGCACTCTCACATCTTCATAGTTTCGCGATCCTATAAAAACAATCGACTCAGAAGTCTTCGCATCATCCAGCCGAGCTATAACCACCGAATCTTCCGCACCATTGATTAACGTATGAAGTCGCTCTTCCATCCTCACAAGTCTTACCTCCCGCATTTCCATGAGAAAAACGCTGTACTGCAACCTGTTCCCATAACTCTGCAGCAGCTTGGAGACACGAATCCTTCGAGAATCATCCTTGATGTCATAAGCAATGATGTACCGCTGCATCAAATTATTCATGTAATCACCCCTTAACGCACTCGTATTCCCCGATAACGCTCAAGGCTGCCCTCCAATCGCCCCAGCACCATGCGTGCCTGTATCTCCACAATCCTGCGCCATGATGCCCGATATGCATAAACCGGATGCTTCAATTCCGTTGCCATCCGTCGTTCATACGCACCGATCAGGGTCTTACGAGTCTCATCACGTAACCGCACAGAGCCCATCACATTAGCGAATCCATTTCGCTTGATTTCCCCATTGTTCACAACCGTCTGCACAACGGAATCCGCAATGGGCGCACGAAATTCCTCCATAAGATCGAGGGCAAGAGCCGGCTTATTACGTTTACTACTGTGCAGAAAACCTGCATGTGCATCAAGTCCACAAGATACAATCGCGCGAATACAGTCGCTCAACAAAAGAGAGTAGGTGTAATCCAGTAATGCGTTAAGAGGGTCAGGCGCAGGGTGTCGCATTCGTTCCAACCATGGCCACTCATTTCGCTTATTCACGCTGATAAGATGATGAAATTGCGAAAAGTACAACGCAGCAGCTTGCCCCTCCAAACTTAGAATATCCTGTATACGATTGGCATTCACCACTGATTTCTCTATATGTTTCATATCAAACAAAACATTGTTGTTTTTATCGGACCGTCGGAGCAATACTATTTGATTGTGAATTTTTGCCGATATGAACTCACGAGCAAGATCCAGTCGCCCTTCGTGCGAAGCGACATGTTGAGCGACACGAGTCTCTCCATTGGGCCCATAGGAAGAAACCGACCAACCCATCAGTCGACCTGTTCCACTGCACCAGAGAATAGGGATATTACGCCACATCAGCTCTCTCATCAAACCACTTGATACATCTACATTCCCGTGTATCTGGAGAGCCTGAATCGAATCCAGGGGAACCGAGGTGATTTCATCACCATTTTTGGAGACATGCATACGTCCTGACTTCAAGTAGGCACGTGCGCCAGGCGTCGCTAGATGAGTAACCGCATGATCCGGCACTTTCACCATAATACGATGTTCCGGAATGTTATGCGCGCGTTCTTCAGGTAGACAGATACCTGCATGCGAGCAACGCATGCACCGCGGATCATCCTCAAAAGGCAATGGAGCTGTTTCACACTCAATAAGCTTACGAACCTCCTGCACGGAACCGTAAGCCTCCTCGTAATCGGATTTTCTTAGTTCAACAGGAACAATCCGATGGTGCGAGGTAAAGAATATTTCAGTCCCATCTACTCGATAACCCATATCCTCCATGCATGCAGCCTGCAAGGCGAGCTGTATACGCATGGCATGTGTCACATCCATACTCCTACGCACGGGTGTAGCTTTATATTCACGGATAATCACACCGTTGTCTTCATTCAACCGGACCGCATCTAATCGCCCCGACAGTCCCCACCCCTGATGATTCACATTAACTGCCCTATAGTCAGTATCCCCGCGGCCACCGTTGGCGTCATCCACTGCACGATGGTCATGAAAACCGCGCTCCATCTGTAACGACTCAATCTTCTCACCTTGGATTTCTAACCATGCCCTTCGTGGACAAAAGATAAAGTCACATATGAGACTAATCGGTAATGTATCTTCCAACCCTTCACCTCGCTTCATTGCGTTATTCTCAGCATACTTCATTTTTGCTTAGATAAAAATCGGAGTACATTCCTCAATGAAGCTCCGAAGCCAAAACTTCGGAGATGCCTCCTGATGGATCTCCACGACGTTGCTGGCCCTTCCTCAATGAAGCTCCGAAGCCGAGACTTCGGAGATGCCAT
>ENA-OOXJ01001993-OOXJ01001993.1-human-gut-metagenome-genome-assembly--contig:-NODE-1993-length-11425-cov-2.406508_pt1 | contig 11425 bp, 10 predicted proteins | sample MGYA00241587_ERZ501343 | MGnify/ENA primary metagenome ERZ501343 (study PRJEB25962, sample SAMEA2042918) | human gut metagenome | biome: human gut; feature: human-associated habitat; material: faeces... | reverse complement strand
CAAGCTGTTTGGGTACGACAACCATCTCTCCCCCGACGATCACTTCCAAAACCTGCTGCGTCTGCTGCAGGTTTTCCATCATCGCCCGGAGCTTCTTTCGCATATCGTGGATCTTTGTTGCCATATCCCCGATTTCATCCTTCTGCTTCCGCAGCTTTGCTCCAGCCTCTGTCGGGCGGAAATCCAATGCAGCGGTCTGCTCAATCACAGAAGTCAGCTGACGGATTGGCTTTGTTAAGCCGGTACCCATAACAATACCAATCACTGCCGAGAGAATAAATGCAACAATCATTGCAAGAATAATCATCTTTGCAAGTCCGTATGCCTCGGAATAAATCTCCGACACCGGTGCCGTAAGCACCAGCTTCATGCCATTGTCCAAATTGTAAAATGCAAATTTCTTGTTTTCATTTTTATAGGAATAATCCATCGTCTTACCCTGATTACCGTCATCTCCGATAAAATCCGCACTCTTAGAAAGCGAGGAATCCAGATCGGAAAGCTTTGTGCCCTCATCCGCATTTTTGTGGTACATGACTGCTGCAGATGCATCTGTCAGGAATGCGTATCCACTCTGGTATACTTTTGTCTTATCAACCAGATCGGTAATCTGTGAAAAATCGATATCCATACCGACAATACCAATCGATGTTCCATCTTCTGCAAACAACGGCACAACGTATGAGATCATGTAAATATTGATATTTTCATTCATGTACGGTGACATCCAGATGGCTTTCTTTGCCTGTACTGGAAGGTAATACCAGCCGACATGCTCCACATCGCTTTCATCGTACATGGAAAAATCCGTTGGTGTCAGGCACTGCAGGTCGCTGTCAACTGATTGGCGCTGCGCAAAGACGCCGGATGTCGGATTGGAATAATTCGGGTTATACCGCAGATATGCCGTCACTGCCCCATTCGTATGGTTTGCAAAATCAAGCACCGCCTGCTGTACCGTCTCGGTGTATGTATCCGCATAATCCTTGCTCTGCCGGAACGAATCATAGTCAAAATTACTCATTGCGACTTCACTGAGCGTATCCACCGACTGCTCAATCTTCTGAATCGTGGAATTAATCTCTTCGGTCTTCTTCTGCCCGGTAAGCTGCATCATGGTCATTGCATCTTTTCCGGCTGTCCGCACAGAATTTGAAATTGCAATCACCCCGATCAGAACCGATGTAAAAAGAGAACAGATCAAAATAGACGCTATAAGCTTTGTCCGTACTGATTTCATAATCCTTTGCCTCCCAAACTCATTTTTTCTGTTGTTTTTAAAAGTGTTCCCCTTATGTATTCCGAAAATCATCCAATACCGGTATCTGCAGAACGGTATCCCAGTAATTTTCACTTTCCATTATAACATACCATGCTGAATTTTTTAGATGTAATCGGAAATATATGGAATTTTATGAAACAGTACATCATCCAGACGGTCTACCGCTTCCTGCTTCCCTTCAATGCGTTCAAGGGCATACAGACGCTCAGCCGTCTTGTATCCCAGTAAAAGGGTAGTCAGCGTACCTATCTCCATTTTTAACTTATACTCTGCCGGTTCATCGGTCAGCATACATTTTCCATCGGAAAAACAGAGCCGAAAACTGCGATTGTTCCACAAAAGCAGGTGATCCTCAATTTCAAGTTCGATATACAGTGTTCCGCCATCCGGATCACATGGATAATCTTCCAGAAAACCTTCAATGTCGATCAGCCGTCCCATGGCATAGGGGCGGATTGTTTCCTTAATATCACCGTCATCCATTTCAAAAGCGATTGGTTCACTGAAATAGGTATTGCCATGTACCTCATCGATCATGGAATCGTGTGCATGGATATACTCCCAGAGTCCCTTCTTCGCTTCTCTGTTTAAATAGATCATTTCCTTGATATGCATGATATCGTTTTTGATCAGATAGACCATAAATCCGCATGGCTTGTCCTTGGTGTTATAGTAAACTGCCACATTCGTATCGTCCTCATCCCAACGCCAGTATTCCTCCCACGCCAGTGCATTCCGGAACAGACAGCCGTGTGTGATTGATGCAAAATGCGAATGCAGCTCATGAAAATCGGTATTGTCCCAGTCCACACGCCGTACATACCCGGGTGCTTTTACTTTCGTCGGAATCTGCCGGTCCTTGATATTGAAAGAAATTTTATTGGATATGATCTCCCAGCCCAGATGATGATACAGCGGTATGGAATATGGATACAGGAGGGCAAACGGTCTTCCCTGCTGTTTCATATGTTCCAGACTCTGATACATCAGTTTTTTCATAATGCCCTGCCCGGTATATTCCGGATATGTACAAACACTCGTAACAAATCCAACGGGAAATACTTCCCCGTATATATTCATTTTCAATGGATATACGGCAAACTGGGAAATCAGGGTATCCCCGTCAAAACATCCCAGCACATCCGCACGCTCCAGTACCGGGAACTTCGACTGTTTGATCTCTTCATCTTTCCATCCGGTTGCCGTCAGCTCATCCTCCGTTACCTGAAAGGTATAGCGCAGCAGCGCGTTGTACTGATCCAGATCCTTCGCTTCCAGATAACGGGTCAGATAATGGTCTGCGGCGTTCATACGAACACCCCCGTCCTTACGGGGTCAGACGGTTGGGGCCGCGGAACAGGAACTCGGCGTCCTTGATGCTCAGGCCGCACAGCAGCATGGTCAGGCGGTCGATGCCCAGACCAAAGCCGCCGTGGGGCGGGCAGCCGTACTGGAAGAACTCCAGATAGAACTTGACGTCCTCGGCCAGACCCTTCTCCTCAGCCTGCTTCTTCAGCACCTCATAGCGGTGCTCACGCTGGGCACCGGTGGTGATCTCCACACCGCGCCAGATCAGGTCGTAGCCCTGCGGCACGCCGTTCTCGTCGCGCATATGGTAGAAGGCGCGCTTCTCGGCGGAGTAATCGGTGATGAACAGGAACTCGTGACCGTAGTGCTTCTTGACCCAGTCGTAGCTCAGGCGCTCGGCCTCGGTGGTCAGATCGCCCTTCTCGCTCTCGTCCACGGTGTAGCCAAACTCTTCCTCCAGAGCCTTGTACAGGTCTGCCAGCTTGACCACCGGGAACGGGGTGGTGGGCACGATGACCTCCTGCCCGAACAGTTCCTTGATCTGCTCGCCGTAAGTATCTTTAACGGCCTGCAGACCGGCGGTCAGCAGCTCCTCTTCCATCTTCATCACGTCCTTGAAGGAGGTGATGTAGCTGAACTCCAGGTCAAAGCCGGTGAACTCGGTCGCGTGCTTATTGGTGTAGCTCTTCTCGGCGCGGAACACCGGGCCAGTTTCGAAGATGCGCTCAAAGCCGGCAGCCATGGCCATCTGCTTGTAGAACTGGGGGCTCTGTGCCAGATAAGCGTTACGGTCGAAGTAGTCCACCTTGAACACCTCAGAGCCGCTCTCGCTGGCAGCAGCGATCAGCTTGGGGGTGTGGATCTCAATGAAGTTGCGGTCCAGCAGGAACTTGCGCATGGCGTTGACGAAGCAGCTCTGTGCCTTGAACATCAGCTGGTTCTCGTCGGTGCGCAGGTCGATCCAGCGGTAGTCGATGCGCTGGTCGATGCTGGAGCGCTCCACAGCCTTCTTTTTCTTGGTGGCTGCGATCTCCTTGCGGACGATGGGCAGTGCATTGGCGGTGCTCTCCACCTCGATGCTCTCGGGAATCATCTCCACGCCGCCCATCTTGACGTAGTCGTTCTCCATCACCTTGCCGGTGACGGTGATGACAGAGTCCGGGGTGAGCTGGTCGATGGTATCCACCAGCTCAGGGTGGTCGGCCTTTTCCACCGTGATCTGCAGCTTGCCGGTAATATCCTTCAGCACGATAAATGCCATATACTTGCTGTTGCGCAGGTTTTCGATAAAGCCCTGCACCTTCACCGTGCCGCCGATGGCCTTTTGAGCCTCATTGATATAGGTGCGTTCCATAATACAGGAATCCTCCTTTAACGTCTTGTGTACTGTTTTATTATACGCTTTTCAGGGGATAAATCAAGAGATATGCCAATTTCAGCCGCTCTGTGCTGTGCTTTCTGTAAAAACGGAGACACCGGAGCGTCAGCCAAGGCTCCGGTGTCTCCATATAATAGATCATTTTTCATCATGCAGGGTGCCGGTGCCGCCCTCCACCACGCCGTCATGCCGGAGCACAGCGGTAATGGTGCCAAAGAAGCACTTCACATCCAGCCCAAAGCTGATATGCTCCACATACCAGCCGTCCAGCTTTGCCTTTTCGGCAATTTCCAGCTCGTCCCGGCCATGGATCTGTGCCCAGCCGGTCAGCCCCGGGCGCACATCGTTTGCGCCGTATTTATCCCGCTCAGCCAGCAGGTCATACTGGTTCCACAGTGCCGGGCGCGGGCCGATGACAGCCATATCCCCCACAAGGATATTCCACAGCTGGGGCAGCTCGTCCAGACTGGTCTTGCGCAGAAAGCGCCCCATGCGGGTGATATACTGTTCCGGGTCGTGCAGCAGATGGGTGGGCATATCGTGCGGGGTGTCGATGCGCATGGTGCGGAACTTGAGGATCTGGAAATGCCGCTTGCCGATGCCCACACGCTTCTGCCGGAAGAAAACCGGCCCGGGCGAGTCCAGCTTGATAGCAACAGCCAGAAGCAGCAGCAGCCACGAAAGGCACAGAATGCCGCAGGCTGACAGGAAAATGTCCAACAGTCGTTTGATCCGATTTCGATACATGAATAGAACTTCCTCCGTTTTCTACGGGTGTACCGCCTTATTATAGCAGTATGGGCAGCATTTTTCAATTGCAGGCTGTGGCCAGCGGGCGATATTTGCCGCTTTTGGGGAGAATAGGGCGCTTTGCCTCTTGTTTTTTACCTAATATCGCGCTATAATAGGCAATTGCTATGTTCACACAAGGCTTATTATAGGAGGTAGATAATTCATGGCAACGACCAGCCGTTCCGCAGACCTGACCAGCGGGCCCATGCTGCAAAAGATCATCTTGTTTTCCGTGCCGCTGGCGGCATCCAGCATTCTGCAATTGCTGTTCAACGCCGCCGACGTTGTGGTGGTGGGGCGCTTTGCGGGCAGCACGGCGCTGGCTGCCGTTGGCTCCAACGGCGCGCTGATCAACCTGCTGGTCAACCTGTTCGTCGGGCTTTCGCTGGGTGCCAACGTGGTGGCAGCCCGGTGCTTTGGTGCCCGGGACGAAAAGGGCGTACAGGATACGGTGCACACTGCCGTAGCGCTGGGCTTAGTCAGCGGCGTGCTGCTGGCGGTGGTGGGCTTTTGCGCTGCGCGCGGCCTGCTGGAGCTGATGAGCTGCCCGGAGGACGTGATCGGCCTTTCCACCCTGTACCTGAGGATCTATTTTATCGGCATGCCCATGACCATGCTGTACAACTTCAGCAGTGCGCTGCTGCGGGCCGTGGGCGACACCAAACGCCCACTGTACTGTCTGGCCGCTGCCGGTGCCATTAACGTGGTGCTGAATCTGGTCTTTGTCATCGGCTTTTCCATGAGCGTGGCAGGCGTGGCACTGGCCACCATCATCAGCCAGACCGTGTCCGCGCTGCTGGTGACCGGGATGCTCGTCCGGGAGGAGGGCGCACTGCGGCTGGACCTGCGGCGGCTGGCCTTCCACGCCGGAACGCTGAAGCAGATTTTGCTCATCGGTCTGCCCGCCGGGCTGCAGAGCACGGTGTTCAGCCTTTCCAATGTGGTCATCCAGTCCTCCATCAACTCCTTCGGCTCCATGGTGGTGGCGGGCAACTCTGCCTCCTCCAATCTGGAGGGCTTTGTGTACACCGCCATGAATGCTTTTGCGCAGGCCGCTGTTACCTTTACCAGCCAGAACATCGGCGCGCGCAAGTACCACAACCTTGACCGGGTGATCCGCAACTGTCTGCTGTGTGCGGTGGTCACCGGCCTTGTGCTGGGCGGCGGCGCAGCGCTGGCAGGGCACCAGCTGCTGCGCTTCTATTCCTCGGACGCAGCGGTCATTGCCACCGGTGCGGAGCGGCTGCGCCTGATCTGCGGCTTTTACCTGCTATGCGGCATTATGGACGTGCTGGCCAGCAGCCTGCGCGGGCTGGGCTACAGCATATTGCCCATGGTGGTAAGCCTTATCGGCGTGTGTGCGCTGCGGCTGGTTTGGATCGCCACCATTTTCCAGCTGAACCGCACCCCCTTTATGCTGTACATCAGCTACCCCATCAGCTGGGCGCTGACCGCACTGGTGCACCTGACCTGCCTGCTGGTGGTGCGGCGTAAGCTGCGCCAGAAGCAGCAGCTGACGCAGGTAGCATAAATATTTTTGCAAAAGCAACACCGGACAGGCCGAAAAGGTCTGTCCGGTGTTGCTTTTACTATATCATAGGGCTACATCCAGTGCCATCATCAGGGCAAAGCCCAGCACGATGCTGATGACACCGGCCACTTCATCCGGTTCCACCGCTTCAGGGATCATCTCCTGTGCGGTCACACACACCATACAGCCCGCTGCGGCGCTCATGAGCCATGGCAGCGCTGCGCCTACCCACTCGGCCAGCACAAAGGCCAGCACCGCGCCCAAGGGCTCCACCAGCCCGGAGGCCGCCCCGGCGGCAAAGGACTGCCCCCGGGTACGCCCGCTCTGGGTCAGCGGCAGACTGACCGCCGCACCCTCCGGGATATTCTGCAAGCCGATGCCCAAACTCAGCGCCAACGCACCGCTTACGGCATCTGCGTCCCCGTGCAGCGCCAGTGCCGCTGCCAGCCCTACCACCATGCCCTCCGGCAGGTTGTGCAGGGTGACCGCCAGCACCATGCGCCCGCAATGCCCGGGGCCGCCCGCCAGCAGCTGTCCGGCGGCATCCTCCAGCCGTAAAAGCCCCACAGCGCCTAAAATAAGCCCCAGCGCCGGGGGCACCCACGCTGCCCTGCCCTGAGACCGGGCAATGGCCGGCAGCAGCAGGCTCCACACGCTGGCCGCCAGCATGATGCCCGCCGCCATGCCGCACAAGATGCGCCGGGTAGTCGGCCTTGTCTGCCTGCGCAGTAAAAACACACCTGCTGCTCCCAGCGCGGTACACGCCGCCGGGAACAGCCAGATCCCAAGTGTGAAAATGATCCGGTTCAAGCCGCATTCCCCCTTTGCCCTTTGTATGCACAAACGGGTAAAAAGGTGCGGACTCAGAAATCGCCCTCAGTGCTGTCGCAGCTGTCTGCATCGCAGTCTGCGTCATCGGACGCAAAGCTGTCGGTGCTGTCCGTGCTGAAATTGCGCTCGAATGCGGTCATGTACTGGGCATAGCCCTCGTCACCGGTGCCAAAGTAGCCAAAATCAAAGTCTTTCATTGTATTATCCTCCACAAATGTTCTTGTCGTTCAGCCTTCCGGGGGATGTCCGTCCCCTGCTGTGCCTCTATTATCTACATTTGCAGTCCAATAAAAAGGATTTTATTAGCATTTTTTCAATTATTTCTATTATTGTGCTTCCCACCCGGCGGTACAGGCTCTATCCCACGCTTTATTTTTACCAAAAAGTCTTTGACATTTGACGAAAGTTTATGACAACTATGCAGATTCTTTACATGGATTATAACTTTCGACCAAAATCCTCTTGATTTTTTTCAAAAACGGATTAGAATATAGCATCGCAGTGAGGTGTTACCGAAAGCCCGCTGCTAAACATTTACAAGAAGACTAAGGAGATCATTGATATGAAACTCAAGAATATTTGCATCGCTGTTGTTGCTCTGGCTCTGGCTGCTGGCATGACCGCTTGCGGTGGTACTTCTACCGCTTCTGCTTCCTCCACCTCTGAGGCTGCTTCTGCAAGCACCGCTGTTTCCGAGGCTGCTTCTTCTGAGGCTGCTTCCAGCGAGGCCGCTTCTTCTGAGGCTGCATCTTCCGAGGCTGCTTCCTCTGAGGCTGCTGTCAGCGAGGCTGCTTCTTCTGAGGCTGCTTCCACCACTGCCGCCTAAGTTTAACGCGCACAGCGTACATAACAGGATAGCAAAAGGCCGCTGCACATCGTTTTGTGCAGCGGCCTTTTTGGTTGCGCAGAAAGATTTTAAATGCCCTCCGCGTGCGCTATGGGCATAACCAGCGGAATGATTTTTTCTTTTTCGGGATAGCGGGTCGTCTGCGGACGCCCCGGTATTTTATTTTTATGAAAAAAGACCGCCGCACAAAGCCATGTACAGCAGTCTCCTTACGTTTGAGAAGCAAGCTTCCCAGTATCATTTTTCAAGGATCGCGCGGATCTGGGCAAGGTCGGCAGCAAAGGTGATATTCCGCTGCCGCGCCGAGGTGGAAAGCCCCATGGCGATCATCTGCTGCAAAAGCTGGTGCAGGGGCTGGTAGTAGCCGTTCAGATCGTAAAGGATACAGGGCGCGTTCAGCTGTCCCAGAGAAAGCTTGCTGATGACCTCGGTGATCTCCTCCAGCGTGCCGGTGCCGCCGGGAAACGCGATAAAAGCATCGCCCAGCTCGATCATTTTGGTTTTGCGGGCGGGCATATCCTCGGTCACGATCAATTCGGTCAGGCCCTCGTGCTGCAGCTCTGCGTCCAGAAAGCACTTGGGCTCTACGCCGGTCACCCTGCCGCCTGCGGCCAGCACACTGTCGGCTAAAAGCCCCATCAGGCCGCTTTTGCTGCCGCCGTACACCAGCGCGTTGCCGCTTTCGCCGATCCAGCGCCCCAGCTGCTGCACAGCCTGTGGCAGTGCAGGGTCGTTGCCAAGGTTTGCGCCCAGATACACGGTAATGTTCATTGCAGTATCCTTTCTTGCCGGGTCAGATGCTCCACAGCACCGCGCCCAGCACCGCAGAAAGTAAGATCATCCCGATGGGGGACGGCGCTTTCTGCGTTTTCTTTTTATAGGCAAAATGTAAAATGCCCAGCAGGGCAAACACCGCCAGTGCACGCACATCCGGGGCAAAGCCGCCGGAAACAGTGGTAAAGCCCCCCAGCGTGGAAAGCCCCATGGTGCAGGCGGTGGCTAAGATCATAGCCACCACGCAGGGGCGCACCCCGGCCAGAAAGGCGTTGACCCCGGCATACTTCATCAGGCTGTGCAGCGCCGCCGCAATGAGCAGGATGATAACAAAAGAAGGCAGCACCACCCCCACCGTTGCCGCAAGGGAGCCTGCCAGCCCCGCCTGCGAAGCACCGATAAAGGTGGCCATGTTCACCGCCAGTGGGCCGGGGGTGGACTCTGACACCGCGATAAAGCTAAGAAATTCGCTCTCGGTCAACCAGCCGTGCCCCAGCACCGTTTCCCGCACCAGCGAGATCATGCCGTAGCCGCCGCCAAAGGACACCGCGCCGATGACAAGGAAGTTCCAGAACAGCTCTAGCAAGATCATTTTGTGCCGCCTTTCTTCCCCTGCCCTACCGCGTAGGTCAGCACCCCGGCTGCGCCGCAAAACAGGATGCAGCAGATGGAGGAAAACTTTACCGCCAGCACAGAGCAGCCCACCATGGCCGCCAGCACCACCGCCACCACTGCCGTGTTGAAGGGGGTGCGCTGCAGATTTTTGAGCATCTTGACCCCTGCGGATAGGATCAGGTAGATAACGCAGGCCTGTATGCCTTTAAAGGCATTGGCTACCACCGTCAGCTGCAAAAAGCGGTCGAAGAAGAGTGAAATAACGTAAATGACTGCAAAGGACGGCAGGCACACCGCAAGGGTAGAGGCCACCGCACCGGCTACCCCGGCCAGCTTATAGCCGATATAGGTGGCACTGTTCACCGCTACCGGGCCGGGGGTGGACTCGGCAATGGCGACCATATCCAGAAACTCCTCCCGGGTGAGCCAGCGCTTTTCCTCTACAAATTCGTGCTCCAGCAGCGCCACCATGGCGTAGCCGCCGCCAAAGGTAAAGGCCCCAATTTTGAAAAAGGTGCCGAACAATTCTCCGGTTTTAGACATAGGCATCCCTCCATGTTTTTACTGTTTGACCGGCTCCAGTTCCAGATAGCACTCGAAGGCCGTTTTGTCTGCGCGCTTTGCAATAAAGTACCAGCCATCATCCGAAGGCGTGTAGAACACCTCCACCTGCTGCCCCATGGGGACTTCGCGGTGATAGTTGATGGAGGCAAACTTTACAACATGATCGCGCATGATCTCCAGCGGCAGCGCGTCACAGACGATATCCAGATAAAAAGCGTTGTTGATGTGGTAGTGCAGGTCACACTGGGAGTAGCGCGCCGTAAACAGGCCAGCGCTGGTCAGGCTGTCCCGGCGCTTATGCAGCAAAAGGGGCAGCTCCTCTTCCACCGTCTCGTTCCAGTAGCCCTCCACCGTCCAGCCCGGCTGGCGCAGGATGTGTCCATTCTCAAGGCTGGACATGATCCAGCGGCTGTCCACCATGGCTACTTCCTGCCCGGCTTCGTCCGTAAGGGTGGTGACGCGCTTGATAGAGCCGCGGAAAGCCTTTTCTGAGCGGGAGCAAAGGGTCAAAGTCTCGCCACGGCGGGGCACACGGCTGAACCGCAGCGCCTGCTTGCCCACCAGAAACGCTACGCCGTGATCCTCAAAGAACTTATCGTCCATGCCAAAGTGGCGGGCGTGCATGGTGGAGATCTGCTCCACATAGCGCAGCAGCGCACTGGCCTTGAGCAGGCTGTGGCAGTCTGCATCGGCATTTTCTACCACGGCAGTACCTTGATAATAAAACTGTTCCATAGTCTTTCCCTCCTATCGGAAAAAGGCCGCCGCACCACGTCCGGGACGGCAGCCTTGGTTGAACGATCAATACTGATTGCGGGTCTTTCTGCGCACCTTGCGCCAGATATTGAAGCAGGCAAGTGCCAGCATAGCCAGCAGCAGCAGCAAAAACAGGTAGCTGCCGCCGCCCTCATCGTAGCTCTTCATCTCGCTCCACTTCAGATCCAGCTCGCTGTTCACCTCGTCGCTCAGGGCGGTGAACACCTTCTCGCGGGCGGCATCCTCCTCAGACGGATAGGCGATCTCGCTGGTTTTCAGATCCTCGTCCAGTACCTCCCATACATCGTGCATGGGGGTGGTGTAGCCGATATACTCGCTGTTGGCCTTGCCGATATCGGTCTCGCACATGAAGTTGATGAACATCTCGGCGGCTTCCTTGTGCTCGCTGGCAGCGGGCACAGCCATGCAGTCCACCGAAAGCACACTGCCCTCCTCCGGGAACACCCAAGCCAAGTCCGGGTTATCATCGATCATGGTAATGGCATCGCCGGAGTAGTACACGCCGATGGCAGCCTCGCCGCCGATCATCTTATCAAAGATCTCATCCATGACGTAGGCCTGCACCAGCGGTTTCTGAGCCTTCAGCTCTTCCACCACCTCATCCACCTCTTCGGTGGACTGCGGGTTGATATCGTGGCCGCTCTTAAAAGCAGCAATGGCGTAGGCATCGCGGCTGTTGTTGAACATCAGGATATTGCCTGCGTACTGCTCGTCCCACAGGTCAGC
>ENA-OOXJ01001992-OOXJ01001992.1-human-gut-metagenome-genome-assembly--contig:-NODE-1992-length-11429-cov-4.410673_pt1 | contig 11429 bp, 9 predicted proteins | sample MGYA00241587_ERZ501343 | MGnify/ENA primary metagenome ERZ501343 (study PRJEB25962, sample SAMEA2042918) | human gut metagenome | biome: human gut; feature: human-associated habitat; material: faeces... | reverse complement strand
TGGCGATGTTGCTTATCGATTCGGGTACGGGGATGGAGTAGGTATGCGTCTGCATGCTGCCACTCTGAATGTTGCTGTTCAGGCTGCCTTCCACGCCGAAGCAGTCGTATATGCCGCGGGCCACGTCGTTATAGGTCAAGCCCTGGATAGACGGGCCCATGCCGACAAACTGTGCCAAGTCATCGGGCAGACCCGACGTTTCGGGCGTGCGGCCGCTGTAAGGACCACCGGACATTTGGGAGCTGTAATAGTTCGTCTGGGCATAAGCCAGACCTCTCACACCGTCCTCAACGAGGGCATAGGCCACGGCATAGTGGGGCGTCTCGCTGTTGTCTGTCAGGCAGAAGCGCGTGTACGACGTTACGTCGATCGTGCTGCCATCGGCCGAGAGCGCGCTCGTCACGCCAATCTGTGCTTCGGCGGGCGAGGCCAGAATCTCATCCACCACGTCGGCGATGCCCATCGTGGCGTCGGCCGTGAAGCCGTAGTAGGGGTCGGCCAGATAGAAGCGGTTGACAAAGGCCGAGGGGAAGCCCGACGTCATATAGGCCATCGGCAAGTAGCTTTCCGATTGCAAGGCGTCGTCGGCGTGAACGGCGATGGTGATGACGTCATCGGCGTACATCGTCTTCAGGTTTTCCATGGCCACCATGCCTCTCGGGCACCAGCCGCACCACAGACCGGTCATCTCCTCTACAACGGCCTTGCGGTCGTAGTGTTGGTCGCCCAGCGCGATGCCCACCGTCGTAGCCACGTTGTCGTTGTCCTCGGCATAGCCGTCGGGGTTGCCGTTCACGGCTGCAATGCTTTGTGCAATGGTGTAGCGCGACGGAGTGGCCGGAGCCTTCATGCCTTCGATGGAATAATTCATGGCTGCGCCATACGTACTTTGTTGGGCAGCAGTTTCCTCCGTCACACCCGTGGAAATGGAAGCTGTCCCCGAAGTCTCGCCAATCGTGGTGGTAATGTCGACACTCATCACCGGCTGCATGCCCCACATCGTCACAGAGCCACTCATGGTCAGGTCGGCATTGGTCGTTGAGCGCTGGTTGCTGATAGCCATCATCTGCGCGTCGTAATCCTTCAAGCCGGCACCACCCTCGGTCAGCGCGTTAAAGTAGAGACAGCCATACATTCCGTCATATACCTGAGAAGAGAAATCCATAAAGGCGCCGTCAGGACCCGCAATCAGCAAACCGCTGCTTTGATAGGTGGGGGTCATATAGAAAGGCAAAGTTTGGAGACCCGAACCCATGATAAACGTGCTGCACATCAGGATGGCATCGCCCGTAATCTGATAATCGCAGGGAACGGAGATGACAGTACCCGTCTGCGGCGAAGAGAGCGTCGTCGACCACAGCGTCTGCATCGTGTTAGCGTCGATAATCATGAGCTGCGCCGACGTAATGCCCTGCGGCAGTATGGTCTGGAATGTTCCCATCGTGTTCCCGGCAAATCTCTTCATCAGATCGGCCGAAAAAATACTTGCATAGTAGCAGCGATCGCCCGGGTTCATTCCGTTGATACCGTTATCATCCATTCCCAACTTGGGATCCGACAGTGTCAGAAGGTTCGAGGTAAGAGCCGTGGGAGCTTCCTTTACCGTCATGCCGGGCTTGCTACGCAAAGCAGTAACAACAGGCTTGTTCGCCAGGCGTCCGGGGTCCCCTTGGCGGAAGTGCGTCGTCTTGTTGGCTTGCGAGAACGTCGGCTTGGCAGGCTGCAAAGTCAGCGTCTGAGCCGGCGATGCTTGCGCCAGCATCATGAGCGCGGCGCACGTGAGTAGCATTCTTTTCATAAGCTTTTCGTTTTTGTTAAACACTTGGTAGATTTATTTGTAGATGCAAATGTATTCTTTTATGGGGAATTACGTTGCTGTCATCCCGAAAAAAACGGCTAAAACTTGAATTTTTCTATTTTTCCACTCAAAAAAGAAACAAATATACAGGTTTTGCGCAATTATACGGACATTTTATTAGTCTGGCAAGCATAGTTCTACAAGTTATCCGTTAAGAAATGGTATCGCTAACACTTATGCCCCTCGTTTGATCCTTACATTATATATATAATGCAAGGTTGGGATCATAAATAAGGACAAGCAGTCCGTTGCTTTTCGCTCAAACATTTATAAAGAGGCCGTGCTTTGCGCTTTCCGGCCGGTTTTTTGCAGGGCCGTTTGCTCCTAAGATAATCTTTGCGTAAATTTGCATGGAAATCTGTAACCCTATCAAAAAAACTCATCAGAAAAAATTATGGAAAAAAGTGCTTTGCAGATTGCTCGCGCAGCTTACCAGCCCAAGCTGCCGAAGGGCCTTCGCGGAAACGTAAGCATCAAAGAGGGCGCACCTACGCAGAGCGTGGGCGACCAAGAGGAAATCAAGCGCCTCTTCCCCAACACTTACGGCATGCCTCTCGTTGAATTTGTGCCGTCCGACGAGAAGAAAACGTACGAACCGACGAACATCGGCGTCATTCTTTCGGGCGGACAGGCTCCCGGCGGCCACAACGTCATCTGCGGTCTGTACGACGAGTTGAAAAAGCAGAACCCTGCAAGCAAGCTTTATGGTTTCCTCATGGGCCCCGGCGGTCTTGTGGACCACAAGTATATCGAAATCACGGAAGACATCATCAACGAGTACCGCAACACGGGCGGTTTCGACATGATTGGTTCGGGCCGCACGAAGCTCGAAGAAGAGTCGCAGTTTGAGGCCGGCCTCACCATCCTCAAAGAACTCAACATCAAGGCCGTTGTCATCATCGGCGGCGACGACAGCAACACCAATGCCTGCGTCCTGGCCGAGTATTACGCAGCCCACAACGCCGGCGTGCGCGTCATCGGTTGTCCCAAGACCATCGACGGCGACTTGAAGAACGACCAAATCGAAACGAGCTTTGGCTTCGACACGGCCTGCAAGACCTACGCCGAGGTCATCGGCAACATCCAGCGCGACGCCAACTCTGCCCGCAAGTACTGGCACTTCATTAAGCTGATGGGCCGTTCCGCATCGCACATCGCCTTGGAGTGTGCCCTGCAATGCCAGCCGAACGTCTGCATCGTCAGCGAGGAAGTGGAAGAAAAGAACCAGACGCTCGACGACATCGTTACCTACATCGCCGACGTCGTGGCCCATCGTGCTGCCGACGGCAACAACTTTGGCACCGTCCTCATCCCCGAGGGGCTCATCGAGTTCATTCCCGCCATGAAGCGGCTCATCGCCGAGCTAAACGACTTGCTCGCCACGCCCGAGGCCGCTACGGTTCCGGCCGACGAACAGCGTTCCTGGATCCTGGGCAAGCTCTCTGCCGAGAACGCCGCCATCTACGAGTCGCTGCCCGAAGGTGTTGCCCGCCAGCTCACCATGGAGCGCGACCCCCACGGCAACGTGCAGGTTTCGCTCATCGAAACGGAGAAGCTCCTTTCGGAAATGGTTGGCAAGAAGCTCGCAGCCTGGAAGAAGGAAGGCAAATACACGGGCAAGTTCGCCGCCCAGCACCACTTCTTCGGCTACGAAGGCCGCTGCGCAGCACCCTCCAACTATGATGCCGACTATTGCTACGCCCTCGGCACCAGCGCCGCCCAGCTCGTGGCCAACGGCAAGACGGGCTATATGGCCATCGTCAAGAACACGACGGCACCTGCCGAAGAGTGGGTGGCCGGCGGTGTGCCCATCACCATGATGATGAACATGGAGCGCCGCAGCGGTAAGATGAAACCCGTCATCAAGAAAGCCCTTGTCCGCCTCGACGGAGCCCCCTTCAAGGAGTTTGCCGCACACCGCGACGAATGGGCAGTCAAGACTTCTTTTGTCTATCCCGGTCCCATCCAGTATTTCGGCCCGACGGAAGTTTGCGACCAGTGCACCATGACGCTCCGCCTCGAACAGGGCAAGTAAAAAACGACTGCTGCACCGACAACCGTCCGTGCAGAGCAGCATAAGCTGACAAACGAGGATGGAGGGAATGATTTTCAAGTCACTCCCTCCATTCATTTAATCGATTTTCTACCATTCAGTTTCACACATGACGCAAAAGAGAGTTCCCCGTCGCATCGCTCCTTCGCGCACACGCCGCCATAATTCGCGGCGCCGTACGCGCCGTTCAGCGCGTAGCAGGGTAGGGAGTGGGCTGAAGCGTTTGTTCCGTTCGTGGACTTTTTGGGGAGGCATGGCATTGGCTGCCTGCGTCTACTACGTAGCCTACCAGTTCATCGTGGCCCCGATCCGCCTGCGCTGGAAGGCGTTGTATGGCGACGTCGACTATCCCGAAGGCTACTCCATTCACGGCATAGACGTGAGCCATCACCAAGGCGATATCGATTGGGAAATCCTTTCGCGCGCAGAAATCGACGGAGAACCCGTTAGCTTCGCCTTTATCAAGGCCACCGAGGGAAAAGGCCTGCTCGACGAAAACTTCAACGAAAATTTCTACGAGGCACGCGAGTATGGCTTCATCCGCGGAGCCTATCATTTCTTCACGCCCTCTGTATCGGGCCGCGAACAGGCCGACTATTTCATCAAACAAGTACATCTGGAAGAGGGAGACCTCCCTCCCGTCCTCGACATTGAGCGCACGGGCAATCTCACCACGGCTCAAATACGACGCGAAGCCCTTGCCTGGCTGCGCGCGGTCGAAGCAAGCTATGGCGTCCGCCCCATTATCTACACCTACTACAAATTTAAGGAGCAATATCTCGGAACGCCCGAGTTCGACCGCTATCCCTACTGGATAGCCCACTATTACGTAAAAAACCTGCAGTATAAAGGCCCCTGGAAATTCTGGCAACACACCGACTGCGGCCGCCTTCCCGGCATAAAAGGACATGTCGACTTGAACATTTACAATGGTTCCATGTACGACTTGCGACGCCTCACCATACAGCCCCCTGCGGAAGAATGATGGAAGTCTCCTTTTGCTTTAATTATTAAATAGCGTAAAAAAAACGCATTTTCTCTCTTTATATTTGCGGGAAAGGAGAATATCCTCTAACTTTGTCGGAAAGCAAATGCCATGAAGAAAGGATTACTCTACATATTGTTCGCCACAACGCTCTCCCTTCCGGCCGTAGCGACGGAGAGAAGTCTCGCCATCGAGACGGAAACGGAAGAGGCAGCCATGTTGTCTGAGAAAATAGCGGTTTCGTTCGAAAAAAATACGCTGCGCGTTCAGCGTGCCGAAGGCCACACCGTATATATATATAACATCACGGGCGTGAAAGTGGCTTCCTACAAGGTCGACAGTGCCGAAAAGACCATCACGCTCAATTTGGAGAAAGGTTATTACATCGTAAAGGTAGGCGACGTGGCGCGCAGGATATTGGTAAGATAATCTTGCCATAGCTGCCATCGTACCGCCCGTACAATAAAATCTTTGACAGCAGAAAGATAAGCCGGCAGCGTCCGTTGCTTATCTTTTTCTGTATCCGCACACAAGTCACCCGCGATGAAAAGTGATGAAGAGCTCCTGCAAGCCCTACGCGACCCCTCGTGCAAATACGATGCTTTCGAGGAGATCGTGCGTCGCTACTCCCAACCACTTTATCTCCAAATACGCCGTCTCGTCCAATGGCACGACGATGCCGATGACGTCCTGCAAAACACATTTTTGAAGGCGTGGGGCGCCATTGCCTCCTTCCGGGGCGAATCGCGTCTCTCCACATGGCTCTATCGTATCGCGCTAAACGAAGCCCTTACTTTCCTGACCCGCACCAAAACCGCCGATTCCTTAGACGAAGCGGTTGATGGCGCGGCCCGCAGCCTGCAAAGCGACCCTTATTTCGATGGCGACGAGCTTCAGGCCCGGCTGCAAGAAGCCATATCCCTGTTGCCCCCGAAGCAGCGCGTTGTTTTCAACATGAAATACTTCGACGAGATGAAATACGAAGAAATGAGCGACATCCTCGGCACGTCGGTCGGGGCTTTAAAGGCCTCCTATCATCTGGCGGTGAAAAAAATTGAGGCTTATTTCCGCGAGAGAAATTAAACCCCGGCCCGCAATCATAGTCAAACCCATAAAAAAACCAGCCATCAATGTCCGCAACCATTCATAACATCCCGGTTCGCCCCACCGGCGAGCTCTTTAAGGTGCCCGACGGCTATTTCGAGCGGTTTACGTCGGAACTCATGATGAAAATCAAGCAGACCGATGCAGCCATGCAGCGTGAGAAAGGTCGCTTCCGGGCTTTCAGCAAATTCTATGAGCGCTTGCGTCCTTTCGTCAGCGCCGCAGCCGTACTGCTTTTCGCGGTTCTGCTTTCCCACTTCTTTTATGTGGCCATTTCCGACGACAGCGGCATCTCCGTTTCCTCAACGGCAGTGTCTGACAATTTGACAGATTCTGAGATGGCGGACGCATACACTTATTTCATCACCGAATACGACGCATTTTATGGCATTGACGAATAACCTCCCCCCACATTTTTTGCGGCTGCTGGCCGTATCCTTCTTCTTTGCGTGTATGTACGCTCCCTCCGTTTCCGCCACAACGGCCGACGACGGGAGCGTAAAATGGACAGCTATCCGTCCGGCCCAGAAACAACCGCGCGACGACCGGCACAAAGAGCGGAAAAAGATGTTTGAGGACTTCGTGGCACGCGAGGCAGGCCTCACCAAAGAGGAAGCCGCCGTCTTTTTTCCCTTGCTCCACGAGTTCCACATGCAGCAACGCGACATCAACCGCAAAATCAGGCGGGCCACGCGCAGGGTGCAGCAAGAAAAGCTCAGCGACCGCGAATGCAGCAAACTGCTGGACGAAATCGTACGTCTGAAACGCAGCTCCGTTTCCCTGGAAGAGAAATATATTCACCTGTGGGAGCAGAAGATTTCTCCCGCCAAGGTTCTGAAAGTCATCGACGCCGAGCACCGTTTCGGCCGGCAAATGTTCCGCCGCGTCATCAAGCAGAAAAAATAGAACATCATTCTTTCCTTTTTCCTCTGCGGCCCGGTCGTCATTTCTGACAGCCGGGCCGCCATTTTTTCCCGGCAGTTTTCCTCCCGGCATATTGGCACAATTTTTGTTTGCTCCCTTGTCAGAATTTTATAATGCCAAACAAAATGCAGAAAGGTACCATAGGAATTACTACCGAGAACATCTTTCCCGTTATCAAGAAGTTCTTGTACAGCGACCACGAGATATTTCTTCGTGAACTCGTTTCCAACGCTGTCGATGCCACACAAAAATTAAAAACCCTCGCTTCCAAGGGCGACTTCAAAGGCGAGCTGGGCGACCTCACCATCCGCGTAAGCGTGGATAAAGACAAGGGAACGCTCACCATCTCCGACCGCGGTCTGGGCATGACGGCCGAAGAAATTGATAAGTATATCAATCAGATCGCTTTTTCCGGCGCCAACGACTTTTTGGAGAAATATAAGAACGATGCCAATGCCATCATCGGCCATTTTGGCTTGGGCTTCTACTCCTCTTTCATGGTGTCGAAAAAAGTGGAAATCGTCACAAAGAGCTATCGCGACGACGCACAGGCCGTCAAATGGAGCTGCGACGGCTCTCCCGCCTTCGAAATAGAGGACACCGAGCGTGCCGGCCGCGGTACCGACGTCATACTCTACATCGACGACGACTGCAAGGCGTTTCTCGAAAAGGAAAAAATCACCGAGTTGCTTCGCAAATACTGCCGCTTCCTGCCCATTCCCGTAGCCTTTGGCAAAAAAACGGAATGGAAAGACGGTAAGAACGTCGAGACCGACGAAGACAACATCATCAACGACACCGAACCGCTGTGGACCAAGACCCCTTCCACGCTGAAGGACGACGACTACAAGAAGTTCTATCGCGACCTCTATCCCATGTCCGACGAACCGCTCTTCTGGATACATCTGAACGTCGATTATCCCTTCCACCTGACGGGCATTCTCTATTTCCCGAAAATTAAGAGCAACATCGACATCCGCCGCAACCGCATACAGCTCTATTGCAATCAGGTGTACGTCACCGACCAGGTGGAAAACATCGTCCCCGACTTCCTGACGCTCCTGCACGGCGTCATCGATTCGCCCGACATTCCGCTGAACGTCAGCCGAAGCTACTTGCAGAGCGATGCCAACGTTAAAAAGATTTCTACCTACATCACCAAAAAGGTAGCCGACCGTCTGAGCTCCATCTTCAAGAACGACCGCAAGGCTTTCGAGGAGAAATGGGACGATTTGAAGCTCTTCATCCACTATGGCATGCTTTCGCAAGACGATTTCTACGACAAAGCCAAGAATTTCGCCTTGTTGAAGGACGTTGAAGGCAAGTGCTACACGTACGACGAGTACAAAGAGCTCATCAAAACGGCACAAACCGACAAAGACGGCAATCTCATCTATCTTTACGCCAACGATAAGGAAGCTCAATACAGTTATATCGACGCCGCCCAGAGCAAGGGATACAGCGTTCTCCTGATGGACGGCCAGCTCGACACGGCCCTCGTCGGCATGTTGGAGCAAAAGTTTGAAAAGGCCCGTTTCTCCCGCGTCGACGGCGACACTATCGACCGTCTCATCGCAAAGGAGAACGACCGGAAGAGTTCCCTGTCCGACGACGAGGCTGCCAAGCTGTCCGAGGTCTTCCGTTCGCAAATGCCGACGAAAGACAAAGCAGAGTTCCACGTCAGCGCCGAATCGATGGGCGAAGACAGCACGCCTGTCATCATCACCCAAAGCGAGTACATGCGTCGTATGAAAGACATGAGCCGTCTGCAACCCGGCATGTCGTTCTATGGCGAAATGCCCGACATGTACAACGTCGTGCTCAACGCCGACCATCGTCTCATCAAGGAGGTGCTCGAAGGCATGAAGGGCATCGAAGGCGATTTGCAGCCCGTCGAGGCTGAGCTCAAAGGCCTGGAAGCCCGCCGCAAGGTGCTCGAAGAGACGCAGCGCGGCAAAAAGCCGGAAGAAATCACCGACGAGCAGCGGGGCGAGCTCGACAAGTGTCGTACCGACATTGAAAACGAGCAGAAAAAGAAGAACGACCTTCTTTCTGCCTACGGCAAGGACAACCCCGTGGTTCATCAGCTCATCGACCTGGCCTTGCTGCAAAACGGGCTCTTAAAGGGCGAGGCGCTCACCAAGTTCCTGAAACGGAGCGTTGACTTGATAAAATAATTCTTCAATAGCCATTAGTCTTTCCATCCCTCCCGCTGCCGCGACGGCAGCCGGGAGGGATTTTTCTTGTAAAGTTTATGAAAGGATTGTGCAGACATATTTATATTTGTACTTTTGCAAACCCCAATATGCGTTATCACGACGCAAACTAATGAGGAAACAGTTATGAATTAATCAATCATTTTCGTTGCTCTTGCGTGTGGCTGCCTGCTGGCCGGCTGCAAAAGCAAAGCAAACAAGCCCGCCGCAGAGGCTGTCCCAATAGAACAAACGGGAAATGAAGCTATACCATATATTGTGGCCGACCGTTACTTCTTAAAAGGCGGAGCCGACACTTTACCTCCCCAAAAAATAACCAGTCAGGAAGTCTTTAATTCCTATTTCGGCGCGGCAACGGTCATGGGCGAGCATGGAAGGCCAACAGCCATCAACTTTTCGCGGCAATATGTGATTGCCGTGGCACGACCTGCGACAAACGTTGAGATAACTCTCGTTCCAAAATCGTTGGTAGCCAACAAAAAAGGAGATGTGGTGCTTACCTATCAGGAAGTGCAAGGCAAAAAGCGCACCTTTACGACAAAACCGTTGTTGCTGGTTATCGTGGATAAGCAATACGACGGCAACGTTGTGCTTAACAAGGTGAGATAGTCGTCGCCACGCCGCTAAATCATAAGAAAAGTCGTTCCCGAAAAGCCATCCGGCGGGAACGGCTTTTTTGTTTGCCACAAACATCAGCCTGACGCGTCAAAAACTCTGTCTTCCGCCCGGCAGCCTGACGAAAAGCTGCATTTCGGAATACCGAGGTGCTCTATTCTGCTATTTTCCTCACATCCGCGCCATCCGCGCTGTCGATCGGGTAGAAATGCCTATCTTTATGGCTCCATTACCGGTAATCTGAGCATGCATGAAAGCTAACATCTCCATTCTCATTCTCCTGTTTGCAGGCGTAGTCGGCTGCTGCGCCTGTTCTTCTCCGAAGGCCGATGGCCGTTCCGCTGTCGTTAAATCGGCTGTTGCGGCTCCCCGCGATACAGCTCCGCAACCGGTCGATGCTGTTTACAGTCCGGCCGACTCTCTCGAAATTGTCCGCCTCCTGGCCCGCGGCCTGCGCGAATATTCGCCCGAGGAAGCTACGCTTTCCTTTGCCCGCCATTTCGTGGGCCGTCCCTACGTGGGCCAGACCTTGGAGCAAACGCCGTCGGAACGCCTGATTGTCAACTTGAAAGGGCTCGACTGCACCACTTTGGTCGAAACGGTTGCCGCTCTCACGCTGACCTATTCTCAGCAAAGCACGTCCTTTGCCGATTTCTGCGCCAACCTGCGCCGCCTCCGCTATTTCGACGGCCGCCTGAACGGCTACCTGTCGCGCCTCCACTATTTCGGCTGGTGGATAGCCGACAACGAGCGCCGCGGCCTCGTGGCCACTGTTGCGGTGCCCGCCACGCTCGCCGACAAGTTTACGTGGAACGTGGGCTACATGTCGGCCCATCCCGATAAATACAGGCATCTGGACGGCCGGCCCGCCCGCATCGACTCCATACGCGCGCTCGAAAAGCGCTTCAACGGCACCGTGCGCACCTATCTGCCCAAGGACAAGACCGGGCTGCCGCGCGAACAGCTCTCCATGATACACGACGGCGACATCCTGGCCATCGTGACGAGCAAAAAGGGGCTCGACTACGCCCACCTCGGTTTTGCCGTGTGGGGACGCGACGGAAAGCTGCATCTGCTCAACGCTTCTTCCTTGTACAAGAAGGTGGTCGAGGACGAAGTGACGCTGCAAACCTATCTTTACCGCCACCCCTCGTTCTTAGGTGTCGAAGTGTTGCGCTTGAAAGCCACACCATGATTTTAGGCCGTCTGCTCCATCGTGCAGGCGGCTTTTTTGTCGGCGAAATAGGGGCAAACGCTTGCCCGGCCGGCCGGCGTGATGTACCTTTGCGGCGGGCAAAACGGCGGCAGAGCTCTTGTGGCAGCTTTTTCTCCCGCCTGCATCTTTTATATACGACATCCCATGGAAGAAACCGAAAGAATACTTTTTTTACGACGCGAACTGCACCGGCACAACCACAACTACTACGTGCTGAATGCTCCCGAAATTTCCGACCGCGAGTTTGACGCCATGCTTGCCGAACTGGCGGAGCTCGAAGCCCGTCACCCGGAAATGGCCGATCCCAACTCGCCCACGCAGCGCGTCGGCAGCGACATCAACCACGAGTTTACCCAGCGGGCCCACGTCTATCCCATGCTCTCTTTGGGCAACACGTACAACCGCGACGACGTGCGCGCCTTTTATGAGCGCGTTGCAGACGGGCTGGGCGGCGAGCC
>ENA-OOXJ01001991-OOXJ01001991.1-human-gut-metagenome-genome-assembly--contig:-NODE-1991-length-11431-cov-1.861023_pt1 | contig 11431 bp, 7 predicted proteins | sample MGYA00241587_ERZ501343 | MGnify/ENA primary metagenome ERZ501343 (study PRJEB25962, sample SAMEA2042918) | human gut metagenome | biome: human gut; feature: human-associated habitat; material: faeces... | reverse complement strand
CTCAACGCCGCGACCTTCGGCGAGCTGGTCGACCCCTTCGGCGGCATGGAGGACCTCGAGGAGGGCATCATCCGCACGCCGTGCGATCCCGACATCACCTTCTCGGACGATCCGCTGCGCATGCTGCGCTGTGTCAGGTTCTCTGCCCAGCTCAAGTTCCTTATCGACGAGGAAACCTTCGAGGCACTGACGCGCAATGCCGGGCGCATGTCGATAGTGAGCGGGGAGCGCATAGCCGACGAGCTTAACAAGATAATGATGACCGACAGCCCCAGCAGAGGGCTTATGGAGCTCCACCGGAGCACGCTCATGTCGCGGCTGCTGCCTGAGATTGTGGCTCTCGACGCTGTGGAGACACGCTGCGGCAAGGCTCACAAGAACAACTTCTACCATACGCTCGAGGTGGTGGACAACATCAGCCGGCGCGGTGCCGGACTGTGGCTCAGATGGGCTGCGCTGCTCCACGATGTGGGCAAACCGCGCACAAAGCGGTGGGACAACGCCGCCGGATGGACATTCCACAACCACAACTTCGTAGGCGCGAAGATGGTGCCGCAGATTTTCAGACGCCTGAAGCTTCCGATGGACGGCAAGATGAAGTATGTGCAGAAGCTTGTCGACCTTCACATGCGCCCCATTGTCATTGCGGACGACGAGGTGACCGACTCTGCCGTGCGCCGTCTGCTGTTCGAAGCGGGCGACGACATCGACGACCTGATGACCCTCTGCGAGGCTGACATAACGAGCCGCAACAGCGTGCGCAAACAGCGTTTCCTCGACAATTTCCGCATTGTCCGCGAAAAGATTGCCGACCTGAAGGAGCGCGACTACAAGCGTCTGCTCCAGCCGTGCATAGACGGCAACGAGATAATGGAGATGTTCAGCCTGCGCCCGAGTCCTCAGGTGGGAATACTCAAACAGACTCTCAAGGACGCCGTGCTCGACAACCGGGTGCCCAACGAGCGCGAGCCGTTGATGAGACTTCTTATGGAAAAAGCCGGAAGCATGGGGCTTTTGTAGACAAAAGTTGTTAAGTGCGGAATAATAGTTGTTAAATTTGGAAGCGCGGATATAATTATATTAATTATTGTGATTAACTTTGCGGACGCAAAACTCGTATAGGGTACTAAAGTTTTGTGACCCGTGTTAACGTGATGTAGAGGATAACGCAATGTCATGTCCATATGTTTCCGTCATACGGTCTTATAACTACAAGAGTGAAACAATGTTTTTTATATAAGGTATGAGAAAAAGTAAGATTTTATTGTTTGCAGCTGCCACCGCAATGTTAGCGTCTTGCGGAGGTCAGCAGGGGAAAATGGGCGACAACGAGTTTGCCGTTAGAACCATCGAGACCCAGAGCGCTGAGCTTGAGACTTCTTACCCTGCCACCATACGTGGCGTGCAGGATGTGGAGATACGTCCGAAGATATCAGGCTTCATAACGAAACTTTGTGTCAAGGAAGGTCAGAGCGTCAAGAAGGGACAATTGCTCTTCGAGATTGACAACGTGACCTATCAGGCGGCGGTGAGACAGACAAAGGCGGCGGTGAACTCTGCACAGTCACAGCTCAATACAGCCAAACTCACTTACGAGAACAATCAGAAACTGTTCGACAACCATGTAATAGGAACATATGAGTTGCAGTCTTCGAAGAACGCATACGAGAATGCCGAGGCTGCACTCGCGCAGGCAAAAGCCAACTATGTGTCCGCTAAGCAGAACCTGGACTTCTGCTATGTGACGAGCCCTTCCAACGGAGTGGTGGGTGAACTGCCCTATCGTGTGGGCGCACTTGTAAGCTCTTCGAGCGTCGAACCGCTTACAACGGTGTCGAACATAAGCACAATGCAGGTGTATTTCTCAATGACAGAGAAGGACATGCTCGACATGTCGAAGACCAAGGGAGGCATGCATGCCGCCATAAGCGAGTATCCGGCAGTGAAGCTGAAGCTTGCCGACGGCACCATATATGAGCACGACGGCAAGGTGGCTGCGGTGAGCGGAGTGATCGATCAGGCTACCGGCTCGGTGTCGATGCGCGCCGATTTCCCCAACCCTGAGAACATTCTCAAGAGCGGCGGGTCCGGAAACATCATCGTGCCTCATGTGAGCCAGTCTGTGATAGTGCTCCCGCAGGATGCTGTGGCACAGGTGCAGGACAGATATTTCGTATATATCGTGGGCAAGGACAACAAGGTTTCATACAGCCCCGTAACCATTAATCCGGACAACGACGGCAAGACCTATATCATAGAGTCGGGACTCAAGGCTGGCGACCGCGTCGTTATCAGTGGCATAACGACACTGAAGGACGGTATGCAGATCACTCCGATAACCGAGGACCAGTATAAGGAGAAGCTGAAGAAGACCAGTGAGATGGGCTCTCACCAGAACGACCTGAAGAAGTTTAAGGAGGATATGTCGAAATAACAAGTCGGGAACGGCAGTGCCGTCCCGTCGGAGAGGGAGCGTCACGCGCATGCCTGTGACCGCGCGGAATGCGCGGACTGCGGATGTGCGAAGGTCATGCGCCTGTACTCCGATGCGCGGCTGCGCATTCCGGACTTCTGAAAAGTATAAACAAAAGAGAATATGAGATTAGACAACTTTATAAAACGCCCGGTGCTCTCGACGGTCATCTCCATCCTGACCGTCATACTGGGACTTATAGGTCTGGTGTCGTTGCCTATGGAACAATACCCTGACGTTGCGCCGCCTACGGTAAGCGTGAGCGCCAACTATCAGGGAGCAAACGCCCAGACTGTGCTCAACTCGGTCATCGTGCCGCTTGAGGAGCAGATCAACGGTGTGGAGGGCATGACCTATATGACCTCTACCGCCACAAACGAAGGTTCTGCGCGAATCACCGTTTTCTTCAATCAGGGAATGAATGCCGACATGTGTCAGGTGAACGTACAGAACCGTGTGTCGCAGGCTTCAGCCCTCCTTCCGGCGGAAGTGACACGTGCCGGTGTGACAGTGCAGAAACGTCAGACATCCACAGTGCTCCTTATGGCTATCATGGGAGACCCTGAGCGATATGACGAGAAGTTCCTTCAGAACTACGCCGACATCAACATCATTCCGGCTGTAAAGCGTGTGAGCGGTGTGGGAGACTGTGAGGTGATGGGTGCCAAGACCTATTCAATGCGTATATGGCTTGACCCGGCGAAGATGAAAAACTACGGTCTTATGCCGTCAGACATATCCGCTGTGCTTGCCGAACAGAACATCGAGGCTGCTCCGGGTAAGTTCGGAGAACAGAGCGACAACCAGTATGAATACACCATACGTTACAAGGGACGTCTTCAGACACCTACCGAGTTTGAGAACATGATTATCTCAAGCGACGCGAACGGAAACACAGTGCGTGTGAAGGACGTCGCCCGCGTAGAGTTGGGAGGTCTCTTTTACAGTGTGACTTCCAAGGTGAACGGTCGTCCGGCTGTGATGATGATGGTCACACAGACCGCAGGCTCCAACGCCACACAGATTGTGAGCGACATCAAGGATGTCATCGCAGACCAGAAAACGATGCTTCCTCCAGGTGTGGAGATAGAATACATGCAGGACGTTACGGAGTTCCTCTATGCCTCAATGGATAACCTTATCCATACGCTTTTCGAGGCTTTCGTACTCGTTTTCGTCGTTGTTTACTTCTTCTTGCAGGACTTCCGCTCGACGCTCATCCCGCTTATAGCGGTTCCGGTGTCGTTGGTTGGTACGTTCTTCTTCCTCTATGTGTTCGGCTTCTCGCTCAACCTGCTTACGCTTTCCGCTCTTGTGCTTGCCATTGCGATAGTCGTCGACGACGCGATAGTGGTGGTGGAGGCGGGCCATGCCAAGCTTGACCTCGGCTACAAGTCCGCCCGTCTCGCGTCGATAGACGCCATGAGCGAAATCTCCGGAGCCATTATCTCCATCACGCTTGTGATGTCAGCCGTGTTCATTCCGGTGTCGTTCATAGGCGGAACGTCAGGTACGTTCTATAAGGAGTTCGGTATCACCATGGCAATCTCAATCATCATATCCGCCGTCAACGCCCTTACGCTCTCACCGGCACTTTGTGCGGTGCTTCTGAAACCGAAGAATGAGGACGGCACGGTGCGCAAGATGTCATGGCTCGACCGCTTAAACGCCGCGTTCAACGGGGCTTACGGAAAGGTTCAGGACAAGTACACCAAGTGTGTGCGCAAGATTGTCGAGAGGCCTGTCATAGCCATTGTGGCTGTCATTGTCGGTGTAGCCGCAACGGCGTTCACGGCAATGACCACCAAGACCGGACTTGTTCCTGACGAGGATACGGGTACTGTGTTCTGTACGGTATCAACTCCTCCGGGCACGTCTCTTACTAAGACAAACCTCGTGATGGACCAGGTTGACTCCATGCTTGCCACCAATCCCGCGATAGACAAGCGTCTGCGCATCACCGGTTACAACTTCATCTCAGGTCAGGGAACCAACCAGGGAACGTTCGTCATAAAGCTCAAATCGTTCGAAGAGCGCGATAAGGAAGAAGGACTGGCTAAGTTCATGGACATTCACACGATGGGTTCGAAGATGGTGCTGGGCATGATCTACAAGCAGACGGCAGCCATAAAGGGCGCGCAGATACTTGCTTTCCAGCCGCCTATGGTGCAGGGATTCTCCGCCACCAACGGTCTGACGTTCTCCATGCTCGACCGTACGGGAGGCGATGTGAACAACTTCTTCAAGATAACACAGAACTTCCTTGCCGAGCTTAACAAACGTCCGGAGATAGCGACAGCCATGACTTCCTACAACTCGGAGTATCCGCAGTACATGATAGACGTCAATGTGGCGAAGTGCAAGCAGAGCGGCATCGACCCGGGAACGGTTCTCACAGCCATGCAGGGATACTATGGCGGTCTGTATGCGTCGAACTTCAACTCTTTCGGTAAACTCTACCGTGTAATGATACAGGCAGACCCGAAGATGCGTGAGGACCTGAAGAGCATGAACAATATCTATGTGCGTACAGCCAGCGGAATGGCTCCCATCAACGAGTTCGTATCGATGAAGAGAGTCTACGGTCCGCAGGAGATAGCCCGTTTCAACCTTTTCACCTCTATCGATGTGAACGCCACCGCTGCGGAAGGCTATTCGTCGGGTGACGCCATACGCGCCGTTGAGGAGGTTGCAAGCAACACCCTGCCGACAGGTTTCGGCTACGAGTTCTCCGGTCTTACACGTTCGGAGCAGGAGTCGAGCAGTTCCACAATGATAATCTTCGCACTCTGTCTGACGTTCGTCTATCTTATTCTGAGCGCGCAGTACGAAAGCTATCTTGTGCCTCTGTCTGTAATATTGTCCATTCCGTTCGGTGTCGCCGGAGCGTTCCTCTTCACTAACATGTTCGGAAAGCAGAACGACATCTACATGCAGATTGCCCTCATCATGCTTATCGGACTTCTTGCCAAGAACGCCATCCTTATCGTGCAGTTCGCCCTCGAACGCCGCAGGACGGGTATGGCACTTTCCTGGTCGTCGGTATTGGGCGCGCAGGCACGTCTGCGTCCTATCCTCATGACATCGTTGGCTATGATTATCGGTCTTATGCCGTTGCTCAGACCTATGGGAGTGGGCTATAACGGTAACATGACTCTTGGCGCCGCGGCTATCGGCGGTATGCTTATAGGTATGATATGCCAGCTTCTTGCCGTACCGGCGCTGTTCTATGTGTTCCAGTACTTGCAGGAGAAGATCAAGCCGCTTGAGTTCGAAGACGACAATGTTGCGGTCGATACGGAGCTGCTGCAGTACACTCGTCCGATAGAAAAACAAGAAAAATGAATATAGAGATGAAAAGTTTCAATATCATAATAATGGTTTCTGCAGCCGCATTATTGAGCGGCTGCGGAATCTACGGCAAGTATGAGAGACCGGAGGTGGACGCTGCCGGCATCGTGCGCGACGTCACATCCAACACCGACACACTTGCCGTGACAGACACGACAAGCTTCGGCAACCTGCCATGGAAGAGCGTGTTCACAGACCCGGCGTTGCAGTCGCTCATAGAGAAGGGACTGGAGAACAACACCGACCTGCTCAACGCAGCACTCAACGTCAAGATGGTGGAGGCACAGCTCATGGCTGCCAAACTGGCGTTCGTGCCTTCGTTCACGTTCTCACCGCAGGGAACCATCTCCTCATGGGACGGCAACAAGGCGACGAAAACCTATTCGCTGCCCGTCAACGCCAGCTGGAGCATAGACCTCTTCGGCAATCTGCTGAACCAGAAACGCAGCGCGCAGATGGCTCTTCTCGCCACTAAGGACTACCAGCTCGTGGTGAAGACCAACCTTATTGCCAACGTGGCTAACGCCTACTACACACTGCTCATGCTCGACAAGCAGCTTGAGATAGTCAACAACATGGTGGGGCTGACAAAGGAGACATGGGACATGATGAAGCTGCAGAAGGACTTCAAGGGCGGCAAGGAGACAAGCGTGCAGAGCGCGGAGGCAAACTACTACTCGGTGCTCGCACAGGCTGCCGACCTGAAACGCCAGATACGTGAGACCGAAAACTCGCTGTCGCTGTTGCTCGGACAGCGCGCCCAGTACATAGAGCGCGGCAAGATAGACGACCAGAACCTGCCTGTGGAGTTCAGCACCGGAGTAAGTCTGCAGATGCTCAACAACCGTCCTGACGTGCACTATGCCGAGATGACCCTCGCACAGTGCTTCTACAACACGCAGGCGGCACGCTCCAAGTTCTATCCCAACATAACCATCAGCGGCTCGGGAGCGTTCACCAACAGTGCTGGAGCGGGCATAGTGAATCCCGGCAAATGGCTCCTCAGCGCGGTGGGAAGCCTCGTGCAGCCAATATTCCAGAACGGACAGCTCATCGCAGGACTCAAAGTGGCGAAGGCAGAACAGGAACAGGCTTACAACACATGGCAGAACGCAGTGCTCTCGGCTGGCTCTGAGGTGAGCAACGCGCTTGTGCTCTACAACTCGTCGGACGAGAAGAGCAAGCTCGAGGCGAAACAGGTGGAGAGCCTGAGGAAAAACGTTGAATACACTAAAGACTTGTTCCAGAGTGCCGGAAGCACCTATCTCGAGGTGATAACCGCACAGCAGTCGCTCCTCAATGCGGAGCTTGCGAAGGTTCAGGACGATTTCTACAAGATGCAGGCTGTGGTCAACCTCTACTATGCTTTGGGCGGAGGGCGTGACTAAACATGCATGGGACAGACCGGAGGTTTCCCGGACAACCAATCCATACAGGCTGTATCAGAGAGCCTCACGGGTCTGTCAGAATGTTCATAAGTTTTATATGAAAACAAAAACAAACAGAATATGATCAGTCCAAAAGCAGAAATAAACCCCAAGGCGAGAATAGGCAAGAACGTCACCATTTATCCTTTCGCCTACATAGAGGACGACGTCGAGATTGGAGACGACTGCGTTATCTATCCGTACGTCAGTGTGATGAAGGGCACACGCATAGGACGTGGCAACAAGATATTCCAGAACACGGTGCTCGGAGCGGAGCCCCAGGACTTCAACTTCCGCGGAGACGACTCGGTGCTGGTTATCGGAGACTATAACTGCATACGCGAGAACGTGGTGATAAACCGTGCCACCTTCAGTGACGGAAAGACCGTCATAGGCAATCATAACTTCCTTATGGAGGGCGTGCACGTGTCGCACGACACCAAGATATCTGACAATTGCGTGTTCGGATACGGCACGAAGATAGCCGGAGACTGCGAGATAGAGAACGACGTGATATTCTCGTCCAACGTCATCGCCAATGCGGGAGTGCGCGTGGGACGCGGTTCGATGATACAGGGCGGAAGCCGCCTGAGCCGTGATGTGCCGCCATACATAATCGCAGGCAACAATCCTGTGAAGTACGGAGGCATCAACGCCACCATACTTACCAACCACAATGTGACCCAGAAGGTGCAGGCGCACATAGCAAATGCCTACCGTCTGATATTCCACGGACAGACATCGGTCTTCGATGCGGTGATTCAGGTGAAGCAGCAGGTGCCCGACGGTCCCGAGGTACGTCATATCATAGAGTTCATGAACGGAACAAAGCTCGGCATCATCAGCAAGATCTGACATCGTATTGTCTACGTATAACTCCTACGGTGCGACGGCAACAAGCCGCCGCACCGTTTTGTTTGACAGCCCGGACATGAAGAACATACTTCGTGGGACTGATGTCATGCCACGCATCCGCCGCACTTCATAAAGATGGTCTTGTGCGTGTCCGCATGGCGGTATATGCATATGAAAGTGTATATTTATGCGTTCAAGACGGTAAAATATTTTTACAGATAAAATAAGTGAAACAGAATCGCGAGCCGGTCCGGGCAGTGCAGGATGAGCACGGATAAGTTTCCTGATGCCGTCGTTTTAACATCCGTTTCCTGCGAAATGTCTGTTTTTATACGTATATAATACGTGTTCGCACGCCGTCCGCGCTTTTCCGTTCTACCATATTGCCTTTCCTGATGCGCGGAACAGTGTGTTTGACTGTGCGGAACGGGCTCTTTCGCCTGGCGGAAGAGCCTTTTCGGGCATGCCGAAGAGCCTTTCCTGTAAGACAGGGCAGGACATTCTGTATGTCGGAATGGTGCTTTACGCTGACTGTCAGACCTTTATGCCTTATGTCCGGAATACCGGCTTATTCGGCTCCGGATTCTTTTCCGTTCAAAAAAAGGACATTCCCTGCGGGTTGACGGGAATGTCCTTGCATTATTCATACGCTGTTTCCGCATAATTATTCATTTTGAAATGCAGCGTCGGCAGGCATCAGTACGACGCCGTACATTCAATTCCGAGCCTCTCCACCCGCATGCGTATGGCGTCCAGCTCCTCCTTTCCTGCCTTCAGCAGTCCTCGTTCGGGCGTCTCGCGGTCTATCGTGTATATCATGACCTCTTCCGGACCGATTTCCTTCAAGGCATCCAGCCATGGCGCGACATACCTGTCGCCGGTGTTGTCCACATCGTTTCCGTTGTCATCGGTGCCTTTCATGAACATCGTCTGTATTATCACATGTCCGTGGAAGAGTTTCATCAGCTCTATTATCTTCCTTACGTCGTAGCTTCTGCTTGCCGGTCTGTCGGTCATGGAGATGTATTCCGGGTCAACGGTGTCGAGTTTCAGGATGTTATTGTCCACCTTCATCAGCGCGCGTCTCACGCCTTCGCGGTGTATGAACGTGGAGTTGCTGAGCACTGATATTCTGGCGTCGGGGAAGTAGCGGTCTCTCAGCCTCACGGTGTCGTCTATTATTTCCTCGAACTGCGGATGCCCTGTCGGCTCGCCGTTTCCCGCGAATGTGAGCACGTCGGGACGTTCCCCGTCTTCTTTCATCCGCCTCAGCCTGTTCTCGAGAGCCTCCGCCACCTGTTCGCGTGAGGGTCTGCGGAGAGCGGGAATACGGTCGGCGTTGAATCCGCATTCGCAGTATATGCAGTCGAAAGTGCACACCTTTCCGTCTGCCGGTTGCAGGTTTATGCCCAGCGATGTGCCGAGCCTGCGGCTGTGCACAGGTCCGAATATGGGTGATGGATAGATTATTGTTGCCATAAACATTTTTTTTTATTGGTCGGACAAAGGTATATAAAATATTGGCACCGTCTTTGTTAATAGTAGTTAAACTGTTGCGTGCGCGCTTTTTTTTTTGTTACTTTGCAGCGATTTTTGGAGTATTATACGCTATCCTGAAATGAGAAAGAAACAGAAAAGGTCTGGCGACCGTCACGGGTTGCAGGCTGTCACTCTTTGCATAAGCACTGCACTGGTGCTTATTTTGTTGGGTCTGGTGGTGTTTTCAGTTCTTACAGCCCGTAATCTTTCGGCATACGTGAAGCAGAACATCGTCGTTACGATGGTGCTTCAGGACGACATGTCGTCGAGCGAGGCGCAGATGTTCTGCTCGCGTCTGAGGAAACAGCCCTACATAAACCATCTTGAGTACATCAGCAAGGAGCAGGCTCTGAAGGACGGCATAAAGGCTCTCGGCACCGATCCGCGCGAGTTCACCGACATCAATCCGTTTCTTTCGTCCGTCGAGATAACGCTAAAGGCTGATTATGCGAACAACGATTCGCTCATGCACATTACGCGCGAGCTGAAGAGCTATCCCAATGTGGGAGAGGTGAAATACCAGCGCGACCTTGTGGATAAGGTCAATGCCAACATCGCCAAGATAAGCATTGTGCTGCTCGCGCTTGCCGTCCTGCTCACTGTGGTGTCGTTCTCGCTCATCAACAACACCGTGAAGCTCGGCATATACGCGCGCCGCTTCTCCATACACACCATGAAGCTTGTGGGCGCGTCGTGGGGATTCATACGCCGGCCGTTCCTGCGTCAGGCTGTGCTTATCGGACTTCTGGCGTCCATTCTGGCATGCGCTGCGCTCGGAGGATGCTTCTATGCCCTTTATTATTACGAGCCGGAGATTGTCAGTGTGCTCACATTGGACGTGCTCGCCATAACCGCCGGGGCGGTGTTTTTATCGGGTATAGTCATCACGGCGTTCTGTGCCATACTGTCGGTAAACAAGTTCCTGAAGATGAAGGCAGGCGACCTTTACAAGATTTGAACAATTCATAACACATACATTATATTATATGGACAGAAGAAATTTTGCACTCGGCAAGACCAATTTCATTATTCTGGCTGTCGGGATGGTGATAGTCATCATCGGATTCATCCTGATGAGCGGTGCCGGATCGGACGAAAGCGTCTTTTCCTACGACCTCTTCAACGCGCGCCGCATAAAGGTGGCTCCCGCTGTATGCTTCATCGGATTTGTCTCTATAATCTACGGCATCATACGCAAACCCAAGGACGATAACGCAAACCTGCCCGAATGAATACGTTAGAGACAATCATCATAGCCATAGTAGAGGGACTGACGGAGTTTCTGCCCGTGTCGTCAACAGGTCACATGATAATAGCTCAGAGCCTGCTCGGGGTGGAGAGCACTCCGTTTGTCAAGGCTTTCACGGTCATAATACAGTTTGGAGCCATCTTGTCTGTGATATGCCTCTATTGGAAAAAGTTCTTTTATCCTACCGCCGAACGCTCGGGCGTCTCCTACTGGAGGGCGATGTACGACTTCTATGCGCGTCTGGTGGTGGGCGTCCTGCCTGCCGTAGTGCTCGGACTGGCGTTCAACGATTTCATAGAGTCAAACCTCGGAAACGTCACACTCGTCGCCGTGATGCTCATCATCGGCGGAGTCTTCATGCTGTTCTGCGACCGTATATTCAACAAAGGCAGCGAGGACACACGGCTGACATACAGGCGTGCCTTCACCGTAGGACTCATACAGTGCATCTCCATGATACCCGGTGTGTCGCGTTCAATGGCTACCATCGTGGGCGGAATGTCGCAGCGGCTCACACGTAAGGCTGCCGCCGAGGTC
>ENA-OOXJ01001989-OOXJ01001989.1-human-gut-metagenome-genome-assembly--contig:-NODE-1989-length-11444-cov-17.267627_pt1 | contig 11444 bp, 7 predicted proteins | sample MGYA00241587_ERZ501343 | MGnify/ENA primary metagenome ERZ501343 (study PRJEB25962, sample SAMEA2042918) | human gut metagenome | biome: human gut; feature: human-associated habitat; material: faeces... | reverse complement strand
TGCTCAGGTACTTATAAATAAAGTTAAATCAAAGTGTTGCGGAATTAAGGATAAACAAAACATAGGAATGAAATTAAAATTTAACAAAACGTTTGCTTTTTGGAATAATTTTGTACACCTTTGCAGTTTGAAAAACACAAGTAGTTGTGAAATTACTAAAATGTACTATTAACCTACCGGAAAAGATTACTAACCATTTAACTGTATTTTGAAGTTTGAGAACTATCCGACATTTCCAGACTAAGCTGACAAGATATATTTCCCTCAATGTAAGTGGCCTTTATCTGACGAGGCCGCCGGTGGCTGACATTTATTTGAATAATCACAAACAACATTCATCAAAAAACAATTAACTTTTTATTAACTTTAAAAAATTATCTACATGAAAAAGATCAGACTATTTTTAACAGGTCTGTTACTCGCGGTAACTGCAGCAGCGTATGCTCAGGATATCACAGTTACAGGTACTGTTACTGATGCTTCTACTGGAGAGACCATCATCGGCGCGTCCGTAGTGCTGAAAGGCAGCACCACGAGCTGGGCGATGACCGACGACCTCGGCCAGTACTCTCTGACGGTTCCCGCAGACGGAGTGTTGGAGATCAGCTTTATGGGTTATGCCACCCAGGAGATTCCCGTTAACGGCAGGACAGTGATTGACGCGGCCCTCGAGCTCGACGCCCAGACCCTCGACGACGTGATCGTGGTGGGTTACGGTACAGCGAGGAAGATCACCTCTGTGGTGGGTTCCGCGGCAACCGTGAAGAACGAGGTGCTGATGAGCCGTCCCTCGGCCAACGTCGGCGACGCCCTCCAGGGCCAGGTAGCAGGTCTGCAGATCTTCTCCTCGACCGGTGAGCCCATGTCGAACGTGTCCATGCGTCTGCGCGGCGTGAACTCCATCAACGCAGGAAGCGCCCCCCTGTTCGTGCTGGACGGTACCCCCGTGTCGTCCGAGGTGTTCAACACCCTGAACAGCAACGATATCGAGAACGTGGTAGTCATGAAGGACGCCGCGTCGACGGCCATCTACGGATCGCGTGCCGCCAACGGCGTGATCTACATCACCACCAAGAAGGGACGCAAGGCCGCGGACGAGAAGCCTGTGGTGAAGGTGCGCGGACAGTACGGTATCTCCTCCGTGGTCAACCACAAGATGGAGCTGATGAACACCGACCAGTGGTTCGCGTTCCAGAAGCTGGCCAACCCCAACTTCACCCCCAACGCCCTCCAGCAGGAGGCCATAGACCTCGGCATCAACACCAACTGGCTCGAGTACTTCTTCAACGAGACCGCGCCCGTGTGGAGCGCCGACATCTCAGTGTCCGGAGCCACCGACAAGACCGACTACTACTTCTCCTTCGGAGCCTTCGACCAGACCGGTACGCTGCCCTTCTCTGACGTGGCGAGGTACTCCCTCCGCTCCAACGTCAACACCAAGGCCACCAACTGGCTGAAGCTCGGAATGAACCTCGGTCTGACATACCAGGAGTACCACACCGCCGGATTCACCGGAACCGGAAACAGCTGGTACAACCCCACCACCGCGTCCAACTGGATGCTCCCCTGGGTGACCCCCTACGAGATCAACAGGGACGACCCCAACAACCCCTACGTCGACTACGGCACACGCGCCAACTACTTCGAGCAGGTCGGCCTGTACAACACCATCTACCTGCAGGAGATGCAGCCCTCGACACGCGTCAACGCAAGGCTCAACGCCAGCACGTACCTCGAGCTGACTCCCGTGAAGGGACTGACCATCAAGGCGCAGCAGGGTATCGAGGCCACCGACTACGGCTATGACTACGTGATGGACCCCGATCCCAACGGACCCTTCCCCCTCGCGGCATCCCACGACAAGACCTTCAGCCGCTACTACCAGATGACCTTCACCAACACGGCCGAGTACCGCCACACGTTCGCCGAGAAGCACAACTTCGCCATCCTCCTCGGACAGGAGGCCATACTCTACAACTCCGAGAGCACGGGCGTGGGCGTTGACGGCATCACCGACAAGCGTCTGAACCTCATCTCACAGGGTACCGAGTTCTCGTCCCCGAGCTACAGCTTCAGCGAGCAGTCCTACAACTCGTACTTCGCCCGCCTGTCCTACGACTACGGCGAGAGGTACTACATCGACGCCTCGTGGCGTATGGACGGCTCGTCCCTCTTCGGAGCCAACCGCAGGTACGCCAACTTCTGGTCTGTGGGAGCGATGTGGAACATCAAGAACGAGGAGTGGATGCAGGGCGCCGACTGGATCAACGACCTGCGCCTGACCGCCAGCTACGGTACCACAGGTAACTCCTCCATCAGCAACTACCTGCCCTACGGTACCATCGGCACCTACAGCGGACAGTACAACGGAGTGCAGGGATGGGGCATCGGCAACCCGGGCAACCCCAACCTCACATGGGAGACCGTGGAGAGCCTCAACGTCGGCCTGACCGCGCGCCTGTGGAACTTCTTCGACTTCACTGTCGAGTTCTACAACAAGAACACCAAGGACATGCTGATGTCCATCCCCTACTCCATGACCACAGGTCACGGCAGCGGATGGGGCAACGTCGGAAGCATGATGAACCGCGGTGTGGACGTCGACCTGAGCTTCGACATCGTCAACACCAACGACGTGTACTTCAACATCAGCGCCAACTTCAACTACAACCACAACGAGATCACATCCCTCTACGCGGGACGTGACAAGTACACCGTGGCCAACACCGGTATCTCCTACCAGGTGGGCTATCCCTACGGCGAGTTCTTCTACGTGCGCTCAGCGGGTGTGGACCCCCGCGACGGTATGCAGATGTGGTATGACCTCGACGGCAACCCGACCAAGAACTACTCCGACGACTACGCCGTGATGCTCGGCAAGCAGCGCTACGCTCCCTGGTCCGGCGGTATCCAGCTCAACTTCACGTGGAAGGGCCTGTACGTCGGAGCCGACTTCTCGTGGGTGGCAGGCAAGTACACCATCAACAACGACCGCTACTTCCTCATCAACCCGACCTTCACCACATCGAACATGAACGGCAGCACCGACCTGCTCGACATGTGGACCACCCCCGGTCAGGTGACCGACATCCCCGGCATCAACTCCGCGAGGCAGTTCGACGAGACATTCGTGGAGAACGCCTCCTTCCTCCGCCTGAAGAACCTGCAGATAGCATACGACTTCCCCTCCAAGTGGATGGAGCGCACAGGCTTCATCAAGGGCTTCAGGATCTACGCCATCGGACGTAACCTCCTCACCTTCACCGAGTACTCAGGATACGACCCCGAGGTCGACTCCAACCTCCAGCTCGGTGTCTACCCCAACTCCCGTCAGTTCACCGTAGGTGCTGAGTTCACATTCTAATTCTACCATAAGACAGACAAGAGATGAAAAAGATATCTATTTTAGCGACTATTCTGGCCGCACTGACCCTCGGAGTCACAAGCTGCGACATGGATCTGCGCCCCGTGGGTACGCTCGACCCCGAGAACGCCTTCCAGTCCCCCACTGATGCCGAGAACTTCCACATCGGCTTCTACCAGGCCCTCCACGGGCGCGTCGGCGGAAGCCAGATCTACCTGACTGAGCTCCAGAGCGACCTCTTCCACGCCACCGTGGGATACGGAAACCGCGGCGGAAACATGTACAACTGGGTGTTCAGCGTCTCCGACGGAGACATCCAGGGACGCTTCTCATCACCCTACAGCGGCATTGCCAACTGCAACTACTTCATCGAGAACGCCAACAAGGTGGACAAGACCACCGAGTCGTGGACCGCTGACGCGGTGGCCAGCCTCAACGTATGGAAGGGAGAGGCATTCTTCCTCCGCGCGTTCTACCACATGCAGCTGGTGGAGAAGTTCTGCCTCGACTACATCGGCAACGAGGAGTCATACGGCATACCCTACGTGACAGTGTACAACCCCACCTCGGACCAGACGCAGTATCCTGACCGCGGCACCCTCAGGGCCACCGTCGAGAGCATCAACGCCGACCTCGACAGCGCCGAGATCCTGCTGACCACTCCCGGCTCAGTCGGCAGCATGTACCTGACGGCCGACGTGGTGAAGGCCTTCAGGGCAAGGGTCGCCCTCTACACCGGCGACTACCAGAGCGCCATCAGCTACGCGTCCTCGCTCATCAGCTCCGGCACTTACCCCCTCATCAACGGTGACGCTACGGCGTTCAACAACATGTGGGTGAACGACTCCGGCGCGGAGTGCATCATGCAGCTCTGGGCTGACCTCAACAACTACACCTCCAACGACTACGGATACATCGGATACAACGAGGCCGAGGGAGACTACTCCCCCGACTTCATCCCCGAGCAGTGGGTCGTAGACCTCTACGGACAGGGTGACCTCCGCTTCGGTCAGTTCTTCAAGTACACCGAGGTCAGGATGCCCGGACCCTCCTACCACAACGTCTACATCCTCTTCAAGTTCCCCGGCAACCCCGAGCTGAAGGTCGAGACGTCCAACGCACTGACCACGCGCCAGAAGGCAAAGCCCTTCAGGATCGCTGAGCAGTACCTCATCCTCGCCGAGGCATACGCACGCTCAGGCAATGAGGCCGAGGCCCGCAACGTGCTGAACCAGCTCCGCGAGGCGCGCTACCCCGGTTACAACAACGAGTACGCCGAGGGCGACATCCTCTCCGAGATCCTCAACGAGAGGACACGCGAGCTGATAGGCGAGGGATTCCGTCTCCTCGACCTCAGGAGGTTCCACGTTGACCTCCAGAGAGGCGAAGCGCAGGACGAGTCCGCGATCATCTTCCCCCACAACAACGTAGGGTTCCACCGCGCATACACCGACCACAGGTTCGTATGGCCCATCCCTCAGGAGGAGATCGACTCCAACCCGAATATTGCTAAACAACAGAATGAAGGCTACAACTAAAATTTGAAATCAGCAATGAAAAATATCAAAGTATTATTATTGGCCGCAGCAGTTCTGCTCTCCTTCTCTTCCTGCACCCAGAGGAACTTTACTGTCGAGACCGGCAACACTCCGGTAGAATTCGCGGCAACCACTATAACTCTTGATGCGGAGTACATATACATCCCCGTGCGCCAGCTCGCCGCTTCGGATGTCTACACTCCGGTGACTCTCGAGATAGTAAGCTGCTCTGCCCTCCATCTCGACGGCTCCTCCCTCACTCTTGAGAATGACTCTGATGTCATCCTGACCAGCTCGGAAATCAATGTAGCTCCCCTCGGTGAGGAGGGTGACGGCGAGTCGAGCTTCGAGGTAAGGATTCCCGGCTACGCTGACTACCAGAACGTGCAGCTGTCAGTCAAGCTGACAGGCCCCGACACCAACATCGAGACTACCATCACTCTCCAGGGCGTTACACGCTACAACATGAGCGGTCTCTGGAACCTCGACACCTGGGGCACACTTATCATCACAGAGGACGAGAACGACTATACGAAGTTCTATGTAACCTTCCTCTCTGAGAATGATCAGCGTGAGTTCCCTGCAACCAGAGCAGTGAACAACCTCACTATCGATCCCAATGCGACATTCAGTTACGGTGGTTTCGACTATTTCGTATGCCTGTCCACCGCTCCTGGTTCACTGACCCCCGGTTCCCCTGCAATCTTCACCTTCACCAGTGACAACGCCTTCACGACAACCGGTATATTCATCGGCTACAATTCAGGCGGATATCGTGGTTGGGTTCTTGGAGCAGGCAACGGTTCAAGAGCTGAGTAATCGAATCACAGCGTTTAAAACGCTATAAAACATTGGAGCCGGACAGAACACTGCCCGGCTCCTTTTTTATATCTGAATTATAATGTGTGGACTACAGTACGCTGAATACTACGTTGAGTCCGGCTGTAACGATGGACACCATGCTCATGAGCTTGATGAGGATGTTGAGCGAGGGACCGGATGTGTCCTTGAAGGGATCACCGACGGTGTCACCCACTACAGTAGCCTTATGGGCATCCGAGCCCTTGCCGCCAAGATTGCCTTCCTCGACATACTTCTTGGCATTGTCCCAGGCACCGCCGGAGTTGGCCATGAAGATGGCGAGTACGAAGCCTGAGCCGAGGGAACCGACAAGCAGTCCTACGGTACCGGCTACTCCGAAGAACAGACCTACGAGCAGAGGCACGATGATGGCCAGAAGCGAGGGGAGAAGCATCTCCTGCTGTGCTCCGCGGGTGGAGATAGCCACGCAGCGGGCATAGTCCGGAGTTGCATTGCCTGTAAGGATGCCCTTGATCTCACGGAACTGACGGCGTACCTCCTCCACCATCTTCTGGGCGGCGCGTCCCACTGCATTCATCGTAAGACCGCAGAACAGGAAGGACATCATGGCGCCGATGAAGACTCCTGCCAGGACGGTGGGATTCATCAGGTTGATATGATAGTACTCCATAAAGTCTGGGATGGTAGCCTGAGCGACTTCGACAGTCCGGCCGCCACCGAGGTCGAGAACTGTCTCCCCTATCCTCTGCAGGCCGATCTTAATCTCCTCGAGATAGGAGGCCAGCAGGGCGAGGGCGGTCAGGGCTGCGGAGCCGATGGCGAAGCCTTTGCCGGTAGCGGCGGTGGTGTTGCCGAGGGCGTCGAGGATGTCGGTGCGCTGGCGTACCTCGGGCTCGAGCTCGCTCATCTGGGCATTGCCGCCGGCGTTGTCCGCGATGGGACCGTAGGCGTCGGTGGCGAGGGTGATGCCGAGGGTCGAGAGCATGCCGACAGCGGCGATTCCGATACCATAGAGGCCGAGGCTGAGGTTCTGGGCCGAAAGCATATTCGTCACATCGAAGCCGATGGCGCAGAGATAGGCAAGGATGATGGCCACCACTATGGTGATGACGGGTATGGCTGTCGAGATCATACCGAGACCCACTCCCGAGATAATGACAGTGGCCGGGCCGGTGTTGGAACTCTCCGCGAGCTTGCGGGTCGGCTTGTAGGAGTGAGAGGTGAAGTACTCGGTGGACTGGCCGATGATGATACCGGCCACTAATCCCACGATGACGGAGCAGGACACCCATGCCCAGTTGGGAATACCGAGTACGTAGAGTATACCGAATGTAGCCACGGCTATAAGGGCCGATGAGACGTTGGTACCCACACTCAGGGAACGGAGCAGCTGTTTCATGCCGGCTCCCTCTTTGGTCCTCACGAGATAGATACCGATGACGGACAGGATGATACCTACCGCGGCGATGAGCATGGGAGCAAATACCGCCCTGAGCTGCATCGAGGTATCGGCGTAGGAATAGAATGCCGATGCACCGAGTGCGGCGGTGGCCAGAATAGAGCCGCAGTAGGACTCATAGAGGTCGGCGCCCATACCGGCTACGTCGCCTACGTTGTCACCCACATTGTCGGCAATAGTTGCGGGATTGCGGGGGTCGTCCTCGGGAATACCGGCTTCTACCTTTCCTACGAGGTCGGCGCCCACGTCAGCGGCCTTGGTGTAGATACCGCCGCCCACACGTGCGAATAGAGCCTGTGTGGAGGCACCCATTCCAAAGGTCAGCATGGTCGTGGTGATGACCACCAGCTTCTGAGGACCGTCCGCATTGACAAAGGTATCGAGGATGATGTACCAGAGTGATATATCCAACAGTCCGAGACCCACTACTGTGAGACCCATCACAGCTCCCGAGCGGAAAGCCAGTTTAAGGCCTGAGTTAAGCGAGCGGCGGGCGGCATTGGCAGTCCTGCCTGAAGCATAAGTCGCGGTCTTCATACCTATGAAACCTGCGAGTCCTGAGAAGAATCCGCCTGTGAGGAAAGCAAACGGAACCCAGTGGTTCTGCACATCGAAGCCATAGGCAAGGACGGCGAAGAATACGGCCAAGATGATGAATACGATGGTCACCACCTTGTACTGCTGCTTGAGATAGGCCATAGCGCCTTTACGGACGTGAGCGGCGATCTCTCTCATAGTGGGAGTTCCCTCATCCTCCTTGAGCATCCTTTTGTAAAAATAAAAGGCAAATCCCAATGCAATGAGGGACGAAAGGGGCACGAGCCAGAATAATAAATCTACTGACATTGTTTGGTTTTAGAATTAAGTGGTTACTGAATGTTGATATGATGAAAGTGGTCCGGGGTGAGGGCGGGGTCTATGGCCATGGCGGCACGCTGCAGGAGCGCAGGATCCGCAGTTGAGAAAAACTCCCTGACTGGCACAGCTCCTGCCGCTGCAGAGGATACGGCATGGGATGCTGCCACCCGGGCTGTCTGCCGCGCTACCGCAGGAGCCGGATTGATGATACGGACTGAGGGGCCGGCGACACGGGCTATCTCCTCCTGCAGAAAAGGAAAATGCGTGCAGCCGAGCACGATGACATCGGCTCCCTGCTCCGTCATCTCCGTCACATACTGCCGGATAAGTTCCGAGGGCACCTCACCCTTCTCGACCGCTTCTACTAAACCCCATCCCACCTCTTCTACGATACGTATACCGGATGCATACCTCATCACTGTATCGCGGTAGAGGCTCCCTTTGAAGGTATTGGCAGTGGCGAGTACTCCCACAACTCCGGTTTTAGAAGCTAAGGCTGCAGGCTTGACCGCCGGCTCCATACCCACAAAAGGGATGGTAAAGTGACTGCGCAGATAAGAGATAGCGGCGGCCGTGGCAGTATTGCACGCCACGACCACCGCTTCTGCTCCTTCTGATATCAGGAAACGGACTACAGCACGCGCACGGTCGATGATATAGTCTGGAGACTTGGCCCCGTAAGGGCAGTGGGCTGAATCAGCCACATAGACGTAACTCTGTTCCGGCATGAGGGCGATAAGCTCCTTCCATACCGAAAGCCCGCCTATTCCAGAGTCGTATACTCCGATCATGGTGTACTCCGGTCCGCACCGGAACTATTTCTTAAGGTACTCGTCGAGCAGGGCTTCTATCTCATCCTCCGCTACCTTGCGGCCGATGATGTTACCCTCCGAGTCTACAAAGGCATTCTGAGGGATGTAGTTGACATTGTAGAGCTGCCCTACCTCGCTCTGCCAGAACTTGAGGTCGGATACCTGTGTCCAGGTCAGCTTATCGTCCTTGATACCCTTTACCCATGCATCATGGTCTCTGTCGAGGGATACGCCGATGATGCCGAATCCGAGCTTGTGGTACTTCTTGTAGATCTTTACGAGTGTGGGGTTGAAGTTACGGCAGGGGCCGCACCAGCTTGCCCAGAAGTCTATCATGGTGACTTTGTTCTGCTTGTAGAACTCGGAGAGGGTCACAGGGTTGCCGTCAGGGTCGTTGAGTGTAAAGTCAGGAGCCTTGGAGCCTATTGCGAGAGCCTGCTCCTTCTGCACGAAGCTGTCGAGCTTTGAGAGTACAGTGTTGGCGGCAAATGCAGGATCTGCCTTATAGGGAGCAAGCAGAGAGGCAAGGCTGTCTCCATCCATGTAGTAATATTCCTGGCTGAGGATATAAAGAGCAAAATGTGACACGGGCTCCTCTGCTACAAGAGCGTCCTTCACGGCAGCCACGTCGTTCTGATACTGCTCAAAGACTCCGGTAATAGAGTCACGGACTGCGTCTGTCGCTTCGGCCGAGCGCATCTTCTTGGCCAAGTTCTCAAGGTCATATTTCTCGGCCAGCTTCTCCGACTCTTCTGCATACCTGTTCATCATGGTCTGAGCGGGACCTCCGGTGATGACAGGATCAGAGTAAGACTCATCTGTAGTGATAGTGAAGTCAGCATTCTCGAGGAAGATGGAGAGCATGCCGGGAATCCCGTCCACTGCGATGATATAAGGCTCGGGGGTGGTAACGGAGCCTTTGAAGACAAACTTGCCGTTCACTACCTCGACGGTGTCCCTGACCGGATTGTTGGCATCACGGTTGAAAAGGTAGGCTGTTCCGTTGACTAATTTGTCGCTGTCACCGGTGACCGTACCTCTGATGGTGTACTTGTCACCGTTGCTGCAGGATGCCGCCATGATGACAGCGGCACAGATGAAGAGTAATTTTTTCATGATGGTGTAAATATTGATTTGTTGATTGCTATTCCTTGTCATCGCCCTCGAGGAACCACTCCTTGTACATCATGTAGCCCTGGGCGTTCTTGTGGGCGGACTGTCTTACGGTATCCGTTCCGTCCTTTACTTTCTTGGCGGGGACTCCGGCGTAGACTCCCGGCTCAAGCTTGGAGTTGCTCAGCACTACTGCACCGGCAGCTATGATGCTGCCGTCAGCCACCTCCACTCCGTCGAGCAGAACTGCGCCCATGCCCACGAGGACATCGTTTCCGACCTTCGCTCCGTGAATGACCGCATTGTGCCCTACAGACACGTCATTCCCTATCTCTACCACTGACCTTTTATACAGTGTATGCAGGACAGCTCCGTCCTGAATATTGACCCTGTTGCCGAGCCGTATCGGATTCACGTCCCCGCGGAGTACCGCCCCATACCAGATACTGCAGTCGTCTCCTATCTCCACATCTCCGATAATCGCTGCATTCTCAGCGATAAAACATCCTTTCCCGATCTTCGGTGCAACACCATTCAGAGGTCGTATAATAGCCATATCGAATTCTATTTTTAAAACAACTCACAAATATAGAAAAAATAATAAAAAAAGGTCGGCTGGATGACCGGCCGACCCTTAAAAAACATCAATGTTTCAGATTAGATGATTCCCTGCTCGAGCATAGCCTGAGCCACCTTCATGAAGCCGGCGATGTTGGCACCCTTAACATAGTCAACATGACCGTCGGGCTGTGTACCGAACTTAACGCAGGCCTCGTGGATGCTCTGCATGATGTAGTGCAGCTTCTCGTCCACTTCCTTGGCTGACCAGCTGATGTGAGTAGCGTTCTGGGTCATCTCCAGACCGGATGTTGCAACACCACCTGCATTGACAGCCTTACCGGGAGCGAAGAGGATACCTCTGCTCTGGAACTCGTGGATAGCCTCAGGGGTGCAGCCCATGTTGGATACCTCGCAGCAGCACCATGTACCGTTGGCGATCAGCTCCTTGGCGTCGTCACCGTTCAGCTCGTTCTGGAAAGCGCAGGGCAGAGCGATATCGCACTTAACGCTCCAAGCCTTCTTACCGGCTGTGAACTTGGTCAGCTGAGGATACTTGTCGTTCATATCCTGAACTTTGTTCCTGTTGGAAGCACGCATTACGAGCATGTAGTCGATCATCTCGTCGGTGATACCGCCGGGAATCTCGCAGACTCCGTCAGGACCGGAGATAGCGACAACCTTTGCGCCGAGCTCCTTGGCCTTTGTAGCGGCGCCCCAAGCTACGTTACCGAAGCCGGAGAGAGCGACTGTCTTGTCCTTGATGTCCTTACCGGCGTGGTGGAGGAGGTGCTGTGTGAAGTACAGAGCGCCGAATCCTGTAGCCTCAGGACGGAGGATGGAACCGCCCCATGTGCCGCCCTTACCGGTGAGCACGCCTGTGTTGTACTCGCGGGCCAGCTTCTTGTACATTCCGTACA
>ENA-OOXJ01001987-OOXJ01001987.1-human-gut-metagenome-genome-assembly--contig:-NODE-1987-length-11448-cov-10.656280_pt1 | contig 11448 bp, 8 predicted proteins | sample MGYA00241587_ERZ501343 | MGnify/ENA primary metagenome ERZ501343 (study PRJEB25962, sample SAMEA2042918) | human gut metagenome | biome: human gut; feature: human-associated habitat; material: faeces... | reverse complement strand
CTTTGGGCTCTACGAGCACTCTGTCTGCTAAAGGTCTAATGTTCATATCTTTTAAATTTTAGTTGTTTTCAAACTGTACTGACCCATAAAACAAAATGAGTGCCAGTCATTCCTTTCTGCCAAAATGTCACCCGTCTGCATGTTCCCACATCATCTCTGCCACTTTCAAGTAGGAGGACATGGATTTGCCGTTATAGAGAGTTTTCCTATCTTTGCTCTGCTATTATGACAGACTTTGAGGAATACATAAGGCAGGGCGAGCCGTCGAGGGCGGAGCGGGCGCAGGCATGGCGGACGGCCATCGGACTTCAGGACGTGGACGGACTGAAGCCGTCGACATACCTTATAGATACCGCACGCGAGCATATCGAGGGAAAGATCACGCTTCATGATGTCAGGCAGCGCATAGAGTCCTACTACGAAAGCCGCACCGCGAGAGAGACCACCGATGATGAACGTACAAAAGAGGCCGACACGGTCTCCTACAGGATAACGGAACTTCTTGCCGAACAGACTTTCTCCATGTCTCCTGCGGAGCTCATCCGCATCCACCGGTATCTTTTCACCGGCATATACAAGTTTGCAGGCCGCATCAGGGACTACAACATCACAAAAAAGGAATGGGTTCTGGACGGAGGCACTGTCACCTATGCCGGTGCAGGTCTGATAATGGACACCCTGGAATATGATATTTCCATTGAAAGGAATTTCTCCTACGGGGGGCTGTCAGCGGATGAAGCCGTGAGCCATATCGCAAGATTCATCTCCGGTCTATGGCAGATTCATCCGTTCGGTGAGGGCAATACCCGCACAACCGCTGTATTCCTGATAAAATATCTCCGTAATTTCGGATTTAATGTGGAAAATGACACTTTTGAGAGGCACTCGTGGTTTTTCCGCAATGCCTTAGTAAGAGCCAATTACAATGACTTGAAAAACGGAATAACAGCCACTACAGAACCATTGGAGAGATTTCTGCGGCACCTCATTCTCAACGAGAAGGCAGATTTAAGAAACAGGACACTGCACATAAAAGCAGACACTTTAAAAGTTCAAAATGAACCTTTAAACACTGACTTAAAGGTTCAAAATGGACCTTTAAATCATCTCGCAGGAAAGGTCTCTTTGGTAGAGATGGCTGTTTTACAGGTTATTGCCGATAATCCGTCTATCAAGATAGAGGACATAGCAACCAATACAAAAAAATCGCGAAGCACTATAAAGCGGGCTATTGACCGGCTTCGGGAGAAAGGCATAATAGAAAGGAGCGGAGCGAAGAAGAACGGCTCCTGGAAAATATTGAACGACAGACAATGAACACTGACCACGAAAAATACATGCGCGAGGCCCTGAAAGAGGCGCGGCGGGCCTGGGACGAGGGGGAAATCCCCATCGGAGCGGTAGTCGTGTGCGAGGGACGCATCATCGCCCGGGCGCACAACCAGACCGAGACCCTTCACGACCCCACCGCCCATGCGGAGATGCTGGCCATGACGGCCGCCACATCCTACATCGGCGGCAAATACCTGCCCGAATGCACTCTGTACGTCACAGTCGAGCCTTGTCCGATGTGCGCCGCCGCCATGGCCTGGACGCAGATCGGGGAAGTGGTCTACGGTGCAGACGACCCCAAGCGCGGTTACACCCTCTTTTCCCCTTCCCTGCTGCATCCGAGGACAAAGGTCAGCAGCGGCATCCTCTCCGAGGAGTGCAGTTCCCTGATGACAGATTTTTTCAAAAAGATAAGAAGGTAGGACAATGGATCTGGAATTTCTGCTCGACCTCGGCTACATCGGCCTGTTCATCGGCACCTTTATAGCAGCCACCGTAGTCCCGTTCTCTTCGGATTTCCTCATCGTAGGCATCCTCATAGCCGGAGGAGACCCGCTTATATCCTGGATATGCGCCACTGCCGGCAACTGGCTCGGCGGCCTGACTTCATACTGGATAGGGCGCATAGGCAAATGGGAATGGATAGAAAAGTGGTTCCGAGTCAAGGAGGAGACCCTGCTGAAGCAGAAATCGAAGATAGACAAGTACGGTTCCCTGCTGGCTTTTCTGACATGGCTGCCCTTTGTCGGCGACGTCTTTGCCATAGGTCTCGGCTTCTACAAGCTTCACTTCGGCCGCTGCGCCCTCTTCATGCTCATCGGCAAGGGCACCCGCTTCGCCTTCTGGCTGGCCCTCTACTACATTTTCGGAGACAGTCTGCCGACGTTTTAAATTTTTGACTATCTTTGCACTCTGGTATTGACCTATGGTGTAATGGTAGCACTACAGATTTTGGTTCTGTCTGTAGAGGTTCGAATCCTCTTAGGTCAACAGCACAATGACAAAATCTTTTTTCATAACTTTACTTTTTTTGACAATTACACCCCTGTTTTTCAGCGGGTGTAATTTTCATTATAAGACCGTGGAGCGCGGGCCCCAGCCCTTTCCGACCGTCTCCGTCCCCTCCATGCTCTCAGGACAGGACGCGGCGGAATATGCGGCGGAACATTTCTGGAACAGGTATTTCGACTCCACGGCATCATGGTCAGGCATCTCCGACACCCTCGTCGGCGGCGTGAGGGAGCAGGATATGACGGATGCCGCAAGAGAATACCTTCTCGCCCTCTGGTCCATACCCTACGACCGGGCCTTCAAGGCCCAGGAACATCTGATGTCCCTGGCCGAGAAATCCTTAGAGCGGGACACCAGCGGACACATCTACGACTGGTTCACCGCGATCATGGAATCCGCCCTATGGAATCCTCTGTCGGAAATGCGTAACGAGGGGCTCTACATACCGGTAATCGAAAGTGTCCTCCGGACCAGACGCACCGGGGAGCATTACAGCACCTATTATCAGCAGCAGCTGGCTACCTGCAGGAAGAACAGTCCGGGGAATGCTGCAGCCGATTTCACCTTCACCGATGCCAAAGGCCGGCTTCACAGCCTCTACGGCACCTCCGGAGAATACACCCTGCTGCTGTTCTCCAATCCAGGCTGCCCTGCCTGCCGCGAGATTGTCTCAATGCTGAAAAGCAGCCCCCTGATAAGCCGTATGGTACAGGATGACCGCTTGAAACTCCTCAGCATCTACATCGACGAAGACCTTGGCGAATGGTACAAAGGCCTGTACGACTACCCCGCGGAATGGACCACCGGCTACAACCAGGACCTGGCCATCCGCGATGCCCTCATCTACGACATCCGCGCCATCCCCTCCCTCTACCTCCTCGACCGGGACAAGAAAGTCCTCTTCAAGGACATCTCACCCTCGATGCTGATGCTCCAGCTCGAAACATTTTGAGACAGTTAGCCTTACAGATACTCCCGTCCGGAGAGGCCGCGCCAGAGGGCGTAGTACTTGAGGGTGGATACGGGCTTTGTCGCCACCATCTGGTAACGGAGAGAAGGCCCGCAGTTGAAGTACATGGAGCGGGAGAGGAAAGTGCCGTAGCCGGTTATCTCCTCTATGCGGTAGGACGCACTGCCGCCCTCCCATGACAGTTCCAGTCTGTCACCGTACATGGCCACTGACGCGCTGTCCGAGAGCGTGGTGAATACCCCGTCCTTTTTGAGGGTCAGCCGGAAGCATCCGTCATCATGCACTATCGGCCCGGCCGTCTGCTGTCTCAGTTCGGCACAGTGCTCATGCACCCAGCGCTTCTGAAAGCGGTTCCACTCGGCAAAATTGTCGAACGGCATGTAATTCCCCTTCTCGAACCATCCGGTCTCCAGATATTTGGCTGTCAGACCGCAGCTGCATGACAGCCAGTTGCCCCTGGTCTCGACCGTCCCGAAACGCAGGCAGTGCGGACAGAGATAGGCGGCATACTGCAGCCCCTCGGCAAGGGCCTTCCCGCGATAAAGCGCACCCGTCGCTGCCTGAGCCTCGTAAGCATTGACCCGCAGGTCCCGGCAGATGGCGGCATATATTTCCTCAACTGTCATCCGGGAAATCTCTTCTGCAGTATACTCATGAACAAGTTCTCCCCTCATAGGCCCCTTCCGCTTATGGTCTGCCCAACGGGGCCGCAGCAGGTATCCTCCGGTAAAACGGTAAGTAAGCAGAGCCACGCCCGTATCCTTTACCAAAGCGGCGGTGCGGGGCGAAATGTACTCGGTCTCCCCGTCCCAGCTGCGGTTGCCCTCCGGGAACATCCCGACGGAGACTCCCGCCCGCAGGTTGGCCTCTATCAGGGCAATGGCGGCATCCCCCTTGGCACCCTTCTCACGGGGAATGATACCGAAAAGGGGGTTGAGGAAGAATCCGGCCATTCCCCTTGTCAGGGAAGCATTGGCCACGAAGCGCATGTGGCGCCGGGTACCGATGACCATCAGTGCAGGGTCCAGGTTCTGGGTGTGGTTGCCTAAGCACAGAAATGTACGGCTCTGCACCTTACAGGGCCTGTAACTGATATGCAGGATGATATTGACGAAAGGGCCGATGAATGTACGGCAAAAGGCGTAGACTCCGCGCTGGAAGCCTACACCTTTGGTTATCTTGGTATTATCTGACTGCATGCCCGTTTATTTTTGGTCGGCAGTCCGGTTCTTCTTCGCCTCCTCCTCTTCGAGCACGCGGTATGCCACCTTGCCTACAAGGGTCTTGGGCAGCTCGTTGCGGAACTCGATGTCATAGGGCATGGCGTACTTGGCAATGTACTTGCGGCAGTAGGCCAGAAGCTCGTCCTTGGTCTCCTGAGTGGGTTCATTTCCGGGACGGAGCATGACGAATGCCTTTACTTTCTGCATCTTGTAGGGGTCGGGCACGCCTATGATACAGCTCATCTGCACCTTTTCATGCGCATCGAGGATATTCTCGAGCTGGGCCGGATAGACGTTGTAGCCGGAAGTGATGATCATTCTCTTTATACGTCCCTTGAAATAGACGAATCCCTGATCGTCCATACATCCGAGATCGCCTGTATAAAGCCATGTCAGACCGTCGGCATGTTTACGCAGTGTCTTGGCAGTCTCCTCAGGTTTGCCATAGTAGCCGAGCATGACAGTCGGGCCGGAAAGTACGATCTCGCCTTCTTCTCCGTAAGGCAGTTCCTCCTCTGTACCAGGCTTTACAATCTTGAAATACGTATCCGGGAAAGGTATGCCGATACTCCCCTCCTTCTGCAGCTTGACCGGAGTAAGGCAGCAGGCTGTCACACACTCGGTGGTACCGTAGCCTTCGCGGACCTTGATGGTTGCCTTGTGGTCGGCGAGGAACTTGTCCATCTTCTTCTTCAACTCGATAGACAGGGAGTCTCCGCCGGAGAACACACCCTTGAGATGGGAAAAGTCGGCATGCTCCATATTGGGCAGGCGAAGCATGGCTTCATAGAGGGTGGGCACGCCGGCGATGAAGTTGCACTTGTTCTTGGTAATCAGCTTGGAGTAACTTTTTGGCGTAAAGCGTGGCACAAGCACGCAGCGGCCTCCCTTGGCAAGCATAGTGTGAATGCAGACACCGAGGCCGAAACCGTGGAATACCGGCATTGCAGCCAGCATACGGTCACCGGGGCCGAACATGGGATTCGTTGCGATGACCTGCTCGGCGAGGGCGTTGAAATTGCGGTTGGTCAGCATGATGCCTTTTGTCGTACCGGTAGTGCCGCCCGAATAGAGGATGACGGCCGGATCATCATCGCTGCGCTCCACCTTGTAGTTGTAGAAGCAGCACTTGGAGAGCTTCATGAAGTCTTTCCAGCGGATAACCGGAGCGTCATCGGGTATCTTGGCTATCTTGTAGCCCTCTGTGATCATGTAACCGGTTTTCAGGGGCTGGGCCAGCTCATCCTTGATGCGGGCAAGAATCACATTGACGATGCCGGTGTTCTTGCGGATGGCCTCGACCTTTCCGTAGAACTGGTCGAGAGTGATGACCGTCACGCTGTTGGACTCATTGAGATAGAACTCTATTTCCTTCTCGCTCGAAAGCGGATGCACCATACTGGCAATACCTCCTATAAGATTGATCGCATAGAACATGTAGATCGCCTGAGGGCAGTTGGGCATGGCGATGGTCACGCAGTCTCCCTTGCGGATACCGATAGTCTTCAGGGCCTTGGCGCACTGCTCTATCTTCTTGATCATCTTTGCATAAGTGGTCGACTTGCCCATGAAGTCGAACGCTACGTTCTTGGGGTAGCGGGCGGCTACGGATGCGACCATGTCGAACATCGAGCCCTTGAAATAATCCAGATGCACAGGGACTCCCTCTGTGTAGGGATACCACGGTGTTTTTACAGATTTGTTTTCAGACATATTGACAGGTTATATGGTTTTCAGTTCACTTCTACCAAGGCTTCGGATATATTGATTGCAAAATCTCCCACGCGTTCGCATTCGGACACCAGGTCCATGTAATACACTCCGCGAAGATACTCTCCCTCCTCCGCTTCGATGTGACGCAGGTGCTCCTCCTTGAGATTGTCACGGTACTCGTTGATGTCATGCTCGGCGTCCTGGGCATTGGAAATGTTGATGATGTGGTGGAATCCCTGACGGAGATTGACAATCATGCAGTCGATAGCGGTATCCACAAGATCGAGCATATGGTTGAGTTTCTTTACGGTACTCTCGTCGAATTTCTGGCTGTGCAGATTCTTGCGCTGAAGAATCCTGCCGATATTGAATCCCGAGTCTCCCATGCTTTCAAGTTCGCTGATGATCTTGTACATGGCATGCATCCTGTTCGTACCTTCCTGGCTCAGTTCCCCTTCGCCTATGTTGCTCAAATACTTTGCTATTTCGAACTCTATGCGGTCCGTTATCTGCTCGTAGTGCTCGAGTTTCTTGAACAGTTCGTCGAAACTGTTCTCGTTGTCAGCTTCGTTCACTGCCTGACGTGCATAGGCATACTGCCTTTTGACTATCTCGGAAAAGTGGGTCACTTCCTGCTCGGCCTGCTCGAGGGACAGCTCGGCCGTACTCATCATACCGCCCTGGATATACCTGAGGCGGAATACCTCCTCCTCGTCCTTATGTCCTTTTATAATCCAGGTCACGAGCTTGACAATCTGAGGCGTAAACCAGATAAGGATGCAGGTGTTCGTGATATTGAAAAGGGTATGGACGGTGGAAATTGCATAAAGCAGCGAAGCGGACGAGGTAAAGGGATCCTCGCCTCCGAGGCCGACCACGATTTTGGCGACCAGCCAAAGAAATGGCTTGTACAGGGCCAGCACCCATATGACTCCGAAGACATTGAACACCGTATGCGCAAGCGCGGCGCGTTTTGCGGAAATATTGCCCACCGATGCGGCGATATTGGCTGTGATGGTCGTTCCTATATTCTCTCCAAGCACCATCGCGGCAGCTATCTCGAAAGGTATCCAACCCTGGCTGGCCATGACCAATGTAAGTGCGACGGTGGCACTCGAAGACTGGAGTATGATGGTCAGGACGGTACCCACAAGAACGAACATGAGAACGGAAGGGAAGCCCCAGCCGGTCCACTTCTGGATGAAGGATATGGCTTCCGGATTCGCGCTGAGGTCAGGAACGGAGTCCTTGAGGAATGTCAGTCCGAGGAACAGCAGTGCGAAACCGATTATCATCTCACCTATACTCTTCCTCTTCTGTGACTTGAACATCATGAACACAAAGCCTACACCGACCAAAGGTATGGAGAGTACGGAAATATCGGCGGTAAATCCTAAAAGGGATATCAGCCAGGAGGTGACCGTCGTTCCGATATTGGCTCCCATGATGACTCCGACCGCCTGGGTCAGGCTCAGGAGACCGGCATTGACAAAGCTGACGATCATTACAGTGGTAGCGCTCGAAGACTGTATGACGGCTGTAATCAGAGTTCCTGTCAGGACCCTTGTAAACGAATTTGCCGTCATGGCCGAAAGTATAGAACGGAGCCTGCTTCCGGCCACTTTCTGAAGACCCTCACTCATCAGGGTCATTCCGTACAGGAACATGCCCAAAGCGCCGAGAAGCGTCAATATCTGGAAGATGGCACTCATATATCTTTAGAATTCTTCAAAATTATGCAAATATAGTTATCTTTGCGGCATGTTGAACTTGGCCAAACCTATTTTAGTTGCTTTTCTGCTACTTATCCTGTCCGGCACAGATGTTTACTGCCAGTATTACACTTTAGGCAACGACCCGGGCAGGGCAAGATGGCGGACAATCACTTCCGAGCACTACAAAATCATCTATCCCGAGGAAACAGACTCTATTGCACGGATTTACCTGTATACACTCGAGCAGGTGAGACCGAGGGTGATGGCAGAACTTAACATAGACCCCAAACCCATTCCTGTCATCCTTCATCCCTACACCACCCAAAGCAACGGGGTGGTCACATGGGCTCCGAAGAGGATGGATCTGTTCTCCTCTCCCGATCCCTACGGCAGCAACCCCGATCCGTGGATCAGGCACCTCAGCATCCATGAATCAAGGCATGTGGGCCAAGTCGAACATTTTACAAAAGGCATTTACAATGTATTCTACTATCTGCTCGGAGAGCAGGTCACGGGTCTGGGCCTCGGTCTTTTTGCAGACAGATACACGATGGAGGGGGATGCAGTGATAGCAGAGACCGAACTCACGAACGGAGGCCGGGGACGCAACGCCGACTTTACCAAATACATGAGGGCCATGTATATCAACGGGGACTTCCGCAACTGGGACCGTCTCCAGTTCGGTTCCTTCCGCCACTACACTCCCGACTCATACGTCTTCGGATTTCTGCTCGGGAGCTATGCCAGATATTATAGCGGAACCGCCGACTACTGCGGGCATTATTTCCGGACCCCGGTCCGGCACTGGTACAGCCTTCCACTGCTCCTCGATCCGGGAAAGAATATCCTCGGCGAATCCAAGATCAGGACACTCCAGCGCTCTCAGGGACTCTTGAGCCAGATGTGGAGGTACGACTATCTCTCACGCGGAGAATTCACTGCATCGGACAGCCTCATGCACAAAGGGGAAAGGCTCTATACCGAATTCACCGACCCTGTCCTTATCCAGAATCCGGAATCGCCCTGGCACGGTTCCGTCATCCTGCTCAAAAAAGGCATGGAGACAGTCCGCAAGATGGTCAGCATAGACAGCTCCGGACGTGAACACTTCATCAGATTTTTCAATCCGACCTCCTCACGTCTGACCTACGACGGCAGACGGTACATCTACTGGACAGAGCCGGTATCCAACGAAGCGTCCGATCTGGAGGATTTCTCGGTCGTAATGAGTTTCGACACCTACACCGGCAAGGTATCCTCGAAAAGGCACAGGACCAAATATTTCAATCCGGCCCCATCACCGGGCGGCGACACCATCGCAGTGGCGGAATACCTGGTGGAAGGTGGCACCAGACTGACTCTGATATCCTCGGAAAGCGGAAAGGTAATCAACAGGATCAAGGCTCCGCTCAACGGACAGATCCGTGAGAGCGTATTCGACGGCAACGACATCTACTGTTCGGCGATTCAGGACAACGGCATAGGCATATACCTCTACAGCAATGGGACCTGGTCGGAAATAATCGCACCGCAGGGGCAGAGCATATCGGGAATAAAACTGTACGGCCGAAGCCTCTACTTCTCCAGCGACCTCAACGGCGTTGTCAACATATACCGGTATGACCTGGACAGCCGTTCCCTTTTCCGCATGACCAATTCAGAATACGGAGCGGACTACCCCTATTTCGATCCAACGGGGGAAAAAGTATACTACTGCGAATACGGACTGGACGGATACCGTCCGGTAAGTTCCACGACCGGCCAGCTGATACAGGTCCCTGCCGACTTCTCGGAACCCTACAGTCATCCTCTCGCCGAGATGCTCACCCGCCAGAGCGAAGAGCAGTACACACAGTCAGCCCCGCCGGCCGATTCAGGCATTCTCGACCCTTCCAGGTATCCTTCAAAACGGTATTCGAAATTCCTGCACGCATTCCGGATACATTCATGGTTCCCTGTCTATGTCAACATGGACCGTCTGATGTCATTCACTTTCCAGAATTTCACACAGACAGCATCGCTCGGAGCCACCCTGCTCTCCCAGAACAGCCTTGGCAATATCTCATCGAGTCTGAGCTACGGCTATATCAGGGATTCCTATTCCGGGAAGTATTTCCATTCCGGACATTTCAAGCTGGAAGCCGACATCTACGGCAATCTGGGCGTACAGCTGAGTTTCGACATCAATGACCGCAACACATGGGACAACTCCGTAGACCTCGTTCTCGGCAAACAGACATCAAGCGAGAACCTCGGATCCCCCCACATCTCAGCCGGGGCCACACTATTCTACCCCATCAGTTTCAACAGCCACGGATGGTACCGGAGCCTTACACCCTACGTATCGTGGAATTTCAACAACGACAGATACTACGCCTTCACTTACGACATCAATGACAATACTGCCGCACCCATAATAGACGACCCTGTAATGCAGCATCTGATGACTTACGGCATCTCATATTCACAGACCCTGTCGACAGCCACCTCACAGATCTACCCCCGATGGGGCTTCGGCCTCTCGCTTCAGGGCAGCTCCAACATAGGTGCCCGCAACTATTTCGGACACGTACTCCTCGCGTCGGGGTACGCATACTTCCCCGGAATTACACGCCAGCAGGGAATACGTCTGAACGTAAAGGCCCAAAAGCAGTTTGTAGACGGCAAGCTGTACCTGAGTTCCTTTACCAGCCTCCCGAGAGGATATACAGGCTACACATTCGATGAGGAATACGGCAGCATATCACTCGACTATGCAATTCCTATCTATCTGGGCGACGTCAGCCTGGGCCCCATAATATACCTTAAAAGGCTCCAGCTCATCCCTTACGGGGACTATGCCGTCGGACTGGCCCGCAGCACGGGCACACTTAACCAGTATTACTCTTACGGGGCCGACATCAAAGTGGATTTCATAATATTCCGTCTTAATTTCCCTCTCAGCATAGGAATGCGCTACGCCAGGACCGGTCCGCAGGCAGGACGGTCACAGAACTACTTCGGACTCCTCTTCGACGTAAGTTTCAATTAGGACTTGTCGAGGGCAAACCACTCGAAAAGAGCGTCGGCCGCACGTCTGCCGATTACATTGACCACTTCCCGGTAAGGAGCTTTCTTGATTTTGGAAATGGTCTTGTATTTGGTCACCAGTTTTTCCCTGCTGACCGCACCGACTCCCGGAATTCCGTCCAGTTCGGAAACCAGAGAAGATGCGCTCCGCCTGTTGCGGTGATGGGTAATGCCGAACCGGTGAGCCTCATCGCGGATATGCATCAGCACCTTCAGCGATGTGGAATTGCGGTCGATGAAGTGAGGATATGGATCTCCCGGGACGATAATCTCCTCCAGACGCTTTGCCAGGCCTATCAGCTTCACCTTACCGATCAGCCCTATTTCATCCAAAGCCTCGTATGCTGCATTGACCTGTCCCCTGCCTCCGTCTATTACTATAAGCTGCGGCAGCTCCTCCCCTTCAGCCATCAGA
>ENA-OOXJ01001985-OOXJ01001985.1-human-gut-metagenome-genome-assembly--contig:-NODE-1985-length-11451-cov-2.431028_pt1 | contig 11451 bp, 8 predicted proteins | sample MGYA00241587_ERZ501343 | MGnify/ENA primary metagenome ERZ501343 (study PRJEB25962, sample SAMEA2042918) | human gut metagenome | biome: human gut; feature: human-associated habitat; material: faeces... | reverse complement strand
ATTTTTTACCAACTCGTTTTACAATATTCAGTTTTTGTCCACAAACTTTTATCCCTTCAAGTGAAGTATTATCTTCATAAAGATTAATAGCTTTAGGAATTCCTTCAGTAAACATATAGTTGTTTCTCAACATAACAAAATCAATAACTCCAGCAAGCCCAAAAATGGATGGCCTTACTCCACCTGGAGCCGGTGATCCTTCTTTGTCAAAATATGTTTCAGCAAAAACCTCACCTGTAAGTATTACATCTCGAATAAATGTCTCCATCAAAATCTTAGCTTCTTCTATTTTTCCCTTATCAATCAGACCATATATAGTAAAATCCATATCTGGATACTTAGGTGCGGCAATTCCTGCAAAAACCTTGTCGGGGTTATAAACCGAATAGAACAAGTCCATCATACTCTCTAAATATTCACCATCTAGTTCGGGAAGAACAAGGCCGGATATAATCTGAATAGGAAAACCTACACGTCCAGGATTATTGTTAAGAAATTGTACAGGCTTAGTCTTAGGTGTAATCCAAAACCAGTTCTTATATAGTGATATGTAATTATTTCTCTTCAATAGCCATTCTGAGGCTTCTTTAGATCTACCTAATACTTTTGCTATCTCATACATATATCCCATATCTACTATCACTGAAACGACAAACTCTGCATCCTTTTCATTTTCTGGAGTAGCATTCCCATAAATCCATCTAGGTTGTGTAAGCCTCCAATTCAAGTATCTTGCTATAGAAGGATAGACTTCTGCAAGTGATTCTTTATCTTTTGATAAATTATATAAAATCCAGGCACTATGCGCTTTTCTTGATGGTAAACTTTCTCCTCCAAGCATACCCTCTTCATTAATTAAAGATAGAAGTCCTTTCAAACAACTCCACGCAATATCAACGTCTACATAAGCAAAAAGTTGCAGTCCTACAAACGATTCCCACGCTGCAGAAAAAGGTAGAGCAGGATGTCCTTCATCCCATAAAGACGATTTTCCGGTAACTAGCTGCCAATATGGATAATTTCCTTCTTCTGGCTTTAAAACATTTTGCGCTAAAGCGACCCAAGCTTTATAATACAGTTTCTTAACCTTATCAGCTCCAACTCCCTTGGTATCAATATTATTCAAATCAAATCTTGTAGGATGAGGTACTCTATTTTCTAAAAAATCATTCCAATATTTCTTTTGCTTAATTAATGTTTCTTTAGCAGAATTATTACATATAGGTTCTAAAACCATTGTAGTAAGTTTTTCATTAGTAACCGAAGGCAAAACAAACGAAACTGAAATTGTAAAGTTTTTACGTTTTTCGATGTCTATGCTCCAATATTGAGCATTTGTTGTATCATTAATATTATTGCCTAGTTCCAAATCCTCTTCAGACTTATAGTATTTCACATTTGCCATATCCTGTCCACATACATTTATAGCATATTTACAATCCTTTCCTTCTATTATGAGAACTTTACCATTAGCACAGATTGTGTTTCCCTTAATATATCCACTTACTCTAAGAGATACATCTTTATCAGACTCTATATTTCTTAAAATAACATCATCAGAATAGAATATATCGTATCCTTTAAGAAATATTCCATCCAAATATTCCAGCTTAAAAGGAAGACAATAAGGCAACCATTCCGTACTATAATTGACAGCTCTTCCTGCTATACACCCATCTTTACTCAAAGTTCTTATCTGAATTACATTCTTGTATTCTCTACAAAATCGCGACTTCTCTTGTCTTTTAGAACAATTTGTTGTTAGATATCCAAGATTAAGAGGTAAAACATCCGAATTACTATATTTAACAGGAACTTCAGATGCAGGTAAGTTAAAATTGTATGGATTCAAGACTATCCTTGATCCGATAGTGCTTAAATCCCTTCTTTGAAATAAACCCATTTCTCGCAAATCATCACTTTCAATATCCTTTGCAATAATGGGATTACATCCAAATACAATAAATAATGACAATAAAGTTACCCAATTCAAATTCATAAGATTAAATTTTAATTATACATATTGACGAACCAAAAGAAGAATTTTCTTTATTATAAAGAAAGAAGTCAGTTGAACGAAAGTTACTATAGGAAGAACATAAATTAACGCAACTGTATCAGATATCGTATATGTTATCAAGATAAACAAACCACATCCAACTAAACGACCTACATACAATCCACATTCGTGGCTGAATATATAAGAATATTCACTTCTACCTTCTTTCTGCTTTAATGAGTCTATAACCAACATCTGAATAGGGAAATATGCTAAATCGTACATCGGACGTGCCACGATCATCATCAATAGAAAAATAATAACAGCCGTTGAATTCATAAAAAACGAATCTATCATTGAACCCACAAAAAATATTACAGTAGATACAAGATAAATCTTCATTCTGTCACGTGGTTTTGAATATTTGCCTATATAATACATTAATACAGCTGTTAAAATTGCACTTATACTCTGCATTGTACCTAATGCACCTTCATTACCTACATATTTCATAATTAACATTGCTGGGGCAGTTACCACAAAGCCTTGGACCATTCCTTTACATACAGAAACTAATAGCATCTTATTCCATAATTTATCATTTTTTAAATAAACAAATCTCGAATTATGTACCATAGTATAGTCTCCGCGACATATTAATAATGATGCTATAATAGTAATGATTATTACAGTATAAACTACATAACGATAAGCTTCGTTTATAGAAGCTGCCCATAATAATGTTTCAGATTTTTCAATAAACCAACCTATACTTATTGGTACACCAACTAATGTTATCGTATTAAAAAATGTTTCAATGCCATAATAATAATTCCGATTATCATCGTTTGTACTCACTAATATAAGAAAATCCCTGTTAGCCCAAAAAAAGCCAAACGAGATACCCATAATAAATCCTGCAACAACAATTCCACTAAAATTAAGTTCCGGTAATGAAATCATAACCAACATTGAAACTCCACTCAATAACATTCCAAAAGCATAAAGTAATCCTGGTTTTATAACCTTAAGGAGAAATCCATTAATAAAAAATGTCATTGGAATACCAGAATATACCATCAACTGATAAGCAACAACCCTTCCTACATCTGAAGAATTTCTCATTATATAGGCAGCAACAAATATGTCAATAACAGGTAATACAAAAGCATATATCAATGAGGTCTGTAACAATATCCTCATATTCCTCGGTTGCGATAAAAATAGTTTTAATTCATTCATAAATTTATTTCAAAGAATTTAATATTTCAGTAATAGATGCAGATGCTGCACAAATAACATTGTCTGCTGCACCATAGTATATAGTAAGTTTGTCATTATCAACCAAATGACCATTTGTAAAAATAACCTCTCCCCAAAAACCTGTCAATTCATATTCTTCCGTAGGCTCCATTATGGGCTCCTCAGAACGAGCAATAACTTTAGAAGGATCATTCAAATCTAATAATAATGCGCCAAGGCAATATCTGTTTTTTTCAGTAGCTCCATGATATATAGAAAGCCACCCTTTTTTTGTTTTTATGGGAGCTGCACCAGCGCCTAACCGCACACTATCAAATTTACCTTTTCTTGTCATAGCTATGCACTTATATTCACCCCAGTGGATTAAATCTAGTGATGAAGCAATCCACATATAGTTTCCTCCGATTTCCAGACTACTTGGCCTATGAAATGCGTAGTATTTATTATTAATTTTTTCATTAAATATTGCACAGTCTTTATTGTGAGGATGAAATATGAGACCATGATTAACTATATTCTTCCAATCTTTTGTTTCGCTCATTCCAACTGCCACCCCCATAGGGGAAACAACTGTATATGTTAAATAATAAGTATCAACAATTTGGACCACCCTACAATCTTCTATTCCGAAACTGCTATAAGAATCAAAACCGTTAATTGGACCATATTCAGGGTTATCATAAAAATTTATGCCATCATCACTAAATACAATTTGTAAATGAGAACGAGTTGTCAGATAATTTTCACCTTTATATTCTATAACTCTAGCATCATTTATATTCAAATTAGGATCATCGATCTTTAATTTCATAATAGAAAGACCGTTCTTATTCTTGTAAATCGGAAAACTTATAAAACCTTCTTCTTGTACAGGCCGTTCAGCGACTCTAAGTAACATACAGATTTTATTATTAAACCTAAATACACCAGGATTTAACAAACACTCTATTTTCAAATTATCAGCACTTGGTCTGATATCATTAGGAGACATAATAGGATTCTCCAAAAATCGGTTAAATAAATTCATAATAATAAAAAGGACTGTGTTATTATATATAATAATGCAGCATACCTTTATTAATAAATTTTATCAAATTTATACAGCAAAAACGTATGCTCTAATTACAAAATAGCGTACCTATTATCACAAACTTACATAAAAAAATAACAATCTAATTTAATATCATTTTTCGTTTATGCTATTCGAAACTCTTTAGAAGCTGATGATATTCTCTTAAGTATATTTTTTATATAAACCTTAATGTTAAGGTCACATGTATACATGATCTTTTAAATTGCATCCTTATTCGTTTAGAAGCATTTCAGTGAAGATAACGTGTAAATTAAGTAAAATATTTATTTTCAAGTTCGTTGCAATTGCATTACACTAATACTCATTTCAGTTTTCTCAAAAATAGGAAAAGCATTATTTTCTATATTGCTCCTGTATTTCGAGAAATTATATAATGTTTACATATATTTTATAAAGTATTTTACCAGATGAATAAACGATGAGGTTGACGAATTCCCCCATTGCTTATTCTAAACATCGTTTATGTATATACTCAGTAGGGGTTATCCCTTTAAAACGTTTAAACATTCGATTAAAATATGAAATATCAGAAAAGCCACACATTTCAGCAATAGTAGATATCTTATATTCATTTGCATCTAACAAATTACAAGCATATCTTAATCTAATATCATTTAAATATCTAATAAAACTAACACCTGTCTTCTTTTTGAAATATCTACAAAAAGCGGTAGGAGACATGCATGCTATAGTACTAATTTCCTCAATCTGAATATTTGAAGAAAAATTTACTCTTATATATTCTAAAATTCGACATAAACGCTCAGATTTCTGGCTGTTAAAAAAAATAACAAACTTTAAAGAGGATAATAAAATCTTATCTTCAGACTCCACCAATATCTGTAAAATACGTAAAAATAATATAATCCGTTCAATAGGCTTTGCAGTAATTAAGTTCTCGATTATTTTACTAATTTTATTATTAGCCTTACCGGTAATACGCACACCACGTTTAGAATGATTCAATACATCAATGATACATGTCAATTCTGGAAAACACAGTAAATTTTGTACTATTTCATTAGTAAAATGAATAACAAAAACATCTACCTCTAAATTTGATTCATCCCCATAATATTTTTCGTCATTTTCCCATACGTGTGGTAAATTAGGAGCTAACAAAACCATATCCCCATCTCTAAACTGGTCAACATGGTCACCAACTACACGGATCCCATCTCCTTGTTTCACCCAAACTAACTCATAGTGTGGATGATAATGTAATGGAGTTAATATATAAGGAAGCTTGTCTTCTTTAATCCTAAAAGACTCATTAATCTGTTCCAAAATGGCAGCCTTTACAAATTGTTTCATAATTATTTCTTAAAATAATACACATTAACTAAAATAAACAATAAATGTAAATGTTATATTTTAATCAAATAAATAGCTATGTAAAATAACTAATTACTACACAAAATAAAATGTATCACAATAGCCCATATAAGCACAGATTTTAAATTAAAATAGAAAACACAATTACATTATAACAAACTAGAATGATTAAACTTTTTCTTATTTTTAACACAAAAAGACATCTTACAAATGTCACATCCATAAGCTCTTTTTATTACATTATTTCCGATAGCTACAATTCCACTAACAGTCTTAATAGGAAGCATTAAACTGGATTTTGTCAAATGAACACCGATTAATTTTGTTGGAAGCAATTGAAACAATTTACTCTGTTCAGTAAGTAACCAATCACAATAACCTGGACTATAATTATTGCTTATTTTCATGTTATCCATTTCTGCCATCTCATTTAATTTACTCATTAACAAAGAAACAGTTGACTCAGCTAAGACCGAACCTATAGTATCGGTTACAAAAACATATAAAAGATCTCTTCTCTGTTTTATTTTTTTCATATAGAGGTCAAAATCATCACCAATAGTAGCTGTGAATATCGCATAAAAATCCGCGTTTTTCATAGCATGTGTTATTATCTGCCCCGGGAAAAAATCATAGTTTCCTAATCTAAGTTGTTGAGGACCACAGACATGACCTTTTACTAAAACATAACCATAACGTAATTTGATTAGATCTTTCAAATCTGTCAATACATCATCGACTATTTCAGTAATTCTATAATCAGGCAAATGAGAATCATATCCCATTAATGAATAAATATCTTGCAAATTAAATACAAGATCCTCTAAACAGCCATCATAATATCTCACAGTATCCATTTTCCTTATTAATTTTGAATAGTATCAACATATAATCATTAATTTCATTATTAAAATCGAGGTAGATATGTTTTTATTAGTATTATCCTAATTATTATACAAATATTTAATATATCAACTGCATAATTAAAATATGAGCCACTGAAAAGTTTACAAGATCATGTCAAGATTCAGATTATTTATGAATATAAAAAATCGAATAAGCATGTACGAAATTTGCTTCCGTTCAACTTGATATTCTAAAAATGAAAAGTACCTCTTACCTTAAAAACTTATCTATTGATATTACTATTAAAATTATTTACTGCACTAAAAAAGGCATTAATATTATTCATTGAAGTTTTAGGCGGGATGTCACAACCAGATGAAATAACAAAATTAGGATAATACTTTGTTAAATTTAACAACCTGCTTGTAGCTTCATAAACTACTTCTGGTTCAGAAGATTTAAATAATACAACTGGATCTAAATTACCCATTACTAATGCAGTTTTAGGACATTCATTTAAAGCTTGCACAATATCAATGGTATTCCCAAAATGATATCCAGCTGCTCCTGTATATACCATTGCAGATGTACAATGCCCACGATTTCCACAATTATGAAGAATAACAGAAAAGGTTTCATCCTGTACCGCATCAATGATCTTCTTTATGTATACTGATGAAAATTCCCGGCATTGTTCATTCGATAATAAACCAGATGCAGGTTCTGCTAACATTACACCATTTGCACCAACTTCCTTTAATTTATTACAATATTTGATAATGAAAAATGTACATTTTTCCAAAAGTTCTTTAATTGATTTAGAATTAATGTACAAAGCAATCATTATTTCTGACATATCATACAATCTACCTGCTAATGAAAAAGGGCCTATACAACCCGCAATTATGGGTTTATTTAAATTATGAGCCATAAGGCTAGTCGCTTTAATATAAACAGGAATACGAGCAGACTCTAAAGAGGGCACTTCTAGTGCACTGATTGTTACATCGTCAAAAACAAGACGTCCAATTATATTAGGGACTTCATCCTGTGAAAATGAAATATGCATTCCAAATGCTTCAGCTTCAACAGTTAAATCCATTATAACAGTAGAAGCAATCGAATCAAACTTTTCAGCTAAATATTTTACAGCCGCATAATGTACGTTTGGATTAGTAACAGCATTATAAACATTTTCTCCAATACCTTCAATTCCTGGATGAGTCATAATGGGCATAGAAAATCGTTTATTAGACTTCATAATGTCACGTGCCCAGTTTACCATATCAATTTTCATCTATTTAATTTAATTAATGGATATTTAGTAATTGCTTAGCGATCACAACTGCAGAATTGGCATCGTTGCTATATGCGTCTGCTCCTATTTTTATAGCAAATCCTTCACTAACAGGTGCTCCCCCTATCATAAATTTGACTTTATCCCGTAAACCTTCTTTTACAAATTCTTCAATAACTTCTTGCATATATGACATTGTTGTGGTTAACAGAGCTGACATACCTATAATATCGGGTTTTTCTTCTTTAAATTTTTGTATAAAAGTCTTTGAATCAACATCGACTCCAAGATTAATGACTTTAAAACCACATCCCTCAAACATTGATGCAACTAAGTTTTTACCTATATCATGTAAATCACCCTTAACTGTACCAATCATAATTTTGCCAAGAGTTATATCATTTTCATTAACTAGAAGTGGTGTTAGTAACTCCATGGATGCTTTCATAGCTCTTGCTGCCATCAACAACTCCGGCACAAATGCTTTGCCATTTTGAAAACGCGTGCCAATCTCTTCCATTCCTTTAATCATATAATTTTCAATTATAAATTTAGGATCATAATTATTATCAATAGCCAATTTTGTAATATCAATCGCAACATCCATATTGCCATCAACAATGGCAGTAAATAATTCATCCAATATGTTCATTTTAAAAAAAATATTATGTACAAATATTATTTATGATTATCAATGATCAACCCCAAAAAATGCAAAATGCATTAATGATATTATATAATAATTATAAGTTATATTTATCACATTCCGACACTATATTCAAAAAGCAATTTAGATGTTCTTTTTTACTGTATTAATAAAAGCTCGTATGTTTTCTTCTGGAGCTGTTGGTGGAATTGCACACCCAGCACCAATGACTAGGCGTGCATTTCCTTCATATAAGTCCAATAATTTATTAACTTCGGCAACAACTTTTGCAGGTGTGCCCAATGCAATTATTCCACTTGGATCAATCGTTCCGAATAAAGTTGTTTTATTAGAAAAAATATCATAAATGCGTGAAATAGGTGTATTATAATCTAATTCAACAGCATCAAGATTCAATTCACACATTTGTTCTAAAATCAGGTCAGTATCCCCACATATGTGTAATAAATAAGGTAGATTCATTTTGTGTGCCTCATGAACTACCATTTTCTCAAAAGGCTTTGCAAATTTACTATACATTTTAGGCGAAATCATACTCGGGCCAGCAGGACTATCACCATTAGAAACCATGTCTGCTCCAGTTTTACACATGAGTCTAATATATTGCTTACATATTTTAGTCGTATAATTTAATAATTTTATTGCACGTAGCTCATCAATTATTAAATCCATCATAAACATGGCCGGAGTACGAATACTACATGCTAATGAAAATGGCGCTTGGTCACAATTTCCCCTTATAAAAATCTCATCTCTAAAATAAGACTTTAAAAGTCGAATACTTTCTAAGGAATGTTGTATTCTTTCATTTTTTTCTATGTCAATATCAGCTAAGCTATCAACCTCATCAAGAGAGTGAATAAGCGGGATATGTGTTCTAGCAGGCTCATCATCTGGATAGTCCACCTCAACTCCTACAGCCCCTGCAAGTAGAGCTGTATCAACATCGAATAAGATTCCATCAACACCAAATTTTTCTACAAATTGAATATGACACTTTGCTGCAATCTCAGGATCTTCCCTGTATTGTTTCATTGTATAACCTGCATTTCTAGCCGCAAACATAAAATTGTGCAACATTACTGGACGACAATCAGGCATTATACCAGCCATTGCTAATTTTATTCTTTGATATCCATTCATCTTAATTCAATTTTAATTCCATATATTATTTATTTTCTCTAATCTTATACCTTTAGTTTCAGGTACTAAAAAATAGACAAAAATCATCGATAAAAATGCCATTAAGGCAAATAAGCCAAAAGAGAATGCATGATTGAAACGCTCTACTAACCAAGTATTTTTATCAATTAATGGAAATGTAGATGATACAAAATAATTAGCGATCCACTGAACTGCTACTGCAATTGACATAATTTTACTTCTAATTGAATTTGGAAACATTTCTGATAAAAGAACCCAGACAACAGGTCCCCAAGAAAAAGCAAAAGAAGCTACAAATCCTAACATGCTCAATATTGCTAAAACATTAAAAATCTGAGTATAAAAAGATATTGCCAAAAGTAACATGCAAATACACATTAATCCAGATCCTAATAACAACAATGGCTTCCTTCCAAACTTATCGACTGTGCGTATAGCCACAATAGTAAATATTAAATTTACACTACCAACTAACACAGACTGAAGCATGGCAGAATTAGAAGAAGAGCCCATATTAGAAAATATTACAGGGGCGTAATATAAAACAACCTGTATTCCAACAAATTGCTGAAAAGCTGATAACAATAGTCCAACAAACCACATTTTTAAAGATGATCTATCTTTATAGACATTTATACTAGTATGATCTAAATATTGGTCCTGATCCTTGTCCATTGTAATATGCAATTTCGAAACCACCTCATCGGCATTATTTACACGCCCCACAGTCATTAACCAACGTGGACTCTCTGGAATAAAAAACAACAAAATAAGAAATAAGAAAGCTGGAATTGTAGAGGCTAAAAACATCAATCGCCATCCCCAATATATATTCCATTCTCCATCACCAGCCAATGATATAATATAGTTTACAAAATAGACGACTAAAATACCTATAACAATGGCTAGTTGATTCCAAGAAACAAGCCTTCCCCTCATATTTGAAGGAGAAATTTCCGCAATGTACATAGGTGCTAAAACCGATGATATGCCTATCCCCAAACCTCCAATTATTCGGTAAAATATAAATTGATAGATGTATTGATGATTAGAATAACCTAATTCGGCAAAACCTATTTCAGGAAAAGCAGAACCTATTCCAGAACAAAGAAAAAGTAATGCTGCTAGTTTCAGGCTTTTAACTCTACCAAACTTTATACTTAAATAGCCTCCTAAAAAACTTCCCACAACACAGCCTATTAATGCAGAAGATACCATAAATCCCAGTAAAGTGTTTGCTACAATTTCAGGAAAATTAAATGGCTTAATAAAAAAATGTTCTATACAAGCTACAGTACCAGATATTACAGCCGTATCATACCCAAATAGAAATCCCCCAAGAGCAGCAATGAAAGTTATTTTATAAACCATATATTTTGCCATATACCAATTCCTAAAAATAAATTATTAACAAAATATTAATTAAAGATCTCCTATCCGTTTCGGGTAGTAAATTTATATTAAATAATGTGTTCGTGCATATTACTATAATAAAACAAAAAATACTGTTTTAATAATGATTAAATTAACACAAAAGTGTTTAGATGCTATATATTCATTTTATATAAAATGTTTTTCATCTCGCATATATAAAAAGTTTAAATGCCAACTGATAACCAAACATTAATTTGTAAAACATTAAGCCCAAAAACAATTTGCCCTAAATTGACTTGACATCACCTTCTACTCATTAAATCTCATTTTACCCCCCCCCTTCAATTAAAATACTTAATAATATTAATCATTTTATGCCATCGAAAATCTTTACATCTGTGTTTGCTAAATAA
>ENA-OOXJ01001980-OOXJ01001980.1-human-gut-metagenome-genome-assembly--contig:-NODE-1980-length-11490-cov-3.569829_pt1 | contig 11490 bp, 9 predicted proteins | sample MGYA00241587_ERZ501343 | MGnify/ENA primary metagenome ERZ501343 (study PRJEB25962, sample SAMEA2042918) | human gut metagenome | biome: human gut; feature: human-associated habitat; material: faeces... | reverse complement strand
TAGCCGCTCCACCATCTCCGGATCGGCGCCCTTCTGAGGGCCGAACACGAACGCCGCTCCGTTCTCGCCGAACATCGGGTTGTCTATATCGCACATTGCCGTTATCTCAACGCCACGAAGTGCGGGACTTAGTCCGGACACATCTATGCGTGCAATGTCCGCCAGAGTGCCGCCTGTGGGCACGAAACTCCGGCCGGCGGCGTCAAAAAACCTCACGCCTGCTGCGGCGGCCGCACCGCAGCCCCCGTCATTTGTGGCGCTCCCGCCGAGCTCGAGGATCAGCCTGCCCGCACCACGTTCCGCAGCGTCCAGCAGCAGCTCGCCGACGCCGTAGGTGGTGGTCCCTGAGGGATCGCGACGTTCTCCGACCATGGGCAGCCCGGCGGCGGAGGCCATCTCCAGCACTGCTGTGGTTCCGCCCTCCAGCAGTCCGTAATGCGCCCGGCAACTCTCAAACCATGGGCCGGTGACCTCCGCTTCAACACGCTCTCCGCCGGCCGCCGCAAGAAAGGCGTCCACGCTGCCTTCGCCTCCGTCGGCAACGGGTATCGAGCGCACCTCACAGCCGGGAAAGACCCTGGTCACGCACTCGGCCATTAGCTCACATATGCGCATGGATGGCAGCGTGCCCTTGAAGGAATCCGGTATCAGAACGACTTTTTTCACCGCGTGAGCCCCCCTCAGCAAGAAGAACGCCGCCGGCCAAGATGAACCGGCGGCGTTTGCCGTATAAGTGATTATACAGTTCCGGCCGCCGCCGTGTCAAGCGCGCTGCACACGGCTGTGGCGGGGAAAAACTTGCGAAAATGTTTTCGCAGAATGTCTTTTGCGGTTGACAGAGGATTGTGCTAACCACTCAAAATATTCGCCGCAGATGGGAGCAAAAACCACAAATAAGCACAAGAAAACTTGTGAAATATCGCGGATGAGCGCGAGAAAGCAGTTTCTCAAATCTTCGTTGACGCTTTGACTTTGCGGGTGATACTATTTCACCAAGGTTCGAATTTCCCGCGTTAAAATGTGAAAACGGAGGTCAAGAAATGAAAAAGCTGTTTGCTATCCTTGTGGCGCTCGTCTGCCTGTTCTCGCTGGGCACGGCGGCGCTGGCGGAGGGGGAGGAGATGGTCCCCGTCTGCATCAGCGTGCCCGAGGGCTGGGAGGCGCCCTGCCTCTGGGCCTGGGCCGACGACGGCACCAACGCCTTTGCCGCCTGGCCGGGCGAGGAGGCCGATCCCCTCAGCGACACCGGCTGGTACTACTGCTACGTCCCCAGCTTCGTCCAGAACATAATCGTCAACGCCAACGCCGGCGCGGTGCAGACCGAGGGCGTGGTGGTCGAGGCGGGCAAGGCCGCCTGGATAACCGTGGCGGACGACAACACGGCGGCCGTCAGCTATGACGCGCAGGTGGACGCCGACATCCCCGAGTACGTCGAGAAGATAACCGTCCACGCCTATGTCCCGCTGGAGTGGAAGACCGTCAACCTCTGGGCCTGGCTCGACCCGGACGGCACCAACGCCTTTGACACCTGGCCCGGCAAGGCCATGACCGAGAACGAGAACGGCTGGTTCACGGCCCGCGTGCCCAACTGGGTCAACAGCATCATCGTCAGCGGCAACGAGGGCGAGGTGCAGACCGAGGACGTCACCATCGAGCCCAAGGAGCTCTGGATAACCGTCTACGACGACCTGAGCTACGAGCTCGCCTACGAGGACCCGGAGACTGCCGGGGTGGAGAACATAACCGTCTACGCCCAGGTGCCCGCCGACTGGGAGGGCCCCTGCCTCTGGGCCTGGAGCGCTCCCGACGGCACCAACGCCTTTGCCAACTGGCCAGGTGAGGCCATGACCGAGTCTGACGGCTGGTACGCCCTCGAGGCACCGGGCTGGATAAACTCCGTCATCATCAACGCCAACGAGGGCGGCGTGCAGACCACCGACCTCTCCGTGGAGAGCGGCAAGGACGTCTGGGTCGTCGTCACAGACGCCGAGAACGCCGCCGTCAGCTATGAGCAGCCCTCGGGCGATGCGGCGGAGGCCGAGAGCCCCGCACCTGAGGCGAGCCCGGAGGCGACCGAGGCGCCGGCCGAGACCGGCAGCGGCAGCAGCGCGACGATATGGATAGTAGTCGCCGTGGTAGTTGTTGCGGTCGTGGTCGTGGCTGTGGTAGTATCCAAGAAGAAAAAGAAGAACTAAAGCGGCTCCGCAAAGCGGGCGGGCGCGGTGAGCTGCGCCCGCCCATCCGGGTTTTTGGAGGTATGCAATGAAAAGGATAGTTTCGATACTGCTCATCGCCGCGCTGCTGGTACCGCTCGCGGCCTGCGGCGGCGGGAGCGTGGACACGGACAGGCTCGTCATCTGGCACGACAAGGAGGACGCGGTCATCGAGGCGCTCTCGGCCTATCTCGCGGAGGCGGCGCCGGAGGTGGAGGTAGTGTTCGAGAAAAAGACCAGCCTCACGGACTCGCTCAAGCTCGTGGGCAACGACCCGGCCTCGGCGCCGGACATGTTCATCTTTGCGCACGACAAGATAGGCGTCTTTGCCGAGATGGGCATACTCGCGGACGTGAACACCCTGCTGCCCGAGGGCGCGCTCGACGGCTGGCTGCCCATGACGACCGAGGCGGCGACGTACAAGGGCACGCTCTATCAGCTGCCGCTCTATTTTGAGACGCTGCTCTTCATGTACAACCGCCGCTACATGCAGGACGACCAGGTCCCGGCGACGACGGAGGAGCTCTACGCCTACATGGAGGCCAACACCGGCCGCGGGCGCTACGGCTTTGTGGAGCAGCACTCGACGGCCTATTACTCGGCGGCCTGGATACACGGCTTCGGCGGCTCCATCATCTCTGAGGACGGCACGCCCTTCCCGGACCCCGAGGCGGTCAAGGCCGCGCTGCGCTATCACCTCAAGTTCGTGGCGCTCATGCCGGGCGAGACGGAGTATTCAACGGTGAACACCCTGTTCCTGGAGGGCAAGGCGGACTCGACCATCGGCGGGCCCTGGATGGTGCCCAGCGCGCGTGAGGCTGGCATCGACCTCGGCATAGCGCCCATGCCCACGGTGGACGAGACGGGCAAGGCCCTCGCGCCCTACTCGGGCGTGCAGGGCGTGCAGGTGCTCAAATACGCCGCCGAGAACAAGACCGAGGCGGTAAAGACCGTGCTTTCGGCCCTCTGCGGCGCCGAGATAGGTATCGACCTCGCCCTCGCGAGCGGCTGCGCCCCCGCAAATGCGGACTGCTACGACGAGCCCGACGTCGCAAACGACGAGCTGGTGCAGGCCATGCGCAGCACGGCGGAGATCGCCGTCCCCATGCCGAACATCCCCGAGATGGACGTCATGTGGACGGTCGTGAGCAACCTCCTCACCGACGTGAACCTCTCCGGCGAGGACGTGGACACCGCCTTTGACGAGGCACTCTCCGAGGCCGAGAGCCTCATCGCCAATATGCAGTGATGGACGAGAGGCTTAAAAAACAGCGCCGGGGCTGGCTCAAGAGCTACCTCTGGTCGGCCCCCTCGCTGGCGCTTATCGCGCTCATCGTCGTTTTCCCGATACTATATACGTTTTTCATCTCGCTGACGAACATGAACGTCTACCACTGGTTCGACTTCACGATAATCGGGCTCGACAACTATGTGAAGGCGCTCTTCGTGTTCGACTCGGGCTTTCTCTCGGCGCTCATAAACACGGTGCTGTGGACCGTCGTGAACATGGCGATACAGCTCGTGCTCGCCTTTGTGCTGGCGAGCCTGCTGAACATACAAAAGCTCCGGGCCCGCAAGCTCTACAAGACGCTGCTCATGTTCCCCTGGGCCATGCCGGGCTACGTCTCCATCCTGCTCTGGAAGACGGGCATGTTCAACACCGAGTTCGGCCTTTTGAACCAGTGGATGGAGAAGCTGGGGCTGGAGGCGCAGCGCTGGCTCGCGAGCGACGTCTCGGCCTTCATCTGCTGCACGGTGGTGAATCTCTGGCTGGCGCTGCCCTTCATGCTGATGATAATGGACGGCGCGATGCAGAGCATCGACCGCAGCTATTACGAGAGCGCCCTGCTCGACGGGGCCAACTGGTTCCAGCGCTCCGTGAGCATCACGCTCCCGGCGATCAGGCCCATCATAGCGCCCGCGGTCATAATCACCGTGTTCACCACCTTCAAGCAGTTCGACGTCATCTATCTGCTCACCCAGCAGATGGGCGCCAAGACCGGCTCCGGGCTGCACACGATATTGACCTACGCCTATGAGAACGCCTTTATCACGAACAACTACGGCTACAGCTCCGCGATATCCATAATCATATTCTTGCTGCTGCTCGCCTTCTCGGCGCGGTATCAGCTCGGAGGGGAGGGGGAGAGATGAGAGGCAAAAAACTGCGCGAGGGAGTAGGGCTCACGGTGCTGAACCTCTTTTTCATCGCGCTCTGCTTCGTGACGCTCATACCCATCCTCTACGCGCTGAGCGTCTCGTTCAACGGGCAGAACGCGCTCTTGAGCTCCGACTTCTCCTTCATCCCGAAGGACTTCACGCTGGACAACTATCTGCGGGTATTCACGGGCGAGGACATCATGACCTGGTTCGGCAACAGCATCATCCTCGCCGTGGCGACGGTGGCCATCTCGCTCGCGGCGGCGGTGCCGGCGGCCTACTGCTTCTCGCGCCGGAGCTTCCCCGGGCGGAGGCTGGTGCTGCGCTGGCTGGTGCTGCTCAATTCCTTCCCGGCCATACTGAGCATGTTCGCGGTCTACCGCCTGCTGCGGCCCCTGGGCCTCGTCAACCACCGCCTCGGCCTCATCATCGTCTACACCGGCACCATGGCCGTCTTCAGCCTCTGGAACATGAAGGGCTACTTCGACACCGTGCCCGTCGAGATAGAGGAGGCCGCGCGCATGGACGGGGCGTCGGACCTGCAGGTCGTGACGCGCATCGTGCTGCCGCTCGCAAAGCCAAGCGTCATCGTCACGGCGCTGATGGTGCTCATCTACGTCTGGAACGAGTACATCTACGCCACGACCTTCATGACCGGCGAGGCCAACTACACCCTCGCCGCGGGTCTCTACGCCCTCCAGGCGACGGAGACGAGCGGCTCCTGGCCCGTTTTCGCGGCGGCGTCCATAATCGTGTCGCTGCCGGTGCTCATCATCTTCTTCCTCTCCCAGAAGCACATGACCTCCGGCCTGACCGCGGGAGGCGTGAAAGGATAAGTATGAAAAAAGACGCCATTTTGCACATACCCATGTCCGAATACGCCCACGGGCTGGACGAAAAACGCATAGTCATCCGCCTGCGCTCGGCCCGCGGCGACCTCGTGCGCGTCACGCTCTGGTACGGCGACACCGCCTGCCGCCGGACGCCCATAGACTGGTTCCCCGAGCCGATGGAGCGCGTGCTCTCCGACGAGTACCACGACTACTGGGAGCTCACGCTCGAGAGCCCCTATCACCGCCTCTTCTACCACTTCGAGCTCTTCGACGGAGCCGAGAGCTGCTATTACTACGGCGGAGTGTTCACGGACAAACTGGTGGACGACCGCTCCGAATACTTCAAGCTGCCCTTCAACCACCGCGCGGACATCGCCCGCGTGCCGGACTGGGTGCACGGGGCCGTGGTGTACAACATCTTCCCGGACAGCTTTGCCACCTCGAGGCGGCACATCAGCCTCGAGCCCACCGAGCGGGAATTCGGCGGCCTCGTCACCCACGGCAAGCTCGGCGGCACGATACGCGGCGTCACCGAAAACCTCGACTACCTCGCCGACCTCGGCGTGAACTGCATCTACTTGAACCCCATCTTCGCCGCGGGGGAGTATCACAAGTACGACCTCATCGACTACTACCACATCGACCCCTGCTTCGGCACCGACGAGGATTTCCGCGAGCTGGTCGACACGGCGCACGGCATGGGCATGCGCGTCATCATCGACGGCGTGTTCAACCACTGCGGCTGGCGATTCTTCGCCTTTGAGGACGTGGTGCAAAAGGGGGAGGGCTCGGCGTACGCGGACTGGTTCTACCGTTTGAGCTTCCCCGTAGTGCGCCCGGACGACCCGGAGGCGATACCGGGCTACGAGTGCTTCGGCTACGAGCGGCTGATGCCCAAGCTCGACACGGCGAACCCCGAGGTGAGGGAGTATTTCTGCGCCGTGGGCGAGTACTGGGTGCGCGAGTTCGGCATCGACGGCTGGCGGCTCGACGTGGCCAGCGAGGTGGACGACGCCTTCTGGCGCGAGTTCCGGCGGCGGGTCAAGGCCGTAAATCCCGACGCGCTGCTCATAGGCGAGGTCTGGGGCGGCGCGCGGCACTGGCTGGCCGGAGACATGCTCGACTCCACCATGAACTACGATTTCCGCAGCCATTGCCGGCATTTTTTCGCAGAGGGCAGCATAGACGCACGCACCTTCGCCGGGCGTTGTGCAGATATGCTCATGCGCTATAAGAGGCAGATCACCGCCGCGCAGCTCAATTTGCTCGACAGCCACGATACCAGCCGCTTCCTCGACATCTGCGGCGGCGAAAAGCGCCGCCTGGCGCTGGCGGTCGTGTTCATGTGCTGCTTTCCCGGCATGCCGTGCGTGTTCTACGGCGACGAGCTGGGCGTAATGGGCACGAACGAGCTCGACTTCCGCCGCGCCATGCCATGGGACGCCGGGGACGAGAGCCTGAGGGAGCTCTATCGCGAGGCAATAGCCCTCCGCCGCCGGCACCCCGCCCTGCGCCGCGGCGACCTGCGCTTCCTGCGCGCCGAGGCAGGCGAACAGCTGCTTGTCTTCGAGCGCAGCTGCCCCGGCGAGAGCCTGACGATCACAATAAACGCCTCCCCGGAGCCCAACGCGCTCCCCCCCTTCAGCTGGGACATCAGGAAAAGCTAACCCGCGGTTCCCCCCTGCCGCATACCGCTCCAAACGAACATACCGTCGGCCTAACCGACACAGCAGCCCCGGCGAGCATTCGCCGGGGCTGCTGTGTCTGATTTTTATCTCTCCACAAACCGCATCAGCATCGTCGCGCACTGTGCACGGGTGGCGGTCCCCTGCGGGACGAGGGTGGTATCGGTCACGCCGGTGATTATCATGTGCTCTACGCACCAGCTCATCGCGTCGACCGCATAGGCGCTCACGCTTGCACCGTCGGAGTAGCCGGCGAGGTTCGCCGCCGTGGCGGGTTCGCCCGCATAGCGCCAGAGCATGGTCGCGAGATGCTCACGGGTGACGCTCCTGTTCGGGTCGGTGCCGTCGCTGATACCGTTTGCCATTGCCCAGTCGCGTGCAATGTCGACCCAGCTCCCGCCCGTGACCGCCTCGCCGTCGATGCGGGCGAGGATCGCCCACACCATCGAGCGGGTCATCGTCGCGTCGGGCTCGAACGTGGTCGTCGAGGTGCCCTCCATGAGGCCGTTGGCCACGACGTAGTTGACGGCATCCGTATACCACGCTCCGCGCGCCACATCGGTGAAGGACGGCTGCTCCGGTTCGTCCTCCCCGGATTCAGGCGGCGTGACCGGCGTGCCGGGCATGGACGGCTTCCCCGGCATCTCGGGAGTCTCGGCTATTTCCTCGTTGGCCTCGGAGATCTCGTAGCTGCCGCCTCCGGACACGGTAAAGCTCACGGAGCCGTTTTCTCTGCTGCTCGACGCCACACCTGCGCCATTGTGTTCCACGCCCCCGGAAGCGTCCGGCACAGTCAGCTTGGGTTTAAGCACCTCAAGAAGCTCGCTCGCAGCGTTGAGCGTCACAGTCACGCTACCGTCAGTTTCGCTGCGCGTCACAGTGAGCGACGCGTCAAAGACGGCGCTGCTCTCCGCAAGCTCGTTGTGCGCCGCAGTACCGAAATTCCACTCGGCCAGTGTGGTGGTTTTGCCTGTATTGGCGTCGTAGCTGACCACACTTATGATACGTTTCTCCTTCGAAGCCGTGGCGAAAGCCGCGGCAGATATTTTCAGGTTTGTCTCTCCGGCTACTATTTCGGTCACCCGCTCCCAATCTGCGGTGAGATAGTTTTCCGGCTGCTCCACAAGTGCGGTGAGCACCATTGGCGCGAAGATTGGCAACGACCCGGAGCTGCCAGACAAAAGCGGTGGAACGCCTGCCTCCAGTTCCACAGGATCTTTCCATCTGGGGTTGGTGACGACCTTCGTCTCGCTGTGGTCAGCTACGTTCACTGTCGGCGGCTGGCGCAGTATGTCGCTTGAGCAGCCATCCCTCAGAGCTCCGAGGATCTCAGCGGAGGTCATGGACGCGTTGCTCTTCACCCGCCCATAGTAGTTGCGGTAGAAGTAGAACGTGCCGGGGCAGCGCACATCGAAGTCAACGCCATTGCTCACAAAGTTGTTTTCGGCTATGCGGCAGTAGAAAGGCACGACGTCCGTTCTCAGGCCGGGGATCAGCACAGCTGTGCCGTTATTGATAAAGGCGCAGCCGGTCAGCCCGTTTGCGAGGTCGCCCCTGCTTATTAGGGCAGTCTCGTTTTCATAGAACACGCTGTAAGTTGCGCCCATGCCGTTTATATCGCCTTCGCCGGCGTCCATGGCCACGGCGTATTCGCGGAAGGTGCAGTTCACAGCCCAGCTTCTGCCGTCGTAGATTGCCCTGCTCTCTTTCTGGCCCTCCGGCGCGACAAAGTCCATGTTATAGAAGGACACCTGGGAGTTGTTGCAAACCACGCCGCCCACTATCGTCGCGCGGCCGGTAGCGCCCGCGGGCTCAAAGCGTATCTCATAGTCGCCCTTCGTTTGCATTACGTTGGCGGGTATCTGTATGGTCCCTTCGTACCGATTGCCCTCGAGCACAACGTGTATCGTACCCCCGCTCGTCTGGCTATCCTCTCTGGACGGGGCTTCGTCAACCGCCGCCTCAATGGCGTCGGTGATCTCATTCGCACTGGCGCCCGCCTCGCACACCACGGTGTCCTCATAGATGTGGTAGCCGCTCAGCTTCAGCGCAACATTGCCAGTTTCCAGCACCTCGCCGTTATTGCTCACCTCGACCTTTGCCACGACCTGGGCGTCTGTGGCGTAGCCCTGCTTGAGATATATCCCGGCGCTGTTGCCTTCGACAGCATCCAGATGAGTGACGTCGGAGTCTCCGCTGAAACTGTACGGGTTATCGTCGGCGCTCCCGTCGCCGGATACATAGCGCAGATCCATGCTGAGCACGTTCACGCTCAGGGGCAGGCTGTCGAACTCATAGTGCTCTCCGCTGCCGTCTGAAACGATCTCCGCAACGGCCACTGCGGCGTCCAGGCGCTTGTCACTCGGGTTGTCCGGGTTCGGCTTCCCGGAGATGTCGCGCCAGTAGTACCCCTCATAGGACTGCCGCATGATCGTCCTCGTTTCGCCCTCGCCGAGGGTGAAGCCGATCACATACTTTTTTCCGTTTCCAAGCTCAATTTGCAGTGCGGCGGAACCGTCTCCGAGGCCCTCCATCTCACTCAGCCCGGCGCTCTGTGTGGGTGTGGACGCCTCTCCGGCATCCGGCGTGTCCGCCGAGGCTGGTACGACGGCCAGCGACACGGCAACGCACAGCGCCAGCAACAGGCTCAGCAGTTTTTTACACATCTTCAAAGTCCTCCCGTCCCCTGTATCAGTTTATTTATTCTACACCCCCTCCCCCAGGAAAACAATATGCTCGCTGAATAGGATGCGAAAACATTTTCGGCAATCCGGCGTTATCCTATGTTCGGCGAGGCGCGGCAGGTCTTGGGTGCGTTCCGGGATGGAACGCACCACGGTTTTCATTAGCGCATGAGTTGTGATTTGTCCAAAGGTGGCGTTTCGATGCCTTGGGATTACAATATTTTGATAGTAATATCTGATATCGGCTGTAGAGGTATTACAGCTGCAATTTTAGTAGTTTTCCTTGCAAAGGCGGCTTTAGAGAAAAAGAAAAGTAATAGCCATATGTTTTAGAGAAGCTTAAAACCAACTAAAAATAATGATTAAAAGAGAGCTAACTGATGAATCAAAATCAGTTAGCTCTCTTTATAATAATATTGAAATAGTGTTGCCGAATCGTTGCCACGAAGGGCCCCTACTCTTCAAAAACCCAGCAAAATCCGGATCTTCCGGGCCTCTGAAATCATTCCCACTCGAGTCTCAGAATGTGTTTTTCAGTGATTTTGTACGCTTTTTGTGCGATTTTTGCTCTGATAATCCAGCTCATACAGCCATTTTTGACAGTCCGCGTGATTTTTGTAGCCAATATGTAGCCAGCGGGTATTATGCTTTTTTAGTTCGCCTCAACCTTATAATTCCATTTGAACCACTATTCCCAACTATAAAGCGGAAAGGAGTATGCTTATGTCAGAGCTTCTATCATGCAAATTCAACATCGACACCGCCTGCGTCGAGCTGCGATATGCTGACGGCGAGGTTCTCAGCATCTACACTCCCGGCATCGAGGACAGCTTCGATACCACCATAGCCATGAGAGCCGAAATGGACTGGCTCATCTACAACGATCCGCTCTCCTATGCTGAAATGGTACTGGGCGGCTCTCTGGAAAGCTATCTCCGTAGAGTGTCCGGCAAGCACAGCTTGGAGTTGGACGATTGACAAAACGAGGGGCTGGCGCATAGTGCGTCAGCCTCTTTTCAAAAGAGTTATCTCCAGCAGTCCCTTTCCTGCCCGGCGCCGGGCGTATTCCAGCAGGTTCGCCGCGTTGCTGGCCGTGTGCCAGATGTAGGCTATCAGGTAGTCGGCATGCTCGACCATTAGTCTGTTGGCCCGGACGATGGCCAGGCTGCGCGGTATCGTCTCATCTGTGAACGGATAATATGTGTAGTCAAAGCCGTCGAGCTTATTTATCGGCCTCTCTGCTGGATGATATGGCAACAAGAGCACGAGTTCAATGCCCTTGTGCATGGTCTTCGCCTCCATAACGGCCTCAGCAGCAAGGCGGTCAAAACCGCAATAATGCCCTACCACGAACTGTGTCACGCCGAGCTCACTGATGTGTCGCTCTACTTCTGCAAGCAGCGCCGGATATATCTCGCGTGACGCGTCTCGATGTCCTATGAAGAAGCAGCATTTCTTGTCCATCGTCCTCACCAACCCTTTTGAGTTATTTTAACTCAATAGAGTTAATCTTTTCAAGAGCAAACGGGTATCATCGTCTTGAAATGAGGTGATGCCTGTGGACATTGGAGAGGCGGTAAAGGAGCGCATTCTGGAGCTCTGCCGCGAGGAGAACATCTCCATCAACAAGCTGTGCAGCATGAGCGGAGTGACGCAGTCCACAGTGAACAACATAGTCAGCGGCCGCAACCGCAGCGCGACCATATCGACGATCAAAAAGCTCTGCGACGGCCTGGGCATCTCGATCGAGGACTTCTTTCACTCAGAGCTGTTCCGGGGCTTAGAGCAGGAACTGAAATAAAAACAACAGCAGACCGGCAGTAATGTCGGTCTGCTGTTTTGTAGCTGTCCAAAATTCACGGTAGTGTCAAGGATTTTTCGCAAATTGGTTTGCAGACTCTGTTGTATAGAAGTC
>ENA-OOXJ01001979-OOXJ01001979.1-human-gut-metagenome-genome-assembly--contig:-NODE-1979-length-11500-cov-2.429620_pt1 | contig 11500 bp, 14 predicted proteins | sample MGYA00241587_ERZ501343 | MGnify/ENA primary metagenome ERZ501343 (study PRJEB25962, sample SAMEA2042918) | human gut metagenome | biome: human gut; feature: human-associated habitat; material: faeces... | reverse complement strand
ATGCTTTATAAGTTGCCGGAAGATGAACGGGTATGCTCCGGAATATGTACGATATATAATAAGACATTTCTAATGCATGAAGACGGAGAAGATTTTATATCGGGCATAATAGGCTTTGAAGACTTGAGATTGTTTCCATTTATCACAGGAAAGTTAGTTACATTTAGGTATTTCTAATATTAAAACCAAGAAACAATGAATATTAAGACATTTACTATTATCGCTATAGCATCATTTGCCGTTTTGTCAGTTACCGCATGCGGTGGGAAACAAAAAGCATCAATCGAAACCGAACAAACAGAAGAAACTTCAAAGACAGAAGTTATAGTGAGTGACAATAAACTTTTTATTAACTCTGATTTGTATAACATGTCGGAAGAAAAAGTGATATTCAATGCGCACGGCAGACTAGATCCTGACAACCCATCCTTTGGTACAGACCACATAGACCATTATCGCACTTTATTCGTTAAAGAAAATGGCGGATTGACCGTTGGCTATGTAGTTAAGACAACGAGAGGAATCACCCTGCAAACCGGGAAGACTTTCTATTTTTACAATGACTTATGTTTGAAGGAAAGAACAAGGGATCTTTACAATATTGTTGGGATGGTGAAAAACAATGGAGTCTTGATACCAATGAAAATCACAATTGACGGAGAGGACAACCGCATCATGCTGGAATGTAAAGGAGATGAGACGCTTACATTCGTTCCGCTTCGTGGTGATGATTCCGAAATTGAATATACGGTTCAAGCACTAAAAGATTATTGCTACAAGAACAAACTTACTATCCATGCTGTACCTTATCTGGAATTTACAAATTAAACAACCCTAATATAGCGAAATTCACTCTTTTAGTGAAATTGGGTAGTATAATTCCACAATGGTAAAAACAAAAGAGTCGTATCATTACTCATAAACGAGCTTGATACGACTCTTCTATTTAATTAGGTAACTACAATTCAAGAAGGTTGTTCTATTGGTTTATCAAAAATAACTAATTCGTCAAATAGAAGACATAATCATAAATAGCCCAATCTTTATATTTATAAATACCTTCTATCGGGAACTGTAATTTGCATTTCTTTTGGGCAGTTGAAAGTATAAGAGAAACATCGTCATCCGTAACTGTTAAGCCTTCAGGAAAAGCTAATGTAATATCAGTTATACAGCCATTTAAATCCGAATACAAAAAAATATTCATCCAACCTTTTACACCTTGAGACTTATATTTATTACAAATTTCATCTAAAAAAACTGATCCTTGCAAAATTACCGGAGGTGCATATAAACTTTCTTCTGCAAATGAGAAATTTCGGATAGACTCAGCTTTTTTCTCACTTGTATTTGTAGATACATACACATTGTTACCGATACTTTTTCTTTCAAATATTGACTGCGCAACAGTATATTGAAATGCAAGAAAAGCAAATAAAAAAAACAATATCTTTTTCATAACAGTAAATTTAATAAAGTTTGAGTAATGAATTAATGCATGATGTACCATAGTCGTAATTGCCAAACTTATATCCTTTTCCACTATATCCTCTACTATATTCTCCAAAAATATTGCTCCACTTTACGAATTCATTAATATCTATAGATGTAGGCTTCCCATTTGCACATATAGAAGCAACATACGTTTGAAATTCTCTTTCATATTGAGGTATTAAAGAAGGGTCAGTCAAGCCCGAAGTCCATAACGATTGATATGAAGGGTCACCATCTTCACCTTTAAAAGTCCAAGAATACCCAGCATGAATATATCTAATAATACCTTGATAAAAGGCTAATTCAAATTCCATCATACCTGTATCTCTTTTTTCCTTATCAGTATCTACTTTTTTACCCTGAACATCTCTTTGATACATGTGAATAAACTCATGTTCCATGCTGCTGGCTAAGATACCATAAGGAGGAAAAGCTAAACTTCCTTTTCTAAAATATGCCGACGCATATGTGTCATCCAAAAAGATAGTTCCAGCATAAGAAGTCTTATTGCGTACTGCTTCATCTATATTTCTATAGCAATTTATACTGGTCATTTTTGCATAAGCATCATTAACTTCTTTAATTTCAGCAGAAGTTAATGTCGGAGCTCCTCCTGTAAATAACGATGCCAAATTAGCGTTTAAGGCAGTTGAAACTGAACGGGTGCTTGGTTCAACATTACCTATAAATTCATCAACCTCATTAGTACAAGAAGACCAACATAGCCCAACGCATGTAAGTAAATACAAAATTTTCTTTTCCATAAGAGATCTGATTTTTAAGGTTATTACAAAACAGGAAGACTGTCACTATTTATAAGCAACTAATCATCCATGTTAATATATTTTTAAATAACAATTTTAGAAAAACAACTTAAATCGCTTACAGAAAGGATTAGATTATTTAATACTTTAAAATTTCAAAGGGGATGGAATGGAGTAACAAAATCGGGGTATTCACAAAAACTCAAGGTACAAAACAACAAGCAATACAGAAAACACCATTAGTTTTCATGATATACTTACCGCTCATCAAAAGTGGACCTGGGGAGAATCGAACTCCCGTCCAAACGAGGAAACCATATGCTTTCTACATGCTTATCTTTGCCTTCGGTTTTCGAGCATAAGCAAGACCAAAGCCACCAACCTATGCCTTATCTCCTAATATTTCGTAAGAGCTATGGAGAAGAACTCAAACTATCCCCGATTTTGCTGTGCCGCTTTATCAAACGCTTCGGAGCAAGAGCTTTTGAGCGACATCTCGTTTCCACCACTTTGGCAGAAATAAAGCTAATCTACTATACTTCGATTAAGCAGCGAGAGCATAATTTTCGTTGCCAGATAAAATTTTGATAACTGAGATTAAAGTGGAAATTACCGACCCACTGCATGCTTACCTACCATTTCTGCCCGCTGTCAAATCCAGTCAACCCCAAATTTCAGTTCGTTCAGTATAGTGGCGGATACCGTTTGCATCGCTTTGCAAAGTGTATCCAAGACTGCAAAGATACAACTTTTTCCAGAATTACAAGTAATCTGACGGATTTTTCTTACGGTTATACATTTTGTCACTTTGCAAAGAAAACGTACTCAGAATGGCGTATTTCCAACCAACCGGACGCCTTGCCGATTTTTTTGAAGACGTTTTAGGGTATCATGCTGTAACTGTGGATAATCGCAAAATACTTACAATCCAACCAGCTAAAAACAGGAAAAAATTTTCTGGAATCCTTACAAGAGAATATCCGTAACAGGTCAGCACCCAACTTCCAACCTGTTACGAGCGTGCTTCCAACCTGTCGGAAGCAGGCCTCTGTTCTGTCCGAATTCGGGAAGAATACAGTTATCTTGCTCCAAGCACACGGATATTCTTGCATAAACATTGAATATCGACTGCATATTGCACAAGACCCATGCATATTCATGCACTAACAGCCGGTCCGGTTTTCTATTTTGCCCGATTTGAAAAAATAGTGTGTAAGCACATTCTGATATCAGACAGCATCCTGACATGCTTAATCGGGAAAATCTTTCATTCTGTTTTTCTATCTGTCAAACTTTCCGATAAGAATCTGAAATATTCGTACCACTCTGTAACAGAAATCGGAGAGATTTATTACCTTTGCCCTGAAAGGCAGGCCGTATGTACACCCTGCCAACAGCTTAAAGCACAATGAAAACATTTCTTCTCTGTATGTTAGGACTCAGTATAGCCGCCTGCTCTCCGCAAAAGGGAACCAATGACCACGGCAACGAGCTTGCCATGCTGGTGGGCACCTATACCAATGGAAGCAGCCGGGGCATCTATACCTTTGGCTTCGACCAAGAAACCGGACAGGCCACGGCGCTCGATAGCACGGCCTTGCCCAACCCTTCGTTTCTCATCCCCTCGGCCGACGGGACACGGGTATATGCCGTCAGTGAAATGAACGACAGCACAGCCGCCCTCAGCGCATTGGCTTTTGACAGACAAACGGGCGCGTTACGCCTGCTAAACACACAGCTGACCGGAGGTGCCGACCCATGCCACGTTTCGACCAACGGGCAAGTGGTACTGACCGCCAATTACAGCGGCGGCAGCCTCACCGTATTCCCGCTGAACCCAGCCGACGGTAGTCTGATGCCTGCCGCCATCCGTTACAACGGAGCCATCGGAGGCCCCGACACGGTGCGCCAATGCACACCGCATGTCCATTGCACCCAGTTTACGCCAGACGGCAAATACCTGCTTGCCACCGACTTCAGTGCCGACCGTCTCTTACGCTTCAAGTTGCAGGAAGGCGAACCGTTGCCGCAAGCCGATGGTGTGGCCGCCGACATAGAGACCGATTCGGGCCCCAGACACATTACCTTCAGCCCCAACGGGCACTTTGCCTACCTCATCAGCGAACTGTCGGGCAAGGTAACAGCTTTCTCCTACAACGAGGGCAACCTGACACAGATACAAAGCATCGCCGCCGACCATGCATCGGCCCGTGGCAGTGCCGACATTCACCTCAGTCCCGACGGACGCTTCCTGTATGCCAGCAACCGGCTGAAGGAAGACGGAATCGCCATCTTCGCCGTCAACGCCGACAATGGCCAGCTCACCCCGGCCGGTTATCAGAAAACGGGAGTGCACCCACGCAACTTCCATATTACGCCCAACGGCAAATACCTGTTAGTTGCCTGCCGTGACAGTAACGTCATACAGGTGTACAAGCGCAACCTCGACAACGGTCTGCTGACCGATACCCGTCAGGATATCCGGGTAGACAAACCTGTATGCATCCAATTTGTAGAATAACCCTATTTAGAAATACCCTTCCGATTATGAAAAAGAATATGTTACTTGCCTCGGCCCTGCTACTTGCTACGGCAGCCTCCGCGCAAACCGAAGTTACCGTAGGCGTCATGCAAGGCAAAGACTACGGCGTGACCTACATGTTGCCCAAAACTGAAATAGAAATAGTGCTCCAAGTAACCCGACACGCCTATACCCCCGGTGAATTTTGCCGCTATGCCGACCGCTATCTTCGCCTGAACAACGTATCGGGCGAAGCCGACGAATATTGGACACTCGACAAGATACAAACCCGTGTAGCCGGTGTGCCCGACAAGGACAAAGTGTATTTCGTAAAGCTGAAAGACAAGACCGTGGCCCCGCTTATGGAACTGACCGAGGACGGTATCGTACGTTCCATCAATCTGCCGTTCAGCGGAGAACGCCCGCAAAAGAAAGCTCCCGTAGCTACCCTGTCCAACGAACGTCCTGACCCACGCCGTTTTCTCACCGAAGAAATCCTGATGGCCGGCTCTACCGCCAAGATGGCCGAACTGGTAGCCAAGGAAATATACAGCATCCGCGAAAGCAAGAACGCCTTGTTGCGAGGAGAAGCCGACAACATGCCTCAAGACGGCGAACAGCTCAAACTGATGCTTGACAACCTGAACATACAGGAACGTGCCATGGCCGAAATGTTCTCGGGCACCCTGTTGGAAGAACCTAAAGAAATCGTTGTACGGATTACTCCCAAAGAAATAACCGACGAAGTAGCCTTCCGCTTTTCGCGCAAACTGGGTGTGGTGTCCAAAGACAATCTGGCAGGCGAACCCTATTACATCAGCGTAAGCAACCTGAACACCCCAGCTGTCCCCCAAGCCGATGCATCCAAAAAACAGTTGGAAGGTGTGGCCTACAATGTTCCCGGACAAGCACGGGTTACGCTGAAGCAAGGTAACCACGAAATATTTAACGAAGAACTGCCTGTTACACAATTCGGAACCGTAGAATATCTGGCACCCGTATTGTTCAACAAGAACTCCACCGTCAAGGTACAATTCGACACAGCCACTGGCGGGCTGCTGAAGATAGACCGGGAGGAAACGAAATAAGGCTCGATACCGCCGGCCCAAACTTGCTTGAGGCCGGCAACTTTTATATACACTATCGGATAATATATATAACAGCCTCTCCCCTGCCCTCCTATTTCCACAGAAGGACAAATATCTCATGAAATGGATTAAAATCACATTAATATGGATTTGCTTTATCCCGGTAGCCATAATAAACGGCGGCTTTCGCGACTATCTGTTAGATAAATATTTACCTGAAAACATTTCTCTAGCGATAAGCGGCATCATATTAAGCGGGCTAATATTTGTGATAACCATGTTGCTGTTGCCACGCATAAAAAGACTTTCAGAAAAGGATTGCGTAAAGATAGGGATACAATGGATGCTATTGACTGTTGTTTTTGAGTTTTATTTCGGACTATCATCCGGTTCTACTTGGAGCGAATTGATAGAGGCTTACAATCCGCTAAAAGGTAATCTGTGGATACTAGTTTTATTGAGCACATTTCTTTCGCCAATGTGGGTATTTAAATCACAAATGAAGTGATATGTCATAAAGCGACATTGCCTTAGGAATTATATGTTCCCAAATCAAAGAACAAAGCAAATGGATAAATCAATCAACTATACCATCCGACCTTTACGTACGGACGAAACCTGTCTGTTGAGAGACTTTCTTTACGAAGCAATCTATATCCCTGAAGGAGTAGAGCCGCCCTCAAAAGGAGTTGTGGATTTGCCGGAATTAAAAGTATATATTGAAGACTTCGGCAAGAAGAAAGACGACTGTTGCCTGGTTGCTGAATATAACGGTAAAGTAATAGGTGCAGTGTGGACCCGGATTATGAACGACTACGGCCATGTGGATGACGAGACACCGTCGCTTTCCATTTCACTTTATCCGGAATACAGAAGTAAAGGCATTGGAAGCCGTCTGATGAGTGAGATGATAGAACTGCTTGGCCGTAAAGGTTATAACTGCGTCTCACTTTCCGTGCAAAAGGCAAACTATGCCACTAATATGTATCTGAAACTGGGATTCAAAATCGTTAAGAAAACAACGGAGGAGTTTGTTATGGTGAAAGAAATATTCAGGGAAACAAATAAATACAAGATTCGTCCGCTCGAAGAAAGAGACATTCCGGAAATGCAGGAGTTATTCCGCTCTACCGTACTGAATATTAACATTAAGCACTATACTCAAGAGGAAGTGGAAGACTGGGCGTCTTGTGGCGATAGTCCCGGGCGATGGAAGGAACTTCTATTTTATAATCAATACATAGGAGCTTTCAATGAAGAGAACCTTTTGGTAGGATTTTCTTCCATGAATAAAGAGGGCTATCTGCATTCCATGTTCATACACAAGGACTGGCAAAGCAAAGGTGCGGCTACACAGTTGCTTTCTGAAGTTGAACACATGGCCAGGCAATACAAAGTTACTGAAATAACCACTGAAGTGAGCCTGACTGCCAGACCATTCTTTGAGAAGAAAGGATATGAAGTAGTCAACATACAGAAATGCAGGGCAAACAAATTAGAACTCACTAATTTTGTAATGCGGAAATTATTGGACAAGCAATCATAATTGAGTATACATACAACAAACTTCTGCAAGCTAGCGAGCTTCCAGCAACCGGATAAAACCGTCCTTCTGCAACTGCATCAGATACGTTGTCACACGCGAAGCATACTCCTTGTCTCCGGCAAAATGCCCGGCAAGGAGACCTACAATTTCGCGTACACTGCGCTTGCCGTCAATCAGTTTCCACACAGCTGTACCGTGTTCCTCAAGTGTCACATGGATATAAGGAGACATATGCCTGGGCAAAAGCCAGCGGCGCATCCACTGTTTCTTGAAACGAGGATAGGCGAGCACGATGTACCCGCCTACCAATTCTGCAACAATATGCTCTGATGGAACCGGAATGGTGTCCAACAGATTAATCTTTTCACTACTCTTCATCAGCGTATCACTACTACCGTGTTTACGATGCCAAAGAGGGACTTGGCGCCGCTAAACATGTACATTACGACACTCAAGTCCCTCTTTGCAAACTTATTCTTTAATGTTGGGCTCTTCCAGGCCGAGGCCCTTCTTCTTATCGACCACTTTGAGTACAAAACCCAGCAACAAAGCAGCTACTCCCAAGCATGCCAGCATTACCAGCGGAGCCGTATAATCGTAAGAAACAGCAGCCTCCTCGGGAGTTATCAGATTGTTCTTCAACTTGTCTACCAAATCCTGATTGGTGCTGTCCAACACTTTACCGATGAGCAAGGGGAAAAGCCACAGACCGATGTTCTGAATCCAGAAAATAAGCGCATAGGCACTACCTATAATCTTGGCATCTACCAACTTGGGCACACTGGGCCACAAAGCGGCAGGAACCAACGAGAAGCTGGCACCCAGTACCAGAATGGTTAGATAAGCAATGATAATGCCTCCCGTAGCACTGTCCTTAAATGCCGGAAGTACAAAAGCAAAAGTCAGGTGGCAGAAGATAAGCAGCAACGAACCGACAACAAGCATCGTAGCCCCTTTACCCTTATGGTCTACATAGTTGCCCAATATCGGTGTGATGCCTACAGCCAGCAAGGGGAACACGGCAAATACCGTTTCCGCACTTTGACGCATATATCCCATGTAGCAGAAGACGACCAAAGCAGCAACGGCCACCACCAGCAGACCGTTTTTCATACTTGCACGCTTGGAGAAGTTGCTGGCAAAAGCCGCAGCAGCCACTACAAGCATAATCACATACTGGATAACGGTCACTGTATTCGTGGCCCAGAACGAACCTTCGGGAACTTCCGTAAATACCAGATTACATTGCAACATATTCACCGCATACTTCTGGAAGGGGAAGATGGCCGAATAATAAAGCACACACAGCAAGGCAACCACCCAAAAACCGCCACTGGAAAGAATCTTGCCCAAATCGCTTATCTGGAACGGATCGTCTTTTTCCTCTGCCTCACCGGTCTGTGCATCCAGTTTCTTGTCCATAAAGAAATATACAATAAACATAATCAAGGCAATCAGCAGCAGGATAACGCCAAAAGCCACAGAACGGGATACGTCGATTACACCGCCAAGTTTTGCAAACATCGGTGAGAAAATCATACAGGTGGCAACACCCAGACGGGCCAGCGCCATCTCAGACCCCATGGCCAAAGCCATCTCACGACCCTTAAACCATTTTACAATACCACGAGATACGGTAATGCCCGCCATCTCGACGCCACAGCCAAAAATCATAAAGCCTACTGCCGCAAACTTGGCTGATGCCGGCATACCACGGTAGAAAGGCGAAATGCCAAGCTCATCGAATCCGGGAATATAGTTCAAGTTGTTATTGAACCAAGTTTCCAGACCGCTTCCCTGAAAGCTTTCGGTCACAGCATACCAGTTAATGGTAGCACCAACCAGCATCACGGCTCCCGAGAGCACAGCCGTAAAGCGTACTCCCATCTTGTCGAGTATAATACCGGCAAAAATCAGGAAAAACACAAATACATTCAAGAAAGTCTCCGATCCCTGCATTGTGCCAAAAGCTGTTGAATCCCACCCTCTTGTAGACTGCATTAAATCTTTAATAGGCGACAGGATGTCCATAAAGATATATGAACAGAACATGGCAAAAGCCAAAAACAATAATACCATCCAACGTATGCCAGCCGAATCGCGCAACGTCTGAATTTTGTCCGTAGTCATCATTTCATCTTATATTTTAAATTTAACCAATAAGCTAATTCCTGTAACACGAGGCACTGCCCTCCAACGCAGCCCCACAAAAAGTCAGAAAGATAAAAAGAAATAGGCGGGACTGTACAAACAAGGTTGTACAATCCCGCCTACAGAGTGGGTTGCCCTTAAAAAGACATCCCTAAACCTTAATTATTTGCAGATTCTGCAGGGGCTGATTCTGCTGGAGCTGATTCAGCAGGCGCATCCGCCTGAGGAGCTGCTGTACCAATAGGCATATTATAAGGATTTGTTTTTTCTTCCTGCTGTGCCTGTTCCATAATAACATCCCCTTCTTTATTTGAAACCGAGGGAAGTACATAGGCTGAAGCAATGCTCATTATCACCATAAATGCAGCAAGTCCCCATGTTGTTTTTTCCAAGAAATCTGTAGTTTTGCGCACACCCATAATCTGATTGGATGAAGAGAAACCGGATGCAAGACCTCCTCCTTTAGAATTTTGAATCAACACGATGAAACACATCAGCACAGATGCAATCACCATTAAGATAATTAATAATAAGTACATTTTTCGTTATTTTGATTTAGCGTTAATAATCAATTCTTCCAAAGTTTTGATTTGGTCTGCAAAGTAAGCATTTTTTTTTGGATAATTCAAACTTAATTTTTTAATAATTTCAAGGGCTTTCTCATATCGGTGCTGTTTGATATAGATTTTGGCCAATGTCTCCGTAAAATAGCTATCATCCAACTCTTCCTGCTGCTCAGCCGATGCATCAGAAACAGGTTCCTGTTTAAGTTCAATGCCACCTTTGCCAGCTGCTGATGATACTTCTTCCAGATTTTTTTTCTCACCCGAAAATTTGTCCGCTCCTTCGCTCTCGCGAATAAAGCCATCGATCAGTTCCTGACCACGTAACTTAGGAGTCTCACTGTTACCCGATAATTCAGATTCGTCATTTTCACGCATCAGATAAGTCGTATAATCTACCGTGTAATCCAACTCTACCGGTCGAGAATGCTGCTCCTCCGGAGTAGATGCCAGAAAAGCATCAATGAGTGAAAGTGTCCGGTCAATGCCTGGTTCTTCTATCCTATTCTCTGAAACTGAACTTAAATTACCCGAAGTCCAGTTACCAGGCAGTCCCTCTATCAAACGAAACAGCATTCTACGGTCGGCGACATAAAGAACCGACTTACGCAGTTCATCGCCAAACCGAGCATCATGCAATAGATACAGATTTTTAAGATAAAGCAAACGAATTGACTGAAAATAAGGATAACGCTCCAATAAGATGCGCAATTCATCCACAGAATCTTTGTTCAGATTCTCAGGATGCTCAATCCAATGTTGCAAGCAAGCGGAAGTCATTCTTAAATTACCAGTTAGCTACGGTTGAATTAAAAATCTGTTCGGTAATGTCTTTCACCATTACTGTAATCAAACCATCTTGTACGGAAGTAAGCAACTGCGACGAATCATATGTCTGGAATGCGGAAAACTGTTGCTCAAAATCTTCTTCATGATTGGTGTTATTGACATAACGCACATTCACGGTTAATGTAAGTTTTACTTTTGATGAATAACCACTGGCATCTACTGATTCGTTATACTGATTGTATCCGGTTATTTCACCATCCAGCTCAAGATCACCGCCAGAATCAACCAACCGGAGCTTTGTCTGCTGTATAAACATATCCTTCAACTTCTGATTGAATTCGATAGCCAATGGAGCATACACATATTCGGCTCTATTCTGGAAATCAGCAATTGATATTGTCTTCACCTTATTATAATCTATCGAACTGATTGGTGCAAGCCCTATGCTGATTTTGCATGAATAAATCACAAACACCAATCCCGCCAATGCAACAAGCACTGCCAACCGTTTAATCCAAACCATATTCTTTTATTTTTCTATATAATGTACGCTCAGAAATATTCAAATCTTGTGCAGCGCTCTT
>ENA-OOXJ01001976-OOXJ01001976.1-human-gut-metagenome-genome-assembly--contig:-NODE-1976-length-11514-cov-3.377956_pt1 | contig 11514 bp, 11 predicted proteins | sample MGYA00241587_ERZ501343 | MGnify/ENA primary metagenome ERZ501343 (study PRJEB25962, sample SAMEA2042918) | human gut metagenome | biome: human gut; feature: human-associated habitat; material: faeces... | reverse complement strand
CGGACTGCCTGTCTATAATACCTAAAATATCGGAACTTGTAAAGTGTTTTTTGAACTTTTTTTAGTAATTTCCTGCGCATTCTTATTTTAAGCTGATATCCGCTATGTTTTTTTTACTTTTATTACTTTCTATCCTTTTTTATAACTGCCTCTTATAGCCTCTATATACGCCATTTAAACATATAAAAGACTGACTACAGTGAGTCAGCCTTCTATGAATTATAATTCTTCACCATTGGTTTCAATAACTTTCTTATACCAATAATATGAATCCTTTGGAATTCTCTTAAGAGTACCTGAGTTTTCATCTTCATCACGATCTACATAGACAAAACCATAACGTTTCTGATAACCATTTAACCAGCTTAATAAATCAGTGTATGACCATGTACAGTATGCAAGAATACGACATCCATCATCACATGCTTTCTTTAATTCCTCAATATGGTTACGTAAATATTCAATACGATATGAATCATGAATCTGTCCATCTTCTAATTTATCAAATGCACCAAGCCCGTTTTCTGAGATAACGATTGGCAAATCATAACGTGAAGTAATCTTACGACATGCAAAACGTAATCCCATAGGATCAATAGTCCAGTCCCAGTCAGTTGTAGGAAGATTCTTATTAGCTGGTACTTTATACATACCTGGCACACCTTCCATCTCAGCTGTACCTTTTTTACCTGTATTGTTTTCACCGCCAAGAGAATCAACACCATCTAATGGATTATATTCAATACTGCATGTCTTATAATAGTTCACACCCATAAAGTCTACCTTTGCGGCAGCTGCCTTTAGAATTTCAAGGTCGCCTTCCTCAAAGTGAGGTGCAACACCTAATGATTCTAAGTATTTCATGGCAGATCTTGGATAACGTCCATATGCGTAAACATCCATCCAGTAATATGACTTCAAATCTTCATAGTCCACACATGCCATCTGATCTTCCGGCTTATCAGACACAGCATAAGCTGGGCCATACGCGAATGATGAGCCAACTAATGCATCAGGATAAAGTTCTTTTAATGCCAATACTGACTTAGCATGAGCCATGAATGCATGATGATTTACCTGATAGTAAGTCTTCATATCTTTGAATTTTCCTGGTGGATGTTTTGCAAGCATCCAGCCATGGCCTGTGAAGACATTCTGTTCATTCAAAATAATCCAGTGTTTAACACGATCACCATAACGTTTAAATAATGTTGTTGCATAATTCACAAAATCATCGACAATACGACGGTCTTCCCAGCCATGATATTGATCTTCTAATGCCTGTGGTAAATCCCAATGATATACAGTCACCATTGGTACGATGTTATACTTTAAGCATTCGTTAATTAAGTCATCATAGAACTGTAGACCTTTTTCATTCACCTGTCCGTTACCATCTGGATAGATTCTTGACCAGGCAATTGAGAAACGATAAGTCTTAAGACCCATTTCACCCATTAATCTGACATCTTCTTTATACATGTGATAATGATCAACTGCTTTATCACCTGTAGTAGCTTTGAATGTCTTACCAGGGATTCTTACAAACTTATCCCATACAGAAGGTTTTTTACCATCTTCAGCCCAGGCACCTTCTACCTGATAAGCAGCTGAAGCACTTCCCCATAAGAAATCCTCTGGGAAACCTTTTGATTCTTTAAAATACATAGCGTCCTCCTATCATCCATTTCTATTTAAAAACTCTGTAAGAAGATCCTTATAAGGATGCTTTTCATCAAGAGCATAAAATGGCTTATCTTTTAATGGCATCAGTTCTTTTTCACATACTGCTGCATTGTATAAATCAAATACATCATTAAAATTTGCTTTATTGTTGTTCTTGTTCTGAATAAATAATGTAGGAATAGTATTTTTCCTAATATATCTCATGACATCTAGATCATCTAGAGTGACATTTAATTCTTTTCTTAACACAATCGAAAGAAGAGGTCGTGTGATTGATTCTGGATACCCATCATTCTTCATTAAATATGCAAAGTAGTCACGTACATTCTTAAATGTACTTTCTACAATCATGCTTGTTGCATTCTTTAATAAGCCAGCACTACCTGCACAAAGTAGTGCAGTTGCACCTGTTTCTTTACCATAGAAGAAGACATGATGTTCTTTACCATATTTTTGAATAATATAACGATTCCAGTAGTTGATATCCATAACATCCTGAAAACCAACACCTCTTGTGACACCATCCGATGAACCATTGCCATAACAGTCAACCATCAAAATGTTGGTATGTGGACAGATTGACTGAAAATAGAGTGCTTCATTCTCTAAAGAAGAAGCATCCTTAGTAAATCCATGAACCATGATCAATGTATTGTCTGCATGATCCACTTCAAGAAGATAACCAGTTAAAATCGCATCATTCATATTCTTAATACGTACAACCTGAGGTTTTAAAACCTCAAATGAAGTACGATTAATATGCGTACGATATAAACGTTCATCCACAAACTGACTTGTTTTTTGATATAACCCTGCACCTGCAAGGACAGCTGTCCCGAAGACCGCTGTAACTATGTTTCTCTTTTTCATTTATACCAATCTCCAAAATTATCTAATAACAATCTATTGATATTTAATACTTGTTCAAATGAGCTGAGCTTATATTTATCATTATTCATTCTACCTGCAAAGAATCGAATAGCGGCAACAAGTTCATTACGAACTGATGTACGCATTTCTGTCGGGAATGAACTAATTGGGAAGCAAGTGAATATAAATGTATTGTAATCATTGCTGAATAAATCCAACAATACATCATAACCTTCATTTTTTAATAACGTATTACCTAATGCAAGATCTAGATCATGATTTGCATAAACAAGAATAGAATCCACAATTGTTCTAAATACCTGTTTAATTACTTCTCTAAAAGGTTCTTTCTTATTTAAATAAGAATAAAATAAATAAGAATAAACAAGATTACACTGATTTAAATTATCAGCTTCCTTATCATATAAGATAAAGTGCTTTTTCAAATTGTCTGATAAAGCCTTTAAAACAACCTCATTATAATTAAATAATGAACCAAGATTGCTCATAATACAAAATGCGAATAAGGTATGCTGACATAGTAGATGCATAAGATGGAACAAATAGCTTGCTGCATGCTTATAGAATACATCTAAGTGATCTACGATTTCCTGGATCAATTCTCTCACATAATATAAATGATATTGATATTCAGTATCACGATACTTGGAATTTGGTCCATCCCAATCATATTCATAAAGTATGTTACGCAATAATAAGATCAACGAACAAATATAAACATCATATTTTTGTGTCTTGATTAAATCATGCATCACTGGAAGATAGATTTCATAAAAAGAATCAATTGTCTTCTGATTAATACCCTGATGATACTTCATATACTCCAATATCTCGATATAATCGATTGGTGCCATGTTTGTATCAATCAAATGATGTTCCTTCACAATTTTTGGAATCAAAGAATAATGAAGAATATGTTTAAACTTTTCTTTATAAAAAATATGTACCAGCGCATCTTTAATAATAAACTGCTTTTCCTGGTCATTTAAATTTTCTGAAAATTCCGCATCAACTTTCTCACCATATGAAAGCTCAACATAAATATCGATATTTCTGAAGCTCTCATCAAGCATATAATAATGAAACTTCATAGCAGTATCACCAATGCGATAACTACATCTATAACGATATTTACCTAGATAATGACTTTTATGTTCATCCAGGTACTGTTGGATAACATCTTCTATTTTACCCATACAATTCCTCCTTAAAAATCATTTTCATGAGCCATCTTAAAACGAGCGATTGATCCACTCTTAATAAAACGTTCCGCAAAGAAACGAATATTATCTAAATGAAAGTCTCCTCCCATTGTAAGAGAAGTATCCATGATTTCTTTTGTTAAGGCATAAAGCGCTTCTTCAGTTAATCCATAATCATCTGGATTAATGATTTCTCTCACCGCTTCTACACATTCTTCAAGATGTGCTGTTTTATCTATATCTGTAATATGTTCCATTTTTATCACCACCTTTATTATACATCAAATAATATATCCATTACCAAGACTTTGATTTATACTAGGCACTTCTATTTTAAAGGTTTTTCGCTATAAAAGAAACAATATCATTGTTTTTTCCCATCTAAAGCAATTATACAAACTATAAAATAATACGACCATGATATATATTACTACATTTCCATTGTCTTCAGTGTATTAAAAAATATTGGATATATCGATGTTTTTCACTATAAGCACACTCCTAACTATCAAAAGGATTAGAATTTTATTTTCTTCCTATAAGTCCATGTCTGATCATCACCAAGCATATATTCACCATAATGAATACGATGTCCATCACTTTTTCCAATAACAACAGGAATCCATCCTGCATATTCATGTTCGGAATCGTTAAAAATATAAGCATCCTCTGTTTCAAATGCTTCATTGATATGTATTGCCATTTCACCAAGTGATTCTAAAGCAATTTTCTTTGCTTCTTCATAATTAACCATATGCATTTTCTCCTTCTCTTATTTATATTATGCACTCATACCATCAAAACAAAAAGGCTTTTTCAAGCCTCCTATTTCAACATCTTTATATCTTCGGTAATCTCTAATCCATTCTCTTTTAAATAAGTATAAGCACGATTGTATGTTTTAGTGTCTTTTAATGCACCTGCATCATGCGCATCTGTTCCTATAATAATACGATTATGATGCTTTTTACATAAATCAATAAATGGCTGACTTGGATAATGACGCATTGCCTTATATCCTAATAAATTGAATTCTAAAGGCATATTTATTTCAGCTGCATGAATACATATTTTTTCTAATTCATCAATATGTTCCTGCTTACTTTCATCATAAAAGACAACATCAGGATGTGCTACATATGAGAATAAACCTGTATCCATTGCCTTGAGCACCTGTGATACATATCTTTTTAATTCTTCTAAACTTACAGGATACCCATAGTAAATACCTGTTTCATCACTGCCATCAAAATGATTACCTAAAATAAGATAATCGAGTCCATAACGTTCTACCTGCTCCTTAAGCCAGTCCATTTTATCTTCAAAATATTCACATTCTAAACCAATCTTAATAGAAATCTTGTCTTTATACTTATCTCTTAGTACTGATAATGTATGGACATAGTCTTCAAGCTGTGATTCATCCATACGCATTGTTGCATGATAACCTGAATCGTAATGCCATGGTGTATGATCTGAAAAGCCGAGTTCTGTATATCCAGCTGAAATGGCTGCTAGAATATATTCTTCTTCACTTCCAATTGCATGCATACATCTTGTTGTATGTGTATGATAATTCTTCATTTGATCCTCCTGAAAAAAATACCTGACAACTGCCAGGTATTATAAAAAGTCACATGTAAATCCACGTTCATCTAATTCTAACTTTTCTACTTGCCATCCGTCAATTAAAGATCCTAATTCTTCTTTAATACGAACAACACCCATTGTATCATCCGCACGAATCAAAGCCATGATAGTAGGCCCTGCACCTGATAGATAAGCACCTAATACTCTTTCATCCTTCTCTAACGTTTCCATAATAGGGAAGAAATTATCAATTAAGTGTCCACGATAAGGCTGATGGAAACGATCCTTAAAACCTAGTTTTAAACCTTCATCATATCCATTAATAAGTGATGCAACCATTAATGCAAGATGAGATACATTCTTAATCGCATCTGCACGATCTAATGTCTGTGGTAATACAGAACGTGCTTTTTCTGTAGATAATGTGAAAGGTGGAATGAGCGCTACATAACGATAGTCCTGTTTAACAGGGATTGAAAGTGTAGTCACTTTATGTTCTTCCATAACAGAAACAGTTAAACCACCAAAGATGGCTGGGGCAACGTTATCTGGATGTCCTTCAATCTTAGTCGCAAGTTCAAGAATGTTCTGACGTTCTTCATAACGATTCTTGAATGCGAAAGCACCGACAATACCAGCAACAATACATGTAGAAGAAGAACCTAATCCTCTTGTATAAGGAACATCTCCTTCATTGGTAATACGTAATCCTTTATAATCTAATCCTACATAACGTGCACCTTCTTCAAAGGCACGATAAGTTAAGTTATCTTTGTTCGCAAACTGTTCAGGACATCCTAAGATTTCTAATCCTTCATCTAATAATTCAAAAGTGAATGTATTATATAAAGTCACTGCTAGACCCGCAACATCAAATCCAGGTCCTAAGTTTGCGCTTGTTGCAGGAACTCTTACCTTTACAAACATAATTAGTACTCCTTGATCTTATCTGCAATAGTATCTAAAATGGCATCTTTATCAATAACACCCTTATGAAGGATTTCACGATTCTTAATACCCTTTAATGGATAAGAAATATCCATACCAGTTAAATCATGTAATTTTTCAATAGCTGTATAAACATCTACTTCTTCACCTGTTAATGCCTGATAAACAGATTCAGGGAACTTATAAGGTGACGCAGTTGAAAGTAAGATTGTCTTAGTTGTATCCCCAGTATTCTTGACATATTCTTCATAAACACCATAACCAACCGCTGTATGTGTATCTAATAAATACTTATTTTCATTCCAGCAGTCATGAATAACTTTAAGTACATCTTCTTCTCCAAGACATCCTGCCTTGAATTCTTTCTGAACTCTTGCAAGTGTTTCATCATCTACTTTATAAACACCTGTTTCTTTAAGTTCTTCCATATACTTATTTACTTTTTCACTATCACCATTTACCATGAACCATACTAATCTTTCTAAGTTACTAGAAACTAAGATATCCATTGCAGGTGCATTCGTTTTATAAAATTCACGTCTTGCATCATAAGTACCAGTTGTAAAGAAATCGGTTAAGATATTATTCTTATTAGAAGCAACAATGAACTGGTTCACTGGTAAGCCCATATTTTTTGCAATCCACCCAGCTAAGCAGTTACCAAAGTTACCTGAAGGTACTGTAAAGTTCACTGCTTCTCCCAACTTAATTTCATTTCTCTTTACAAGTGTTAAATAAGAATAGAAATAATAAACAATCTGTGGAATTAAACGTCCAATATTAATTGAATTAGCAGAAGATAAGAAAATATGATGTTCATCACAAAGTTCTTTTAATTCTTTTGAACCAAAAGCCTTCTTAACTGCAGACTGTGCATCATCAAAGTTTCCTCTAATACCAATGATTTCAACATTCTTACCTGTTGTTGTAACCATCTGCTGCTGCTGAATAGCAGATACACCATCAATTGGATAGAAAACCTTAATACAAGTCCCTTCTACATCTTTAAAGCCTTCTAATGCAGCTTTACCTGTATCACCACTTGTAGCTGCAAGAATCATAACTTCACGTTCTTCACCTTTCTTCTTTAAAGAAAGAGTCATCATTCTAGGAAGCATAGATAATGCCATATCCTTGAATGCAGCTGTAGGACCCTGATAGAGTTCTGCAACATATACATTTCCTGCTTTCTTTACAGGAACCACTTCATCACAGAATAAACCTTCACCATAAGCCTGGTTGCAGGCTGTATGTAATGCTTCCTTTGCATCGCTTGGTGCAAATGTACTAATAATCTCTGTTGCAAGATCAACATAGTTTAATGATAGAAGTTCTTCTAAGTTTTTCTTTTCAAAATCAAAGTCAGGTACAAGTAATCCCCCATCACTTGCGATTCCCTGAAGAATAGATGTATAAAAATCAATAGGTGTCTGATTGCCTCTTGTGCTCTTAAACAATTTTTCCATTGTGCATCTCCTTATCTTGTGTTTTCAACATTGTATTAAATAATCGGAAATAAGTCAATCAAGTTCGTTATTTTTTCAATTTCCCTAAATTATTACATATTTTTAAATATTCAAAGAAATACCGTTTTCTTTCTTTCTTTTTTATTTTTTTCTTATATAATCATGTATAAAGGAGTAAAGTTATGAGCAAAGTATTTATACCAGAGAATTATCACTCACAACTCAATCTGATTGAGACTGAAGTTGCGATTAAAATGATTAAAGACTATTTTGAAAGACGTTTATCAGAAGAATTAAGACTCACTCGAGTATCTGCACCATTATTCTTATTAAAAAACACAGGATTAAATGATGATTTAAACGGAACTGAAAGACCAGTGGCCTTCAACAGCTATGAATTGAATAATGATGATGAAATTGAAATCATTCATTCACTTGCAAAATGGAAACGTGATGCGCTTTATAGATATGGCTTTGAAGCACATACTGGACTATATACAGATATGAACGCAATTAGAAGAGATGAAACAATCGATAACCTTCATTCTATGTATGTAGACCAATGGGACTGGGAATTAGTGATCAAACCTGAAGATCGTACTGTTGATTTCTTCAAACAGACTGTTAAGAAGATTTATAGAGCTTTATTAGATTTAGACTTCTTAATGATTCGTCATTATCCACAGTTAGATAAGGGATTATTACCAGAAAAGATCTTCTTTATTACAACACAGGAATTAGAAGATGTTTATCCTGATTTAACACCAAAGGAAAGAGAAAGAGCCATCACTAAAGCAAAGAAAGCAGTCTGCTTAATGAAGATTGGGGATACCCTTAAGTCTGGCATCAAGCATGATGGACGTGCACCGGACTATGATGACTGGACACTTAATGGTGATATTCTTGTTTATCATCCTATTCTTGATGATGCATTTGAATTATCTTCTATGGGTGTACGTGTTGATGCGAAAGCCTTAGAGGAACAGCTAAAGAAAGCTCATGCAGAGGAACGTACTGAACTTCCTTATCACCAGAATGTTTTAAATAATGTTTATCCATTAAGTATTGGTGGCGGTATTGGTCAGTCACGTTTATGTATGTTCTTCTTAAAGAAAGCCCATATTGGTGAAGTACAGGCTTCATTATGGGATGAAGATACAATGCGTATCTGCGAAGAAAATGACATACATTTATTATAAAGTTCACTCACGTGAACTTTTTTTGATATAATGAGAAGGAAATTGGAGGAATGCTTATGAAAGATGGTTTTATTAGAGTTGCAGCTGGTTCTTTTAAAGTCTCTATCGCAAATGTGAAAAAGAATGCGCAGGAGATTATCCGTTTATCAAAAGAAGCCAACGCAAATCATACACAGGTTCTTGTATTAAATGAATTATGTTTAACTGGTTATACAATTGAAGATCTTTTCTTTCAGAAGAGAGTATTGAATGAATCAGAAACACAGCTTCAATATATTTTAGATGAAACAAAAGATCTTGATACAGTGATTGTTATCGGTATGCCACTTATCATCCGTAATGATCTTTATAATTGCGCTCTTGTATTACATAGAGGAGATATTCTAGGTGCTGTACCTAAGACATATATTCCAAATTATCACGAATTCTATGAAGGCAGACATTTCAAGAGTGGTCGTGATCTCGATGAATATATTACTTTATGTGATCAGGAAATTCACATCACAACTGAACAGCTTTTTGAAGATGTAAATCATCCTTGGTTAAAGATCGGGGTAGAAATATGTGAAGATGTATGGGCTCCTCATACACCAAGTACTGATGCATGTTTAAATGGAGCCACACTTATTGTGAACCCTTCTGCTTCTAATAACTTAACAGGTAAGAGTGATTATAGACGCAGTTTGATCAGTGCAACAAGTGCAAGACTTGTATGTGGTTATGTTTATAGTAATACGGGTGTGGGTGAATCAACAACTGATGTTGTATTTTCTAATCATCACCTTATTTATGAAAATGGTACATTACTTAAAGAATCTACTCAGTACTCAACAGGTTTAATCTACGCCGATATGGATTTAGAAAAGATTCATACAGAACGTATTGAAATGACCACTTATGAGAGTGAAGATTATTTTGATGCCGTACCATTTATGTTAGAGGATGAAGAACTGGATTTAGATCGTTATTATGATCCTCACCCATTTGTCCCTAGTGATAAAGAAAAACGTGCAGCCCGTTGTGAAGAAGTATTTAATATCCAGACTCATGGCTTAATGCAGAGATTAGAAGCCGCTCATATTAAGAAGGTCGTTGTTGGTATGTCTGGAGGACTTGATTCTACTCTTGCCTTACTTGTTATGCATAAGGCTTATAAGATGCTAGGTCGTCCTGTATCAGATATTATTGCGGTCACTATGCCTTGTTTTGGTACAACAGATCGTACTTTAAATAACGCCTTAACACTTATGAAGGAACTAGAAGTCACTTCTATGACAGTCAATATCAAAGATGCCGTTAATCAGCATTTTAAGGATATTAATCATAACCCTGAAGTTCATGATGTCACTTATGAAAACTGCCAGGCACGTGAAAGAACACAGGTTCTTATGGATATTGCGAATCAGGCAGGTGGTATTGTCGTAGGTACAGGAGACTTATCAGAAGTTGCACTTGGATGGTCTACTTATAATGGTGACCATATGAGTATGTATGGTGTCAATGTCTCTGTTCCTAAGACACTTGTAAGATATCTTGTAGATTATGTATCTACTTTATATAAAGGTGAAGTATTAGAAGCTACATTACAGGATATTCTTCATACACCAGTCTCACCTGAATTACTTCCTGCAAAAGATGGTGAAATTACTCAGAAGACAGAAGATATTGTAGGACCTTATGAATTACATGACTTCTTCCTTTATCATCATGCAAGATTCCATTATGAACCACAGAAACTATTACGTATTGCGATTCATACATATGGTGATAAATACGATGAAGCAACAATTAAGAAATGGCTCACTCTATTCTATAGACGTTTCTTTACTCAGCAGTTTAAGCGTAGCTGTATCCCAGATGGACCTAAAGTTGGTTCAGTGGCTTTATCTCCTCGTGGAGATTTACGTATGCCTAGTGATGCAGATGTATCTATGTGGCTTGATGAGTTACGTTAATAAATAAAGCTGTAACGAATAGATAGTATTTATTACTACCTTGAGCGCTACAGCTCTTTTCTATATTCCACAAAAAGGTTATTCAATAATTAACTCATGGAGCAACTGAGAAAAAAATGTCTAATGGAAAGGGTACTATTGCAAAATTAGCAGATGGAACAATTGTTTCTTATAGAAAAGTATCCTCATCTGATGGAACTCCAGCTGTAGATATCAATATTAAAAATAGTAAATAGTCAGGCGGAGTCAAACAACAAAAAATACATTTTGTAAAGGAAGAAAAAGATAAAAATGACTAAGATACAAGATTTTAGATTAAGTGAATCACATTTCAAGCCATTTATTGGTAAATGTTTCAGAAAGTATCGATGTGATTCATTTGATTATACAAACAGTGTAACAGGAGTCGTAGGAATTTATATCAATGATAAAACATTTGAACTTCGTAATGAACAAGAATCGATACAATATTTTGATTCAGTTGATAATATTGCTTTATGGTCAATTAAAGAGGTAAATGAAAATAAAATGGACCCTGTAAAAAGGACACGATAAAAAAGGATATTTATTTCGTGAC
>ENA-OOXJ01001974-OOXJ01001974.1-human-gut-metagenome-genome-assembly--contig:-NODE-1974-length-11538-cov-3.117478_pt1 | contig 11538 bp, 7 predicted proteins | sample MGYA00241587_ERZ501343 | MGnify/ENA primary metagenome ERZ501343 (study PRJEB25962, sample SAMEA2042918) | human gut metagenome | biome: human gut; feature: human-associated habitat; material: faeces... | reverse complement strand
CGGCTCGACACCGTTTCTTTGGGCAAGCACCAAAGAAATGGGGTCGAATCGCAGGACAGGCCATCGACCACCACCCAACGTATCGGCGCACACGCACAAGCGTAAAGAAAAAGGACCCCCGGGGTTGGGGGTCCCTTTCGATATCTAATTGCTCACAGGCTGTCGCGGAAGTCGGCGCGGAATTTGGCGACGAGCTTTTGCTGCCAGTCGCTGGTCGGCTCCAGGCGGCCGAAGAAGAAGCGCAGGCTCGTCGGCTCCTCCACCCAGCGCAGGCCGCCTACCAGCTCGCGGTTCTCGAAGAGCCACGTGATGCGGTCCACGGCGTAGAGCACCTGGCTCATCGTGAACACGCGCCGCGGCATCGCCAGGCGCAGCAGCTCCACGTCCGCGATGGGCTCCGTGCCGTCCGGCTCGCGCTGCTCGCTGAGCGTGCCGCGCTCCATGCCGCGGATGCCGCCCGCGAGGTACACCGCCGCCGCCAGAGCGCCCGCCGGGTACTCGTGGTCGTCGATGTGCGGCAGGAACTCCCGCGCGTTCAGGTGGCAGCCCAGGCCGCCCGCCGGCGTAACCACCGGCACGCCCCGCTTCTGGAACTCCCGGCACATGAAGTCTATGAAGATCGGCCCCTGGCTGATGACGTCCTCGTCCATCGTCTCCTCCAGGCCCACCGTGATGGCCTCCATCTCGCGCACGCTCATGCCGCCGTAGGTCAGGAAGCCCTCGAACATCGGCACCAGCTCGCGCATCTGCTCGCAGAGCTTCTGGTCGCGCATCGCGATGCCGCCCCCGCGGGCGAAGCCGAATTTGCGCGCAGAGAAGTAGATGATGTCGAACTGGTCGGCCACGGCGCGGGTTATCTCGCGGATGGACATGTCCTTGCACGCGGCCTCGCGCGTCTTGATGAAGTAGAGGTTATCCTGCAGCAGGCTCGCGTCCAGCACGGTCATGATGCCGTGCTCGCGGCAGATCTCGCAGGTCTCACGCATGTTCTGCAAACTCAGCGGCTGGCCGCCGATGAGGTTCGTGCCCGCCTCAACACGCAGGAAGGGGATGTGCTCGGCGCCGACCTCGGCGATGAGCCGGCGCAGCTTGTCGAGGTCGAAGTTGCCCTTGAAGGGGCAGTCGCTCGTCGTGGCGAGGCCCTCCTCGGCCACCAGCTCCTCCACGCGGCCGCCCAGGCGGGTGATGTGCGCCTTGGTCGTGGTGAAGTGGAAGTTCATCGGCACCACGTCGCCCGGCTTCACAAAGGCCATGGCGATTATGTTCTCGCAGGCACGTCCCTGGTGCGCCGGGAGCAGGAACTTCGTGCCGAATATCTCGTGGACCTTGTTCTCCAGCCTCGTGAAAGAGGCGCTGCCGGCGTAGCTGTCGTCGCAGATGAGCATCGCGGCGGTCTGGCGGTCGCTCATCGCGTTCACGCCGGAGTCGGTGAGCATGTCGAGGAAGATGTCCTCGTTCTTGAGCAGGAAGGTGTTGTTCCCCGCCTCGGCAATGGCCTCGGCACGGCGCTCTACGGGCTGGAGGTTCAGTTTCTGCACCATGCGTACCTTGTGCAGCTCGAGGGGGATGTCCATTCCGGTGAAGAATTTGATGTTGGCCATTTTTTTGCTCTCCTTTTCATTTATTGCGCCCGCCCTTTGGCGGCGGCGGACGCCGGAAGAAGAGTAAAAAAAATAAACGCCCTTCCTCCCTTGCAGAGGACGAGCGCCAAACCCCGTGTTACCACCTCAATTTACCGGAGCCTCACGACTCACGGCCTCTTCGGGTACGCCCGCATGCGGGAAATATACCCTATCTCTGTAACGGGAGAAACCCGGCCCGTCCTACCGGCGAATGCTCGCTTTCGAGGGGCGGCTCTTGCGTGTATTCCCCGGCTCTCGCCTCGTGCCTTGCACCGACCGGCACTTCTCTGCAGGCTCAAAATCCGGGTACTCTGCGCAGTCACAGCCTTTTGCTGTCTTTCGGTTGTGTGCATTATACCACTTCGCTTTAAATTGTCAATGTACGCATTGCACGATTTATTTTTCCATCTTCGCCGCTTTCCCAGCGTGTTGCACAAATTTCCGCCTTTTGCGGGAAAATTCCCAAAATTTTATATACTTGACGTATTTGTGGGACGCACACAGGTGCGCGGCGGAGGAAAAGGCGGGATTTGGGCGTTTTTCGTCCGCTTGCGGGGTTGTGCGGGAGGATTTGATGTGGTAGAATATCGCTGCTATGGATAAAGACTTTGAAAAACGATATATCGCGGCGCGAAAGCGGGTCGTCGAGGCCGATTTCGCAAAGCTCAACCCCATGCAGAGGGAGGCCGTGCTCGCCACGGAAGGCCCTCTGCTGGTTCTTGCAGGGGCTGGAAGCGGCAAGACCACGGTGCTGATAAACAGGGTCGCAAATCTGCTCAAATATGGCCGCGCCTCGGATACGGACGAGGTGCCGGAGAGCGCAACGGAGGCGGACCTTGCAGTGCTGGAGGCCGGGCCCTCGGACGAGGCACGCCGTCTCGCCGCGTACGAGCCCGTGGAGCCCTGGCGCATCATCGCCATCACCTTCACCAACAAGGCCGCCGACGAGCTCAAGGCCCGTCTCGAGGCCATGCTCGGCGAGCGTGCCAACGACATCTGGGCCCGCACCTTCCACTCCGCCTGCGTGCGCATACTCCGCCGCGACGCCGACAAGCTCGGCTACCCGCGCGACTTCACCATCTACGACACGTCGGACCGCCTCTCCATAATGAAGAGCATCATCCGCGAGATGAACCTGGACGACAAGGTATATCCGCCCAAGGCCATCCTCGCCCGGCTGGACTCCGCGCGCGATGAGCTGCTCTCCCCCGAGGGCTTTGCCGCCAAGTACGGCTCCGCCTCGGACCCGCGGCTGCGGAAGATCGCCGAGATATACAAGGTCTACGCCGCCCGCCTCTTCTCCGCCGGGGCCATGGACTTCGACGACCTGCTCTACAACACCGTCCGCCTCTTCAACGAGCACCCGGACGTGCTCGAGCACTATCAGAGGCAGTTCAAATACGTCCTCATCGACGAGTATCAGGACACGAACAACCTCCAGTACATGCTGGCCTCCATGCTGGCCGACGGCTGGGGCAACATCTGCGTCGTGGGCGACGACGACCAGAGCATATACAAGTTCCGCGGCGCCACCATCGAGAACATCCTCAGCTTTGAAAAGCAGTACAAGGGCTGCCGCACCATCCGGCTGGAGCAGAACTACCGCTCCACGGGCCACATCCTCTCCGCGGCCAACGCCGTCATCGCCAACAACACCGAGCGCAAGGGCAAGACCCTCTGGACCAACGCCGGCGCGGGCGACAAGCTGCTGCTGTACACCGCGCGCAACGAGGACGACGAGGCCCAGTTCGTCGCGGCCAAGATCCTCGCCCACCGCGGCGAGGGCGGCAACTTCCGCGACTGCGCCGTGCTCTACCGCATGAACGCGCAGTCGAACCGCCTCGAGTTTGCCTTCAAGCGCAACGGCATCCCCTACCGCGTCGTCGGCGGCATGCGCTTCTTCGACCGCGCGGAGATCAAGGACATGCTCGCCTACCTCTGCGTGCTGCTCTCCCCCGCGGACGACCTGCGCCTCGCGCGCATCATAAACACCCCCGCCCGCGGCATCGGCGCCAAGAGCATCGAGCAGGCGCACGAGATCGCCGCACGCGAGGGCCGCAGCCTCTACGACGTCATCCGCCGCGCCAACGAGTATGAGGAGCTCAAGCGCGCCGCGGTGAAGCTCATCCAGTTCTGCGACATGCTCGGCTACCTGCGCGAGCTCTCCGAGACGCAGCCCGTGGACGCGCTCTACGACGCCGTGCTCGAGCAGACCGGCTACATACGGGCTCTCCAGGAGAAGGGCGGCGACGAGTCCCTCGCCCGCATAGAGAACGTAAACGAGCTCAAGACCAACATCCTCGGCTACATCAAGGAGACGGGCGACACCTCCCTCTCCGGCTTCCTGGACGAGGTCGCGCTCTACACGGACATAGACAGCTACGACCGCGACGCGGACTGCGCCGTGATGATGACGATGCACAGCGCCAAGGGTCTGGAGTTCCCGGACGTGTTCATCGTCGGCATGGAGGAGGGCCTCTTCCCCGGCGCACGCTGCATAGGCGAGCCCGAGGAGATGGAGGAGGAGCGCAGGCTCTGCTACGTGGCGCTCACACGAGCCAAGGAGCGGCTCTGCCTGACCTGCGCACGGCAGAGGATGATCTTCGGCCGTACCTCCATGAACCTGCCCTCCCGCTTCACGGAGGAGATACCCGCCGAGGACATCGAGCGCGCGGGCGTCAGCCGTGACCACGGCGGCGAGGACGACTCCCGTCCGCACCAGCACGAGCGGCCACGCCCCGGCGCCCTGGCCGCACTCCGCCAGCAGAAGCAGAGGGGCACTTTCCAGGCCCCGGCTGCGCACAAGGACGCCCCCGCCTTCAAGCTGGGCGACCGTGTTGTCCACACCGCTTTCGGTCGTGGCGAGATAACAAAGGTCACGCCCATGGGCGGCGACGCGCTCATAGAGATAACCTTTGAGGAGGCCGGCGTCAAAAAGCTGATGCTCCGTGCCGCCTCGCAGCACATGAAAAAGGACACGTGATATAACCTATGGCAAACACCCAAAACCGCGGCATAGGCCGGCTCTCCCTCCTGGGCGCCACGCTCATCTGGGGCTCGTCGTTCATCATCCTCAAGTCCACGCTCGACTCCGTGCCCACGCTGTGGGTGCTCGCGCTCCGCTTCACCGGCGCGGCGCTGCTGATGGCGCTCATCGGCATAAAGGAGCTGCGCCTGCTCGACAGGCAGTACCTCCTGAAGGGCCTCGGCCTCGGCACGGCGCTCTTTGCGGCCTACACGCTGCAGACCTTCGGCCTCGAGTACACCACGCCCGGCAAGAACGCCTTCCTCACGGCGACCTACTGCGTCATCGTGCCCTTCATGTGGTGGTTCTTCACCAAGAAGCGGCCGGACAGGTTCAACATCGCGGCGGCGCTGGTGTGCATAATCGGCATGGCGCTGGTCTCGCTCGACGGCGGGCTGAGCCTCGGCCTGGGCGACGCGCTGACCATCTGCTGCGGCTTTTTCTACGCGCTGCACATCATCCTCACCGCCCGCGCGGTGGAGGGGCGCAGCCCGGTGCTGCTCTCCATGGTGCAGTTCGCCGTGGCGGCGGTCTGGTGCTGGGTGACCGCGCCCATCGTCTCGCCCTTCCCGCAGGGCGTCCCGGCCTCCGCCTGGTGGAGCATCGCCTACCTCTGCTTCATGTGCACGGGCGTCTGCTTCCTGCTGCAGACCATCGGCCAGAAGCACACCCCGCCGCAGACGGCCTCCATCATCCTCACGCTCGAGTCCGTGTTCGGCACGCTGCTCTCGGTGCTCTTCTACCACGAGCGCCTGAGCTTCAAGACCGCCGCCGGTTTCGTGCTCATCTTCGTCGCGGTGCTCATCTCCGAGACCAAGCTGAGCTTCCTCAAGCCCCGCAGCGCAAAGCGCGCCTGAGTCCCCCGCCGCGGGACGATGACAGCTTGCAAATGCCGCGGAAAGATGTTAGAATTACCAAAGTACCGGATTTTGGAGGTATCGCGCTATGGAAATGAAAATCATGTACGGTGCGCTCATCTTTGTGGGGGGCTGGTTTTACTTTTACATCTGCCTGAGACAGCTCATCTTCAACTTCACCGTCGCCTATCCGCTCATCTCAAAGTTCGGCAAGGCGAAGGACGGCGAGCTCTTCGGCGCCAAGGGCGCGTTCAGGTTGAACACCATCTCCGTAGTCATCTGGCTGATCATCTGCGTCGGCCTCGGTTTTCTCGTCATCCACTTCGCCGAGCTCTACCTGATCATCAGCTTCTTTGCCGGCGCCGTGCTCGGCATCATCCTCTACATAAAGAAGCTCGGTCCCCGCACCAGGAGCAACTTTGAGGCCTTCTGCCGCACCTACTGCCGCTTCATCCCCGACGACGACCTGCGCCAGGCCATGAACCAGTGCGACCTGCCCAAGATGCGTGCTGCACTGCGTGCCCTCGACTGCGACCTCAAGTTCGAGTTAAAAAATTGAGGCCCGTTATCCGGCAGATTCCGCTCCGTATTATTGTAATAATGGTAGAAAAGCCCGGTTGACGTTGCCTGTCAGCCGGGTTTTTGATATGATTAACTTCAGCCATGGAATTTAATGTGATAATCAGCATCTTCTTAAATGAAGTGGTAGGAATACTTAGGATTTAGGATGGATTTTAAGCTATGAACACTCGTGTCAGAAAGTGCCCATACTGCGGGAATGAGTTGGAACGTGGCTTTGTGTATACCCTAGGTTCCCCTGGAGTCGTCTTCTTACGGGGGGAGCTCACCGAAAAGCGTCGTAATAAGACGTTGCATAGCCTGGGCAAGGAAGAGGGTAGTATCATATTGGACGGGCCATATTGGACAAGATTCCACGAAACCAAGATGCTGGCATACGCCTGCCGTAAATGCTGTGTGGTAATATGCCCCTATCGCCGCCCAACTCAGGCCGACGCAGAGCCGCCGGCTCCGCAGGACTGATCCAGGACCGGGTATCCACTTACGTCTCCGAGCAGTACGGCTGATGCCCCGCGACGGGCCCTTGTGCGATTTAACAAATTGTTCACAGCGCCGCCTGTTGACTTTTCACAGGCGGCGCTGTATTATTTTGCGCGTATTATTTAGACCTCTAACTTTTAGGGTCTTAACTATTGGAGGCAACAATGGAAAACTGCTGCATGGAACAAGGCGACGCCGTGCTCTCGGCGCCGGCCTGGCAATTCCGGATGCTGCACCTGGCGCACAGGACTGCGACGGACGCGCTGCTGGACAAATACGGCGTGCGCGACTGCGGGCATCCGTTCATCCTCTTCCTGCTCGAGCACTGCGGCAGCGACGGGGGCTTCGCTATGCAAAAGGAGCTCTCGCGCCGGCTCAGGGTCTCGCCCGCCTCGGTCACGGCGGCGCTCAAGGCCCTTGAAAAGCAGGGCTGCATCGTCCGCGAGGCCGGGGAACAGGACATGCGCCGCAAGCGCATCAGGATAACCGACAAGGGCCGCGAGATCGCCAGGCGCTACGTCGAGGTGTTCACCGAGGTGGACGAGGCGATGTACAGCGGCTTCACCGACGAGGAGCTCCGCTCCGTCTCGGCATACTTCGGGCGCATCACGGAGAACCTCCGCGCCCTCGCCGCAAAGGAGGGCGCACAATGCTGAAAAAACTCTCTGTACACATCCGCGGCTTCGAGAAGGACGCGATAAAGGCGCCCTTGTTCATCGGCATCGAGGCCGTGTGCGAGCTCTTTCTCCCCCTGCTCATGGCCGGGATAATCGACGACGGCATAAACGGCGACGGCGGCATGGCCTACATCTGGAAGGCCGGGCTCGGGATGCTGGCGCTCTCGGTGCTCTCGCTCTACTGCGGCATGACCGCCGCCAAAAGCTCCGCCGTGGCCAGCCAGGGCCTCGGCCGGAACCTGCGGGGCGAGATGTTCAGCAAGATACAGGACTTCTCCTTTGCGGACATCGACCGCTTCTCCTCCGCCTCGCTCATCACGAGGCTGACCAACGACGTGAACACCATACAGATGACGACCATGATGTGCCTGCGCATGCTGGTGCGCGCTCCGGTACAGCTGCTCTCGGCGCTGGTGGTCTGCCTTGTGATGAATGCCCGGCTGACGCTGGTCATCGTCGTGGTCATACCCGTCATGTGCCTGCTGCTCTGGCTCATCATGCGCAGCTGCGAAAAGCTCTTCACCCGCTTCCAGGAGAAGATAGACGGCCTGAACAACACCGTGCAGGAGAACCTCATCGGCATCCGCGTGGTCAAGGCCTTCGTCCGCGCCAATCACGAGCGCGCCAAGTTCAAGAAGTCCAACGACGAGCTGCGCGACGCCGGTCTCGCCGCCGTCATGCGGGTCATACTCATCAGCCCCGTCATGATGCTGGCCATGTACGCCTCCATCCTCGGCGTCATGTGGTTCGGCGGCGGCTTCGTCGCCCGGGGCGAGCTGCTGCCCGGCGAGCTCTACGCCTTCTTCTCCTACATCGTGCAGGTGCTCATGAGCGTGCTCATGGTCGGCGTCTGCCTGCTGATGCTGACCCGCGCCGTCGCCTGCGCCAAGCGCGTCATCGAGGTGCTCGAGGCCGAGCCCGACATCGCGGACTCCCCCGAGAGCCGCAGCCGCGAGCTGCCTGAGAGCCACGGCAAGGTCGAGTTCAGGGGCGTCAACTTCAAATACAGCGCCTCCGGCAGCGGCGACGACGTGCTCCACGGCATAGACCTCACGGTAGAGCCCGGGCAGTTCGTGGCCATCGTCGGCGGCACCGGAACGGGCAAGTCCACGCTGGTGAACCTCATCCCCCGCTTTTACGACGTGACCGGCGGCCAGGTGCTCGTGGACGGCATGGACGTGCGTGACTACCCGCTCGAGGAACTGCGAAACCGCATCGGCATGGTCTTGCAGACCAACGTCCTCTTCTCAGGCACGGTCCGCGACAACCTCCTCTGGGGTCGTGCCGACGCCACGGAGGCCGAGCTTGTACAGGCCGCAAAGAACGCCCAGGCCTACGACTTCATCATGGCCATGCCCCAGGGCTTCGACACCCGGCTCGACCAGGGCGGCGTGAACGTCTCCGGCGGCCAGAAGCAGCGGCTCTGCATCGCCCGCGCCATGCTCAGGCACCCCGCGATACTCATACTCGACGACTCCACCTCCGCGGTCGACTCCGCCACCGAGGCCGAGATACGCCGCTCCTTCTCCGAGAATCTGAAGGACACCACCGTAATAATCATCGCCCAGCGCATCAGCTCCGTCCGCTACGCCGACAAGATAGTCGTCCTCGACGACGACCACATCGCGGCCGAGGGCACGCACGAGGAGCTCATGCAGACGAGCGACATCTACCGCGAGATCTACCAGTCCCAGCAGGAAGGAGCGATCGACAATGGCTGAGAACAGAGGCGGGCACAGCCCCGGCGGCCCCGGCGCCCGGGGCGGCTATCAGAAACCCAAGGACGCAAAGCGCACCATGCTCCGGCTGATGAAGTACATCAGCGGCAGGAAGTGGCTGCTCGTCATAGTATTCCTCTGCGTCATCGCGAGCTCCATCGCGAGCATTGCGGGCACCTATCTCATCCGGCCCGTGCTCAACGAGCTGGTCGGCGCGGGCACGCTCTCCGACAAGCTCGGCTACCTCGCCAAGATGCTGGCCGTCATGGCGGCGGTGTTTCTGTTCGGCGCGGTGTGCACCTACGCGCAGTCGGCCATCATGGCCCAGCTGGCCCACCGCGGCACCAACAAGCTCAGGGGCGAGCTCTTCGACAAGATGCAGGACCTGCCCCTCTCCTTCTACGACAAGCACCCCCACGGCGAGCTCATGAGCCGCTTCTCCAACGACGCGGACTACGTCCAGCAGATGCTAGAGCAGAGCATAGTCTCGGTCATCTCCTCCTCGCTGCTCTTTGTGGGCATAGTGGTGGTCATGCTCTTCACCTGCGCGCCGCTCTTCCTCGTGACGCTGCTGGTGCTCTTCGGCAGCTTCTTCGCCATCCGCATCGTCGGCGGGCGCAGCCGCAAGCTCTACCGCCAGCAGCAGAAGGCCCTCGGCGAGATGAACGGCAACATCCAGGAGATGATAGAGGGCCTGCGCGTGGTGAAGGCCTTCACGCACGAGGACGCCGCCAAGGCGCAGTTTGGCGAGCTCAACGACGCCTACTTCGACGTCGCCAAGGACGCGAACTTCTACGGCACGGCCATGATGCCCATCGTGGCCAACGTCATGAACATCGGCTACGCGCTGACCTCCATCGTCGGCGGGCTCTTCGCCTTCGGCGGGATGCTCGACCTCGGCGGCCTGGCGGTCTACCTCCAGTACGGCAGGCAGATCTCCCAGCCGATGAGTCAGGTCTCGCAGCAGATGACGGCCATACTCTCCGCCCTTGCGGGCGCTGAGCGCATATTTGAGATAATCGACATGGAGCCCGAGGTGGACGAGGGCGTCGTCACGCTCGTGGGCGCGCACAAGGACGCCAACGGCGCCATCACCGAGGACCGCGAGTCCGTCCACCCGCACACCTGGGCCTGGAAGGTGCCGCGCTCGTCGCGCCTGACGCTGGTGCCCGTGGCGATAGAGCCGGACGGCTCGCCCATTGAGCTGGGCCAGGCCGTGCGTGAGGGCGGCGAGCTGCGGATGCTCGCGCCGAACGTGGACTCCCCGGACGGCATCTGGGTCCGCGCCGAACGCGACGGGTCGCTCACCGAGGTAAAGGACCTCGCGGCCCTGGCCTCCCACGGCTGGGCCTGGAAGTACCCGGACAGCGCGGGCGAGAGCACGCTGCACATCGTCCGCGGCAGCGTCCGCAACGTCCCGGGCGAGGACTACTGCCTCGCGGAGCTCAAGGGCGCGGTGCGGCTCATCGACGTCTGCTTCTCCTACGTGCCGGAAAAGCCGATACTCAAGCACGTGAGCGTCTACGCGAACCCGGGGCAGAAGATAGCCTTCGTCGGCTCCACGGGCGCGGGCAAGACGACGATCACGAACCTCATAAACCGCTTCTACGAGATAGACTCCGGCATGATAACCTACGACGGCATCGACGTGCGGGACATCCGCAAGGACGACCTGCGCCGCTCGCTGGGCGCTGTCTTGCAGGACACGCACCTCTTCACGGGCACGGTGATGGACAACATCCGCTACGGGCGGCTGAACGCGACGGACGAGGAGTGCATCGCGGCGGCGAAGAGCGCGAACGCGCACAGCTTCATCCGGCGCCTGCCGGACGGCTACAACACGGTGGTCTCGGGCGACGGCGCGAACCTCTCGCAGGGCCAGCGCCAGCTGCTGGCCATCGCCCGCGCTGCGGTGGCGGACCCGCCGGTCATGGTGCTGGACGAGGCGACGAGCTCCATCGACACCCGCACGGAGCGCCACATCGAGCGCGGCATGGACGCGCTGATGGAGGGCCGCACGGTGTTCGTAATCGCCCACCGGCTCTCGACGGTGCGCAACTCGAACTGCATCGTCGTCATCGAGCACGGCGAGATACAGGAAAAAGGCGACCACGAGGACCTGCTCAAGCAAAAGGGCCGCTACTACAAGCTCTATACCGGGCAGAACATCCTCGACTGAGCGCGAAAAAGGGACTCTCCGTTTCGGAGGGTCCCTTTGTTTGCGTCCGTGCGTGTGCGCCGGTGCGCGTGCGCCGTTTTCTTGGGTAGTAGTCTCTCCCCCCTGCTGCCCGTTCCACCCCATTTCTTTGCTCTTGCGCAAAGAAACGGGGTGGAGCCCCAAAGAAACGCGCTTATGGGTGCCGCCACGGGAGCTGTTCGGTCCCGCCCGCCTCTCCCACGGACGCGAAGCCCCAACATCACAGCCGACTGCGTCAAGCTGACTTGAGCGCCCGGTCAACCACCAAGTCCCTCCCCAAGTCGGGCGAAGATGAGTAACGACAACTGAGGCAGAAGCGCTCACGCGAATGGTGGAGCCACCGAGGTAAAAAAGCGCTTTTCTTTGGCGGCTCGACACCGTTT
>ENA-OOXJ01001967-OOXJ01001967.1-human-gut-metagenome-genome-assembly--contig:-NODE-1967-length-11567-cov-2.014767_pt1 | contig 11567 bp, 5 predicted proteins | sample MGYA00241587_ERZ501343 | MGnify/ENA primary metagenome ERZ501343 (study PRJEB25962, sample SAMEA2042918) | human gut metagenome | biome: human gut; feature: human-associated habitat; material: faeces... | reverse complement strand
GTGTAGCTGTCGGCGGAGTTATCAATGACCTCCACATCCGCCACATCAGAAAGGCGCACGTCGCCGTAGCCCTCCACATGCAGCAGCAGGGCACCGCTGATATCCTTCACACTGTTGTACTCTTCGCCGACTTTCAGCAGCCAGGACTCGCCGTCCTTATCCTGCACGTAACCGGCCGGCATGGAGAAGTTCTGGGCATAGATGAGCTGCGCCAGCGTTTCAATGTCCAGCTGCTTTGTCACATCGGCCTGTGCCAGAGCGTTGGTCTTGGCCGTCTCGTACTCTGCCTTGGCAGCCTCCAGCTGCTTTTCGTACTCGTTCAGCATTTCACGCGCTTCGGTGAACTGCATATAGGCGTTGAGCTGCTGCTGGGAGAAGCTGCCCAGTGCGCCGGAGAACTCGGTCATCAGCTGGGGCACATTGTCCATGGCCTTGATGGTGCTTTCCAGCGTGTTATAGACCACATTCAGGCTTTCCTGCAGCTGCATCTCATTGGCAAGATCCTCTGCGGTGCTGCCTTCGGAGCCGGTCTCGGTGTTCACGCGCTCCTGCAGTTTCTGCAGGGCGGTAGTGAGCTTATCGGTAATGGTGCGCAGCTCAGCCACAATATCGATCAGAGAGTCGATATCCCGCATACCGGTCTCGTTGAACTTGTCCACGACCCGCTGCAGGCCGTCCCGCACATCGATCAGGGCCTGCTGGATCTCCGGCTCGTTGACCACGGCAATGAGCTGGTTCACGCTTTCCATCAGCGCCCGGGCCTGCTTGCGCACCACATCCACCGCGTTGCCTACCTCGGTGCTCATGGAGGCCAGCACCGTGTTGGACACGGTGTTGCCAAAGTTCTTCATCTGCCGGTCGTATTCGGCGCGGCCGGCGGCGATCTGGCTTTCCGCACTGTCCAGCTGGGCACGGGCGTCCGCCAGCTTGGTGTCGATCAGGTCCAGCAGCTGGGCGTTGATCTCGTCGATCTTGTCCTGATTCAGCTGCACCTGCACCAGCTTTTCCACCAGACCGCTGGACGAAACGCTGGACACGCCGCCCTTGCGCTGCACTTCCGGCACAAGGGTGTTCTGGATAAACTCAGAAAGCTCGTACTGGTCGGCACCTTCGCGGCTGACAGCCACCGTCATGAAAGCGTTCATGTTCAGGCTGTACTCAATGATGGAGGGCGTCAGGCAGCTGCTGGGCAGGTCGCTCTTGGCCTGATCCAGCTTGTTGGACACCTTCACCAGGGCACTGTTCATGTCGGTATCATCGGTGAAGTGCATCAGCAGCAGGCTGTAGTTCTCCGCCGAGGTGGCCGTGATGTTCTCCACACCGGGCACCGTGAGGGCGTTCTGCAGCACGTCCGACACTTCGCTCTCCACACGCTCCGGGCTGGCACCCGGGTATACGGTGACCACCATCAGATACGGCGTGCTGACGTCGGGCAGCAGATTGGTCTGCATCTTCGTGATGGCCACAAAGCCCAGGATCAGCACCATCACCACGGCCACCAGCACCGTGAATGGCTTTTTGACACTGAATTTTTCCATTTTTCCTACCGTTTCCCTGCCATGCGCCGCAGCACCGCAGTCATCCCCCGCAAGGGTCGTTCACACTTTAACATTCCTATTATACACAGAAGATGTAAGGTTGCAACAGACCCAACCGCTTTCTTTCGCAAAACTTTTAATCTTTGCCGTCTGTTCGGGACCAAATTCCGTCACACTCCGCCTGAAATACGGTCCGGAGGGCCGGATCATTGCACCGGGCGCATTTTGTTTTTTGCGTGGAAATGTGCTTTTAAATATGGTATACTAGAGTTCAGAATGGAGCAATAGGCCCTTTTGCGGCCTTTTTCCCGATAGAGCGAACCAGCAGACGAGGAGAACTATGAAAAAAGTCATTTCGGTCCGTTTCAAAGAAAACGGCAAAAGCTATTATTTTGCCCCTGCCGATGCGGATATCCGCACCGGTGATTACGTCATCGTGGAGACTGCCCGCGGCATCGAGTGCGGCGAGGTGGTGCAGGGCGTTACTGAAGTTGTCCTCGTTCAGTATGCGGTTGTACAGAGCCACATCGTGACCGTCGCGGAACGGCATGTCGGCAAACTCCACAAGTATGACAAGACCTTTTTTCTCTCCCACATACGGCGGATGGTCCCCGCCCAGTGTCACGTTTGACGGACCTCCCTGCGCGTATGCCGGTCTTGAGGCTTTGCGTACGGCACGCTTGGCAGCCGCGCTCTTCCTCAGAGCCTCGAAGTCAGCCGTCTCAAATAGCCTTGTCGCGCTGTTCATTGTGAACCGGCGTCCGTCGGCACTCTCCCAGTAGTTCATGAACTCGTCGCCTCTCAGCTCTGCCTTCACTTCTGTTCCGTCGGCAAGACGTATGGTCTTCCATATGCCACGCTTTGCCGGTACGGCAGGCCGCCCCGAGTGTGAAGAGCAGCGAGGCGCACACGATGAGTAGTTTTTTCATTTGCGTTCTCCTTGTTTATATTTATGATATTCTGTGTCTGTATTGTCTCCGCCGGCGGCGCGTATGCGCATGTCACGGTTGGCTTGTGCCTGTTATGGCGTGTCAGGACTTCGCGTAAAATCCGTCAGCCGGTACGTGAGAATAAAAAAAGGATGAGACAGCGGTCTGCGGACAGCGGTCTCATCCTATTGTCAGTCTGTTCTGCTTATCTTTTTATCCACGCTGGAATCTGATGTATTTGGTTGCGCTTACTTTCTTTAAGCTGTTGATTTTGCGTATCTTCTTTCCTGCGTGTCTGAACTTGCTCTTGTCGGCATGTCTCATGACCATAGTCTGCTTCTTGGCTCCGGCAGCCTTTGCCTTAGCCTGAGCTGTGACAGCATCGGGAAGCACGAGCACCGTTGTGGGCAGGAACACGGGCTGGGTTGACGTAACGTCATCCAATCCGAGATAGTAGCCTTCGCCAGCCTCCATCATTGTGCCGCCCATGATAAGCTCCTTAGGCTCGAATGTCACCACGCCGTCTTTGAGCGTTCCCTTGATGAGTCCTGCGCCTTTCACAGCGTCGAACGGATTGCCCGCGTCGATATATGCGCCTCCGAGCGAGAAGAGTGTGATTGTGCCCCAAGGCTTGGTCTGTGCCTGGTCCTGCCAGCCTCCGTCTATACCTATCGGCTGAGCCTGGATGTATACGGCGTCAGGATCGTGCGCGTCTATAATCAGGTTGTAGTCCTGCGACTCGTCATAGCCGTATCCGCCCTGCACCTGATAGTAATAGTTGTCCGGATGATAAGGATTGATTACTCTGTAAACACCGGGAGTGTTCACGTTCTCCTGTATCTGCACCTCATATGTGGGAGCCGGAGCCGGGTTGCCGTTCTGGTCGCCGAGGAACATCGGAGCGAACGCATAGTCGGTGTATAGACCCGTGCCGATGCCTTTCCATTCGCCCGGAGTGAGGGCGAAGTCGAATGTGGTGGTGGCATAGTTCTGCAGAGTGCCCTCGTCGTCGTAAGCCACCGCGATCATCGTGCATGTTCCGCTGTAGTTGCACGGTACTCTCACGTCACCGCTTTCCTTCACGCTTACAGTCTCGACTGCTCCTCCGAGCACCTGGTTGAGCGCATTATCGGCGTTGTCGCCCTCAACAACGGCAACCTTTGCTTCTGCCACGTCTGCTCCGAGAGTGACGTTGCCCAGCGCGAAGCTCTCCTCCTCAGCACTGATGAGCGCACCTGAGTAACTCAGACTGATGCTGTAGTCGGTAATCTCGTAGCCAGGGAACACGATGTCGATGACACCGTCCTGAGAAGCTGTAGAGGGATTTCCATAACCAGAAACCGGATCATAGTAGAACGGTGCGAGTTGTATTTCACCCGGCAAGCCGTTCTCCTGATAAGCCAGTACGCGGCTGTGTGTCCATGCTTCTTCCGTGGCATAGTTGCCTCCGAAGTGTACCGGATGCCAAATCTCAGTTACGTTGCCTTGTCCCATCATGTCGATGCCCACAGGTGTCGGGCTGAAATACACAAGGTCGCTCTGTGTGATGGTGACACCGCTGAGTGAGTTGCCCGGCTGCATGATGGTCACTTCAAGATAGTCGTCCGTGGGGTATACCTCGTATCCCTCGTCCTCATACATCTCCGCTATTTCCTTGTAAGGATTCATGATGCGGAACTGGTTGGGGTCTATCTCGTTCTGCATGATTTCCACATCAACATATCCGGTAATGAGCTGTGTGTCGGAGAAGTGACCTGTACCCAGTGATTTGTATGGAGCGGGGATGCCTACCGAGAAAGTATATACAGACTGTCCGTAAGGCGTGGTGTAGTCAGCGTCGGTGACGCTGATGCTCACTTCCTTGAAGTCGTCGTATTCCAGTTCTATCTCAGGATTGAGGTCTACCGTCACTTCGGCAGTGCTCTCGCCTTCTGCGAAGCTCACCTGTCCCGGCATGCTGAAGAGATCCTTGTCCTCGTCTGCAGTTGTGAGCGTGAGGTTCACTGTCAGCGCGTCGTCTGTCTTCACGCGGCTTACAGGCACCGTGAAGCTTGTCGCGCCCGGTTCAAGGTTGACTGTGGTCTCCAGCTCGCTGCTGAAGTATACCTGCGCTCCTGCTACGGCTCCGGCGGGGTCGTATTCATATTCCTCGGTGCAGGAGCCCATGGTAAGGGCTGCTGCGGAGAGGAGCGTCATAGCGCAATAATTGAATATTCTGTTCATATATTGTAATTGCTTTATGATTTATTGGTGTTGCTGTTTACTCGTAAGGAATCGGATCGTATGCTTTGCTCGGGTCCGGGTTGTTGAATTTGGTGACTTCATAGTTGTTCACCTGCTCGTAGTAGTCTATCACCCAGTTCATCCAAGCCGGACGGGTTGTAGTGTTGAACGCCTCGTCGGGCACATGGTTGCTGCCGGCATAGCTGCGTGTGCATGGGATGTTGCATCTCTTGACGTCGAAGAAAGTCTGTCCCTCGCCCCACAGCTCTATGCGCTTCTGGAAGAGAATCTCCTCTATGAGACGCTCCTGAACTGTTATGCCGCATGTATATGAGGCGTCGCGGTTGGCTTTCATGAAGTTTTCAAGGAGAGAAGCGGCGCGTGCCACACCGTCGGTCTGGCGTGCAGCTGCCTCAGCCTCGATGAAATACATCTCCTCGACACGCATGAGCGGATAGTCCATCTCACCGCCTGCGCTGAAGTCGGACACATTGCCTGCTGCCGGACGGAACTTGAGTGACGAGTAGTCTTTAAGAGCTTCGCCTATGGCAGGGTCGCAGTAGGTGTTCTGTCCGTCAAGCGCGCTGCCTGCCGGAGCCTTCCACATGAGCTTGCGCCAGTCGGTGTCGCTGATGCGCTCGTACATGCTGCGGTCTATCATAATCTCCGAGCCAGCCTCGGGGGTGGAATATCCCCATGTTGTCTCGCAAGAGAAGAACGAGCAGTAGTTCTGCAGGTTGTTTATCATAGACTCCTTGTTAATGTGCACTCCCCACATCCAAGGTGTGGCGGTGTTGAATCCTGTTGAGGTGTTCAGAGCCTCCTCTTGGGTCATCACATGACCTGTGCAGTTGTCGATTGCCTTGCGTGCGTACTCCTCTGCAAGGTCGTACTTCTCCAGCCACATGTAAAGACGCGCATACAGACCGTACACGCAGTCGAGATGGGGCATTGACTTGTCGGCAAGGGTGAGCTTGGTGATATACTCCTCAGCCTTCTTCAGGTCGCTCTCGATGAACGCTCCGAGAGTGGCACGGTCAACGCGCGGGTTGTTGCGTGCCTGTTCATCGGTTGTGTTTTCGTCCACGATGGGCACTGTCAGTCCGAGAACGCTCTCGCCTTCGGGGCTCAGCGGCTCTACGGCGTCGTTCTCCAGAAACTCATACTCACGACCCATGTCAAGATAGAACATTGCGCGATAGGCAAGAGCCGCGCCGAGATAGCCGAGCTGAGTGTCGCTGGCTGTCTCAGGATCGAGTGTCCTGATGATGACGTTCGCACCGTTGACATACGATGTCTGTGCGGTCCACAGCATCTGCGCGTAGGCATAGTCGATGCCCTGAGCCTCATTCTGTCCCCATGACGAGAACTGGTTGTACATGTTGTCGTTGGCTGTAGCCATATCCTGTGTCATGACGTCGCGCACGTGCATTATCGCCGGATAGCCGAAATCCCAGTGCGCGCCTCTTCCGAGAGTCTCTGTATTGAGCTGGGCAGGAACAGCCATGAGCATTGCCTCCACCGCCTGGGAGTTCTCCTCCACCTGTCCGGTAGTGGCGTTCTGTGTGGGGAATGTCTCGTCTATACATCCTGTGAGCATGAACGACGATGCGGCTACGAGAGCCATTCCCATTCCATATTTATTCAGTATTTTCATTGTCTTCTGTTGTTTTGTTTTATCATTTTTAGAATGAAATAGTCACACCGCCCTGTATGGTGCGCATAGGTGAATAGGTGTATGCGGCTGTGGCACCGGTGATACTCTGGCGCGGGTCAAGTCCCTGACGCTTTGACCAGAGCCACAGGTTGGAACCTGAGAAGTATACACGCACGTTTGTGAGGTGTGCCTTAGCGACGAGGTTCTTCGGCAGAGTGTATCCGAAGTTGACGTTCTGCAGGCAGAGGTAAGACGCGCTTGTGAGGAAGCGGTCGGAAGCTGCTGCCATGTTGGTGTCTGAAATCTCGTACTTAGGAATGTTGCTGTTAACATTCTCCGGTGTCCATGCGTTGATGAGGTCGGTGTGGAAGGCATATCCTCTGCTGCCTGCCATTGAAGTCGCATACTCAGAGTCGTATACCTTTCCGCCGAGCTGATAGGTGAAGTCGAGCGAGAGGTCGAAGCCTTTGTATGCGAATGTGGTTCCGAATCCTCCGTAAGCCCATGGAAGAGCCGTTCCGCAGAGGAATTTTGTAGCCAAGGTAGCGTTCTTTGTGGTCTCGATGACATATTCGGTCTTCGGCTCGCCGTTCTTGTCAAGCACCGGATTGTTGTTCTCGTCTACAACAGGCTTGCTCACTCTCTTGTAGTAGAGAGCCTCTCCAGTCTCGTGGTCTACGCCTGCGAACTTGTGCATGTACCATGTGTACATAGACTCGCCCTCACCGTAGAAATACTGTCCGCCGCTGTATCCGCGTGAGCCGTTGGGCGCGATCTCAGTCTTGTTCTCCTCGTTTATCTCCGCAATCTCGTTCTTGTATGCGGTGAAGTTGAGGTTCAGTCCCCATTCGAAGTCCTTTGTGCGGAGCACTGTTCCGTTGAGTTCCACCTCGACACCCTGGTTGTGCATGTTACCGGTGTTGTCGTAGGTTGAGGTGTAACCGCTCGAAGGCGGCAGCTGGAATGCCGTGAGCATGTCGGTGGTACGGCGTATGAAATACTCCATGCTACCCATGAGGCGTCCCTTGAACAGTGAGAACTCCACGCCTGCGTTGAAGTTGGCGTTCTTCTCCCATGTGATTGTCTCGTTGCCTTTTGTTCCGCTCGGCACAAGGGCTATCTCGCCGTTGTTGTTCTGGAAAGAGTAGCGGTCTGTGTAAAGATAGAAAGGTATGTTGTCGTTACCCTGCTCACCGTAAGACGCCTTAATCTTCAGTTCGTCTATCCAAGGAGCGTTGAACCAGCTCTCCTTGCTTATTATCCATGCCGCACCGAACGACCAGAAGTTACCCCAGCGATGGTCGGGATGGAACACAGAGGAAGCGTCGCGGCGGAAGCTGACCGATGCGAAATAACGGTTGTCGTAGTTGTACTGCGCGCGTCCGAAATATCCTTCGGTGTTATAGTCAAGTGTGTAAGAATTGATGGAGCTGTCTGTGATAGCTCCGGCAAGCTCCGGATTGCCCAGTGAGAAGATGTTTGTCTTGCTTCCCGAGAGCGAATAGTCTTTCTTGCGGTAGTACTCGTGACCAAGCATCACCTCTGCGTCGTGCTTGCCGAACAGATGATGCCAGTTGAGCAGCTGCTGGTAGTTATAAGCCCATGTGCGTGTGTGACCCACTCCTACACTTCCTCCATAGTTGGCAGCCTGTCCGAAGATGTTCTGTGAAAGGCTGTTGGCGCGCTGCTCGTTGAGCATTCCGGTGTTGCGAGATGTGAATGTGAAGTCTTTGAGGAAACGTATCTCGGCTGTACCTGTGACGTTGAACGAGTTGCCGTTGTAGCTGTCTGTGCCGAGCTGTATGTCGTTAAGAGGGTTAGCCGAGCCGTACATCGGACGCACCAGACCGTTTATCTTGCCGTCTCCGTAGTCGTACTCAGGCAGTCCGGTGGTGCTGTTGGTCATGATGTTGCCCTTTGCGTCGCGTATGTAGAGCGGATATATCGGTGCGAGCGAGCGCAGATTGAAGAGGTTGCCCGAGCTTGACGCCGTCTCGTCAGCGAGATACTGGCTGTCGTAGTGGGCATAGTCGAAGTTTCCACTCACCTTGAGCCACGGACGAACCTGATAGTTGCCTTTCATTCGGGTGGTGAGACGCTTGTAGTCGCTCTTCACTGTTATACCTTCGTTGTTGAGATAGTTGAACGACATGTAGAACGAGCCTTTGTCGTTGCTTCCGTTTGCCGTAACCGAATATTCCTGACGCAGACCGTTGCGGTAGGCTGCATCAGCCCAGTTGTCGGGCATGAGCATGTACTGGCTGACACCGTCGGCACCTGTTACGAGTGCTCCAAGTGTGGCGGCGGGGTTGAGTTTTCCGTTAGTACCGATGAGGGTCTGACCGGTCGGTACATTATATACATTGTAACCCAGACCGTAGGATGTGCTGTTGATGAGGTTCTGGTTTGCCCATACGTGAGCCGCGTTGCCGTCATATCCGAGACGGTTGGCTGCATAGTTCTTCAACGCTCCATAGTACATCTCGTAGTATTTTGCAGGACTTGTCACGTATTCATAGTCAGGTATGGCACGTGAGTTGGAACCCCATTTCGTGTCGACAGTGATACCGCTTGTGCCCTGTCCGCCGCCTTTTGTGGTGATGATGATGACACCGTTGGCACCGCGCGCACCGTAGAGGGCAGCCGAAGCGGCGTCCTTCAGCACTGTCATTGATGCGATATCGTTGGGGTTGAGAGTGTTCATGTCGCCCTCGAAAGGAGCGCCGTCAAGGATGATGAGCGGGTTCTGACCTACAGAACTTGAGCTCATCATTGTGCTGATACCACGGATACGTATCTGGAAATCGCTGTTGCCGGGCTGTCCGCTTGCTGAATTTATCTGTACACCGGACACTTTACCTGTGAGTGACTGCAGCGGGTTTGAGTCGGCTGTCTTCTTTATCTGGTCGTTGTCGAGCACTGCTGCCGAACCTGTGAAGGCTGATTTCTTAGCCGTTCCGTAGGCAACGACCATCACCTCGTCTATCATCTGGTTCTCCGGCTGGAGCACGATATTCATGTTGCGTGCCGCTTTCACCCTCTGCGGAACCATTCCCAGATAGGTGATGTCCAGTTCTGTGCCCACCGGCACGTTGATTGTGAACACGCCATCAGCATTGGTCACGGCTCCCGCATTCATGCCGACGGCCTTTACCGTGGCACCGACTACGGGCTGTCCATCCTCTGCCGAGGTGACCGTACCTGTCAGGCGCGACTGTGCCAGCGCCATTCCTATGCTCAGGAACAGGCAGGCAAAAAACATTGTCAGTCTTTGTTTCATAAAAATCTCTCTCCTGATTTTGATTAAATAATAAAAAATATACACCTAATTCTCTCATACAACATGACCGGAAGTAATGCGACTTTTCGCTTTTATTCACCCTCCGTCATGCATTATCATTATCCGTTTTACTTATATCTTCTTACGTTTTTCCACCTAATGGAAAATATGTCTTACATCAGTCATTTATCCTTACTGTTTTTACAATCATTTTGTTATCTTTGCGTACACCTCTGTCGCAGAGGTGTATGCTTTTAAATCATGGATGGCTGATTTTAAGCCTATCCTGAGTGGTCTTAAGTGTTAGACGATTTGGTAAAAATCGGAACAAACAGACTGAAGTCATGCAGCAAGACATCATACATGGAAAGGAGTCATTGACATACCGGAAATGCTTTTATGACGGTATATGCAGGACACGCATGAGAAGCTCCGGTACATAACGGTGAATGAATAAAGTAAAGGAATCAAGAACATAATAATTACGATTATGAAAATCAAATTTCAATTCAATGTATCATTGCAGAAGGATGCTGAGGAAAAGAAGAATACTGTTACCGTAAACAACAGCTCCTTTGTAGATTGCGCAAGAAAAGAAATTTTGAATGCCCGTGAGCGTGGGTCTTTCAGCACAGCGGCAAACTACGACACTGCCCTCCGCTCGCTTCTCACCTTTATAAAACGCGAAGACATAATGCTGAACGAAATAACAACAGAAATGCTCGAGAGCTATCAGAAATGGCTGTTGAGACGCAATGTATCGCTTAACACGGTGTCGTGTTACATGCGCTCGCTGCGCTCAATATACAACCGTGCCACAGACAGTAAAAGCAGGGTGTTCAGCCGTATATTTACAGGCTGTACGCCGACATACAAGAGGTCGCTCTGCGTGGACGACATACAGAGACTGTCGGCGCTAAAGCTGTCAAAAGGCTCACGCCTTGCCCTGGCACGCGACATATTCCTGTTCAGCTTCTACTGCCAGGGCATGCCGTTCATCGATCTGGCTTTTCTGAGAAAAGAACAGGTGGCAGGAGGCAGTATAGTGTATAACAGGCACAAGACAGGACAGATGATACGCATAGCCGTGGAGCCGTGCATGGAACAGATTATACAGAAATACAGCAGCACTAATTCTGTGTATGTGTTCCCGCTGCTTGAGTCGACAGACATGACCGAGGCATACAATGAGTATCAGAAGCAGCTGAGCTACTACAATCTCGCCCTGAAGCGGCTTGGCAAGAGGGCTGGATTCAGCAGACCGCTTACCTCATATGTGGCGCGCCATTCGTGGGCGAGCATAGCTTTCCAGACCAATGTGGAATTGCAGACAATATCAAGGGCTATGGGACACACCAACCCCATGACCACCTTAATATATATAAAGGAACTTGACAACAGTCATCTGGAAACTGCCAACCATAAGATAATCACTGTATGCAGCACAAATACCGACGACGACTCCAAAGGCATGCCATGATGCGGGAATGAAACGGGTGAGCCGTATAGACATAAGCAAGCATATGCCGGCACACATCTGTCACTGCCGGCATTAACCGTGCTCGCAAGCCGTGCTATGCATTATGCAAAAACACGTTGCATTTTGTCAAAAACTATGTCACACACGTTACACAACTTAAGATGGCATAATGACAAAACATCGTGATTTAAGGCGAAAAAACAAACAGATTTAACCGAATCAACATTGTAATGAGTCGGAATCTTCATGTTTTTGTATCCTTTTCTATCAAAGTATAATTAAATATTAGTTTTTTAACGATTATGGTCAATAAAAGTTAAAAATTGTAATATATAAATTGCAATGCTTGCTACATATACGAATAAACACTAAATTTGCAAACTGATGCTAAATTAAGGCAAAATAATACACCTCTGCGACAGAGGTATATGCAAATTTAACAAAAAAACAGCAAAACCGT
>ENA-OOXJ01001966-OOXJ01001966.1-human-gut-metagenome-genome-assembly--contig:-NODE-1966-length-11570-cov-20.793226_pt1 | contig 11570 bp, 13 predicted proteins | sample MGYA00241587_ERZ501343 | MGnify/ENA primary metagenome ERZ501343 (study PRJEB25962, sample SAMEA2042918) | human gut metagenome | biome: human gut; feature: human-associated habitat; material: faeces... | reverse complement strand
ATAATTCTATGTACTTATAATTAGTTATGAACAAATGATACCAGATATTTAAGTTATGTTCATAATTTATTCATAAATTGTTTTCAATTTGTTCATAATTTATTCATAAATTGTTTTCAATTTGTTCATTGCAATTATAAGTACATAGAATTATTATATAATTGCCGTAAGGTAAAGAATAAAAAAGGAGTGATGTGTATTAAGGCAATTGGTGTTCTACTTATAGTTATATTATTATTAATTATGGTACTAATAACATGAAAGGAGTGATTGATATTAAACTAAAAAGCATTGTGTCTATTGTAACGGGCACAATAGGAAGCCTATTAATTAACTTAATAGGCAAACCAACAGACGACCTTATTATATTAATAGTTTTAATGATTATTGATTTAATAGTAGGGTTTCTTATTTCAGCAATATGGCAGAAAAGCAGTAAGACAGACAGCGGAAAGCTGTCAAGTAGTGTTATGTTTAAAGGAATAATTAAGAAGTTCTTTACACTTGTAATAGTGGTAATAGCGTATCAGTTAGATATATTACTTGCAATGAATGTGATTAGACATATAGTCATAATTGCATTCATAGTAGAAGAAGTTCTTTCTATTACTGAAAACATAGCAATTACTGGTATTAAGATACCAACAGTAATCACAAAGGCATTAGATGTTTTGGAAAAGGAGGTTAAAAATGGAGTTACCAGTCGTAGCAAGTAAACATGACTATGTTAATGTATTCTTTAACAACCTTGCGCCACTTGTTGTTAATGAGTATGTGCGCCGCAAGGGGCAGAAGCGTTTATATCCGTCTACTGTGTTAGCAATGGCGGCATTAGAAAGCGGGTATAACTTAAATGCTAAGACATTGTTTGGCATTAAAGGCGACGGTATTGTGTTAGATACAACAGAATGTATTAATGGGGAAAACATTAATATAAAGGATAGTTTTGTAATATATCCAACACTCGCTGAAGCTGTGCAGGGCTTATATGAATTAATGCAGTGGTCTAATTATGATAGGGCTACATCTTCTACTGATTATACGGAAGAATGCAGAATGGTTCAGGAATGTGGTTATGCTACAGACCCTAACTATTCAGATAAGTTAATTAATATTGTTAATAGTTATCAGCTAACAATGTTTAACACTATAGAAGAACCAGCAGAAGAACCAGCAGACGAACAGCATAATTATACTGTAAAAAGCGGCGATTCATTATGGTCTATCGTAAAAAATTATTACGGTTATAATAATGACACTGATATTGCTAACAAGGTTAATGAGATTGTAGAGATTAACGACTTAGGAAATCCCAACCTTATTTTTGTTGGTGAAAATATAACACTAAATTAAAGGAGTTTTAAAAATGGCAAGAATTGATTTTGTGAAAAATTTAATATGCAATACAATTGCACAGACAATGGGGACAGACTACTATCCAGCAACGGGCACAGACAGCAATAAGAATTTAGCCGCTGTAGATACATGGAAGTTGATAGATGTTGGTAATGATGTAGACGAAGCTGGGAAGAAAGATGTATTTACTAAGACATTAATGATACAGCTCGGTAAGTATTACTTTGATACAAGAGTATATGACCCACAGATTCCACCAGTGTTCAGAGATGTAATGGAATATGGCGGTTATATCTTACATACACGATTAGGTTTGTACGAGGTTGAGGATGACCCTAAATGGGATTTAACTAATGGTAAAGACTACAGTGCAGATGAGCATACACCAGTACTACCTAAAACATATGCCAAGATTTTTGAAGAACTGAAAGCCCTTAGAGTAAAGTATACAATGTACAATGATACATTAATGGAAGCTATGACGGACTGGACAATGATGGACAGATTTATAAGCCAGATTGAGGTAGCTTATCAGAATACCGTTAATGTTATGTTGGAATCAGTTTCAATGCAACTAATTGCAAGTGCGATTGCAATTTCCGACAAGGCAACTGGCACAGCAAGGCATCTTTTAACAGAAGCTAAAGCGGCAGGCATTGCTACTGCTTCAATGACAGCAGAGGATTTTTTAAAAAGTCCAGAGTGCGTCAAGTATGCACTTATGGAAATTAAGAAAACACGTTCGTACATGGAAAAATTTACATGCGCATTTAACAATAAGACAACTCCATGCTTTACACCTGCAGAAGATAATGTTTTGTTAATGCTTACAGCGTTCTCTGCTCAGGCTTCTAATATTCTAGCGAGTGTGTATCATGATAACAAGTTTGACCTTGGGGAATTTAACGAAGTTCCGTGGTGGCAGGCTACAGCAAAGGACGTATCGGGCGTTGAAAAATTTAATGATTTTGATACTAACAGCACTGTAATGATTACAGCCGACACTAACAACAAGCTGGGAATTGGGCAGGACGCTTATACGGGCAAGTATGTTATTGCTTTAATGTATGATAGGCTTGCTATTGGTATAGCAGAACGAGCTGGAAACAAGGTTACATCTTCGTATACGGCGTCTGCTGATTTTTGGAACATGTTCGACCACCACGCCTTAAATGCTTGGGTCGACAGTAATTACAACATGGTAGCGTTCATAATTGATTAACAATATTTTGAACTCAGTTCACAATTGAACTGAGTTCAATTTTTAGAAAGGAGTAACATGTATAATTTTTACAATTTATATGGTTGTGGTATACCACTAAATGACGGTTTGCAATTACATTATTGGTGTACCTTAGAACAGATATTAACCAGTATGGTTAAATATGGGTTGTTACCTAAAGGATTAGAAAAAAAATATATTGAACATACACTTATAAGATTCGGTTGTGCTTGCATTGTTAAAATAGGAACTGAATACTTTGTAGGTGTGCCAGCTATTCAACCGCCGTTAGATAACTACGGCATTGGCACAGAAATTGTTGTAACAACTTATAATGGCAAGCACCAAATTAAAGGTAAACTGGGTGTTAATGCGGTTCTTATATGGAATAATACAGAGTATACCGGTGATTTTATAATTAGTTGGTTTGCTAAAATGTTTAAAGAAATAGATATATCAATGGAAGCTAACGTATTTAATAGCCGCTTACATCCTATCCCAGTAGCGCGCAATTCTAAAATTAAGAGTGCAATTGACAATATATTCAAGTCAATCAAAGGTGAGACTAAAAACAATGACACTTACAGCATATTATCAGATACAGCGTTTGCAGATGAAATAAACGGTACATCTACAAAAATAGACGTTCTTAATTTAACAGATGTAAAAGACGTAGATAAGCTTCAATATTTATCTAAATTTCATGATGATTTGCTTAGACGATTTTGTACACTCTATGGACAGCCAATGCAAACGACTGGTAAAATGGCACAGCAGACAATTGAAGAACTACAAGGATATGATAGTTTTAGCATGATTATACCGTCTAATCGTTTAGAAGAAAGACAAAAAGGAATTGCTGAATTTAATCGTGTTTTTGGCGAAAATGTAACTGTTGAATACAATGACGCTTGGCAGAATAGTTTATTTAAAAAGGGGGTACAGCATGAGCCTATCGAAATTGAATGATATTAAGGTATATAATAAAAAGAATGCCTTAGAAGTAACTTTGTTGCGCAAAGAAAAAATACAAGAAAAATTGTCTGAATTTCCTTGGGGTCAATTGTACATTGATAATGCTAATACAATAGATAATATTGCTTATCGAATGTATGGTGAAAATGTTTTGGAAGATGTGACTAACCCTTTAGAAACAAGTAGCACATCTTTATTATTAGAAGAACTAACAGTCAACACGGATATTTTTTTACAGACAGCCGCTACTTCTATTAACAATTTGTGGAAGCTGGAAAGCGTTAATTTTTCACCAATCGAAAATTATGACCGTTATGAGGATATTACAACTACTAGAAGCGGAAACGAAAATACAGAGTTTGCAAAGGCTGGAACAGAAACCGAGACAACAACAACAGCAGGTAATGTTATTAATTCTTTAAAGAATAATCAAACAGAAACAACAAAAAACGAGCCAACAAGCTATACAACCAACCTTGTAGACACTTCCACAACAGAATATAGTGGTGAAGCTGATACAAACACTACGTTTTACGATGACTTAAAGAACACTAAAGAAAATACTTATGCTAACAGAAAAGATACAACAACGCACACCTACAACGATATTAAAGATAAGCATGAGGCACATATACACGGAAATATTGGAGTAACAACAGCAACAGCCATGATGACAGAATATGTTGATTTTTATAGTACTTATAATTTTTGGGTTAAATTTTGGGAAATATATATAATAATTAATTGCCGTGCAGATTTTTGCACAGAAAGCGAGTAATATATGCAAGTAACTTTTTACAATTATTCAGGTGCGAACAACGTGATTAATAAATCATTAGGTGCTGGTACTAATATAGAATGTAATATGCAAGTAGCAACCGACCAGCTACAGCCGCATGTTAGAGTAACTTTTAGCGATTCAGACGCTTTTAATGCTTTTATATATAATTATTGTATAGTTACACTTGGTACAAAAGAATACCCATATTTTATAGATGTAAACTCTATTAAAAATATAGGTAAAGGTGTTTGGGACGTTCCAATGACGTTAGATTTGATAGAATTGTACAAATCGGACATTTTAGCAAGTGAAGCAATTATCGAGCGTAGTAGTAGCGCTTACAATATGTATTTAAGAGATGATTTATATAGTGCCTATGGCTACCCATTAATAGGCTGTAAAGAATTTCCGAATGGGTTTACAGATAATTATACATATATATTAAATGTTTGTAATAGCATAGAAATGGGGTGAAGTTATGAAAGCTATTGTCGATAAAAATGGTAATATATATAACAGATTTGACAGAACAAATGAAATTGAATATATAAAAAAAGATTATAATTATATGCCAGTTACGGCTTTACCAGATAAACCAATAACTAAAAGCTTTTGGGATAATTTGTATGCTATAGATTCTCTTGATTTAAAACAACCTGTTATTAATGTTAATAAAAACCACACATTTAATTTTAATGGGTATGATGTAACAATAACATTTAGTTGCGTTAAAGAACAAAACAAAAATAACGCAAAATTGATAATTAACACGAATGGAACATTAACAACCGGCACTAATTTAACTGTAAACAGTCTAAGAGATACGTCTCAATTTAGTGTTTATTCTGCTAAATTAATTCCTTTTGCGTGGGTAAAAAATAATGAAATAGTAGCACTTTCCGTTGGTTGGTCTATTTTTAATGATGATACACCATACAACATTGTCACTCCAATTGGATACGAAGAGAACAGCGCTGGGGTGATTTTTGGTAAAGACTACAATGGTATAATTATTAATAATGATAATTTTGTAAGTGAACGCGATTTTGACAATTCGTCTGATACTTCTCAAGGTGGCGGATATGGCACTGGCACAATGCCCACAGATAATATAAATATACCGAATCTTCCAGTCATTAACATGAGTGATACTGGTGCAACACTATATTCTTTAACGCCGCTGCAAATGAAAAACTTTAGGTCGTGGCTATGGACAACAGACTGGGTAGATAATCTTAAAAAAATAAGAACAGACCCTATGCAAAATATTATCGGTATATCAATAGTTGATATACCTATAGCTAGTGGTCTTAATGCATTAATATATGTGGGTAATGTCGCCTCTACTGTGGAAGCTAATGTTATAACTAATTCTTTTATTGAATTAGACTGTGGTGATATAACGCTTAGCGAATTTTATGGTTCATTTGCAGATTACGAACCATTCATAGCAACAACTTTATATCTTCCTAAAGTCGGATTTGTTCAAATTCCAGCGGATGTATGTGTTAATAATACTATTAAAGTGGTATATCATATGGAATTATCAAGTGGTGAAGGTCTATGTTATGTATATCTTACAAGCAAGCGTGACGGATTTAGTTATATCTGGAATACTTACACATGCCATATAAACAGTAATATTACATTATCCGCTCAAGACCATTCACAGCAATTATTAGCATTAGGAAATGCTATAATAAATACTGGCATAAGTACAACTAATGCCATTGGCAACCCAGCGACAGCACCACAAGCATTAAATACAGCTTTATCTAGTTGTTTAGACGTTGCTACCACAAAAAATCCTACACAAACTAGGGGGAATATCGGTAATATGTCTGCTATAATGTGCTATAAAAAACCTTATTTACTAATTAATAGAACTAATCTAACCAAACCATCTAGCTTCCAAGAAAACAACGGTTACTTAATTAATTATACTGCTAAAATAAGCGGTCACACTGGATTCTTAAAAACAAGAGATTTTCATGCAGAGTTTGATGCACCGTACAATCATAAAGCAGAAATAGAAAGACTTTTAAATGAGGGGGTATTTATAAATGCTTAATCGCTGGCGACAAATAGAAAAGGAAGTTGTCAAGGCTGGGGTTATCCCAGCCGAGATTAACACACCACTGGGGTTGAATGCAACATGGAATTGTTATGTATCCGACCGCTCGAATGGCAAGACTACCAGCTGGCTTATATATGCTATTAAGGCATATTTTAAATATGGTATTGTTACGCATTATATACGTTCACATAAGTCAATGATAACGCAATCAGCTATTATGACTATATTTAATGTAATTATTAGTAATAATTATGTATCTATATTAACAGATAATAAATGGAATAGTATTGTATATATGCGTAATGAGCATAAATTCTATTTATGCAATCGAAATGACGGACAAGTAAATGATATTGACGCTACTGGGTTTTTAATGTGCATGAGCATAGATAAAGCAGACGAATATAAAAGCGGATATCAGTGCGATACTGGTGATTTAATCATATTTGACGAATTTATTAACACATATTATAAGCGTGGTGAGTTTGTTAAATTCTGTGATTTGATTTCTACAATTATAAGAAGGCGTCCTGATTGTAAGATTGTTATGCTTGCTAATACAATCCTAAGAACATCAGAATATTTTGATGAATTAGAATGTAGGGAATTCATAGACCATGCGGAAGGCGGCGACAAAATCGATTATGAAATACCTTGTATATCAGGCGGTTCTACTTCTGTTCATGTGGAAATTTTGGCTATTAAATTAGACAATAATAGGAAGATTTTTAATGCAAAATATTTCAGTTTTCACAATCCTTTGCTTAACTCGATAACTGGCGCTGGGTGGGCTATACACAATTATACGCACCCAGCAGAACGCTTTAAAACATTATATAAAAATATATTTTTAGAATACAAAAACAAGTGGTATTCTTTAAATGTTATACAATTAGAGTGCGGCAGATATACTATTTTTGTTGCGCCACATACTAAAGAACCTAAAGATGATGCATATATATATTCAGATAACTACAATGTATTTGACAAGCGTTATCATTCACTAAAGCATGATAAAAACAAGTTTGATGTATGGCTATTAAATCGTTTTTATTCAGATGATATTATATATGCTAATAATACATGCGGTTCTATCTTTTCAGATTTCATATTAAATTTAAGATAGTGCTTCACATTACAACAATAAAGGCTGGTATAATCATTACCAGCCTTTTAAAATATTTCACGTTCATACATTCCAATTACTTGTTTTATATATTTCTTATAATCCTTGTCTACTTTAATAGTAAAGTCAATATCTGTGATTGCAAGACTTGATTGTGACGTCATTAATTCACCGTTAATATAGTCACTATGCTCAATATCGTTGTACACTGCTGTTGTTTTGCAGTTCTTAAAAACAGCACCGTCTTTCATTAAATCTATAACCTTTAACGCTTCTTTTTTAGATGTGTGATTTTTGTTATCTACTTTTATGTTAGCTTTTCTTTCTAATGTACCTTTAGGCACACCAGCAATAGTCACAGAAAGTTTATTATTTTCATCATACCCAATATAACGCTTACAACCGAGTGTCTTAAATAATACATATGACGGCTCACTATCCCAACAACCCAATTCTTTTATTAACTCATAATTTTTATTATATTTTTCTGCTAGTTTTTTATTTTTTTCAATTTGCTTTTCATTGTAATTATTAAAATAGTTGTCGGGCATATTAACACCTTTAACGCTATCAGTATCACCATACACAACATAATCTGCATTAGCATACACTGCATTTAATTCTTGCCAGCGCGCCCAGCTAGTACACCATATTCCCCAAAAAGGGCTTAAAACACTGCTTTTAATATTTTTATAATAATCATTTAATTCTTTCTTAATCTCACCTGAGTCATCTAAATAATAATTATATTTATGTATTCGTGTTACAAAACAGCCGTAAAACATGTTTACAAAACATTTTTCGTTAAAATAATCTTGTTCAGCAAGTTTTAATTCTTCCTTTTTTTCGTAAGCGTCTAACATTGTAGAAACAACGTATTTTGGCAGATTTCCACGAACTGCAATCTTAAATGAATGTATCTCAATTCTATATTTATCATAATCATAAAATTTATTAAATATTTCCCAGTCCAATTCTGTCATTAATAAACGAACCTTGTCGCATTCTGCCATTCTACCATTGTCTACAACAATCCTCCCAGTATCGTCATTTACAATTTTAGAAGTAGATATTATGCTATGTATTGTTGTCTTTTTAACTTTATACAATGTTACATCTAATATACAGCAATATCTATTTAACATGTTATTAAATTGTTGCTTATTTGTTATAACTATTTCTTTAAACTTAGAGATAGGATAATATCGATGTGCAATCTGTGCTGGATAACTACTCGTTATGTCCTTACATTTAACATTAGATAATATTTTATTGTACGCATCTAAACTTGATTTAACCCAACCGCCCGCAAAAAGATATTCCATATACATTAGATATTCGTTAAATGTGCGTGGGTACATTTCTAGGATATCTTTTTTAGTCAAAGAATTATCTTCTTTAAATGCTTTTTTAAGTGCGTGTCTTACAATGCTTGTTTCTGTATATATTAATTCGTTATTTTTTATATATTTATTGAAATAATAATCACTAAATTCGCATAGTATTAATACGTCATTTTCACAATATTTAAACTCTTTTTCAGTTAGTTTTTTACCGTCTGTACTATTTCTAAGTATTGTATAATCAATATCGCCTACCATTTTTTGTGTTTTAGTGTATCGCTTTGCAAGTTTAGATAAACTCATATGCGTTATTTGATAACTATCTAAAAATTTAATATTATTATTTTCAAAATATAAAGGCTCACGCTGGTTTTTTAAAAACACATCAGTTATATTTATCTCTTTTCTTACAAACTGCCATTCAAAAGAAATATTATGTATAAAACATAAAAATTTAGCATTAAAATCTTTTAAATGCTTTTCACTTGCTATTTGTTTATTTAAGTAATCACAATATGTATTAATAATATTTAAGCATTCGTTAAATTCTTCCCAAGTATTTCCAAAAAATGCTTTATTATTAATTCCAATCTGCCATATATACATATATGAGCGTTCACAGTATGTTGTGGTTTCTATGTCAAATCCCATTTTTAAATCAAAAAAATGATTTGTATATTTTCCGTTTTTAATAGAATAGCATTCACACGATTGTTTATATAACCATTCTTCTAATTTACTAAAATGCTCCATAATCAATCCCTTACTAAAGATATTACTGATATACCACCTATTTCCAAATCTTGTTCATAATCATCTATAACTTTTTTGTTACGCTTATATATATCATCAGTTATCTTATTTAATTCGTTCTTATCTAAGTTACCTAAGCCGCCGTCTAATAAATCAATAAATCTGTCAGCGTCTGCATTTAGATTTTCTGCTTTATAAGCAAAATAACGTATTTTTTCAATTAAACTTTCTAACCGTTGTTGCTCAAACTCTGCACTTCCAATTTTAGCATGTTGTGCATACTTTTTAAGCTGGTTTTCACTTGCCAGCGGATTGTCTAAAATTCTTTGTGCTTGTTGATATTTAGAAGTATACTGCAAACCGTGTCGCTCTCTAAATTGTTGTTCACGCTCCAACCGTTCCCTTAATGTTAATTTTTTTCTAGGCTTTGGATTTTCATATTTTTTCAGTTTTGAACTCAGTTCATTTTTTCGTCCTCGTGCAAAACTTTTAATCGTTTGAGTGTTTGCTATTGCTTTAGTGGACAAATTGCCACTTGCTGTCAATCCAGCTTGTTGTGCAAAGGTTAGAAGTGTTTCCTTTTCCAGTCCTGTCGCTTTCTTTAAGCGTCTATTAAATTGTTTAACTACTCTTTTTCGTGCTTGACTAATCATACAATCACCCCTTAATTATTAAAAGCCCACACCCTTTAGGGCATGGGCTTTTTTTTATTCAATTGTTTCCGTTGAATTATCCAGCACTGGAACACACTTATAAGCTGTTCCTAACTTGGCTTTAACAGCCATGATGCGCATTGTTGTACATTCTTCCTTGTAGTCGCTAAATCCCTCAAGAAACAACTCACTGGACGTATGTATAATACCATGCTCAACAGTGTCAATGTACTTTCTGTTAAATACTCTTTCTTCGGTTGTTATTGTACAATCTGCTTCACCAATCGGTGTGAACGCTTCACCTTTTAATTCTGTTATGCATGTGCTGGTAACGTCACCTTTACTTGCCATTTTTTCAAATAACTTGCTTGATAATGTTCCCTCTGTGCTGTTAATTACAATGTCGAACTTCTTTGTTTTTTTACTTGCCATAATTTTTACCTCGTTTTTAATTATTTTTTTCTTGGCTTGCCAATGAACATTGACACGTCATTATTCCTAACTGTTCAACGTGTGTGTTCTCATCAGATACAAGGTTGCCGTCCTTGTATGACGCGGCTGTGCCGCGTTTCGACTATTCGCATTCAAAACCAAATAAAATATCATTTGCTAATTCTTCACTAATTTCCTCTTCTGTGATTGGCTTTCTGTTCTCTGCTCCGATTATTTCGTCAAGGCTTACATCTATATCAGCAATGCCTTTTTCTCTGCTAAATCCAAGCTCAACAACCTTATTTAATAATTCAATAGTTTTCATATCTTTCACCTTTTTACCTTTCTTTAATTATTACATTATTCTAAAATTTTCTAAAATTATTATTCATATCATAGTAATTAATTTTATGTACCATAATATCAGATAACATCTGTATTGATATAGTCATTGTACAATAACAAACAAAGATATGATATACACAATGATAACTGTCTATTCCTATCCATACATCATCATTCATATCAACTATTTTAATATCTTTAGCTTCTTTCAACCATGTTTTAACTTCTTTTTTTAACTCTTTCTTATTCATACATTTTCACCTTTTACCTTTCTTCAATCAACGTTTCTGCTATTGTCTTTCGACATGATTATAATAACATAATGCTATCTGTAAGTGTTGTCTAATCTGTAAACAATTTATGAATAAATTATGAACATGAATTATGAATAACTGGTATTGCTTGTTAATAACTAATTAAGTAGTATTATGTATTCTTTGCTAATAACTAATTAATTAGTAATTATAAAAAAATGTGACTACTTTTATAGTTTCCGAGATGTCTTAC
>ENA-OOXJ01001965-OOXJ01001965.1-human-gut-metagenome-genome-assembly--contig:-NODE-1965-length-11572-cov-3.330642_pt1 | contig 11572 bp, 8 predicted proteins | sample MGYA00241587_ERZ501343 | MGnify/ENA primary metagenome ERZ501343 (study PRJEB25962, sample SAMEA2042918) | human gut metagenome | biome: human gut; feature: human-associated habitat; material: faeces... | reverse complement strand
GCAGCCGCGGTTTTTTCGTCTCACATTCCCGTGGGGTGGTGCGCTTCCGAGAGCAGGTCCTTGGAAACGGGGGTGTAGAACAGCCGGGGTATGTCCTCCGGCGAGGTCGCCAGGGGCAAAAGCCACATCAACTTCGCCACGGCGGCCTCGGTGGTCATGTCGTAGGCCTCCAGGATTCCGGGGCTGTGCGCCAGAGCACTGCCCGTGCTGTATACTGCGAGGTCGGAGCCCTCGTTCTGCACCTGGGTGGTCATGACTATGGCCTTGCCCTCCAGCGCCGCCGACTTCACCAGGGCGTGCATACCTCCGCGCTCCGGCAGTCCGCCGACGCCGAAGCTCTCGATGACCAGCGCCCGGCAGCGGCGGAGCATGAACTCCAGCAGCTCCGGCTCCGTGCCGGGGATGAGCTTCAGCAGCCCCACGCGGGTGTCCAGCCCGCCGTAAAACTTCGGCTCCGGCAGGTGCTCCGGCTCTATGTAGCGCAGGATTCGGCCGTCGCGCACGGCCGCTATGTTCGGGTAGTTGATGCTCGAGAAGGCGTCGAAGCTCTTCGAGTGCGTCTTTCTCGCGCGGGTGCCGAGGATGACCCGGCCGTTGAAGACGATGCAGACCCCGTGTATGCCGCCGTCGCAGGCGCAGGCAAAGGCGTCGCGCAGGTTCTGGCGCGAGTCCGTCGTGTCAAAGCCGATGGGCTTCTGCGCACCGGTGAGGATGATGGGCTTGGGGCTGCGCTGGATGAGATAGCTCAGCGCGGCGGCGGTGTAGGCCATCGTGTCCGTACCGTGGCTGATGACGAAGCCGTCGAAGCGCGAGTAGTTTCGGCGCACGGTGCGCGCCATCTCCAGCCACTCGTCCGGGCCTATGTTGGTGCTGTCGAGCTCGAAGAGCTGCACGCTCTCGGCCTCGCAGAGCTCCGCCACGTCCGGCACATAGCCGAGCAGTGCCGACGCGCCCACCCCCGGCAGCAGCCCCTCGTCCGACATCTCCGAGGCGATGGTGCCGCCCGTGCCAATGAAGAGTATCCGCTTTTTCACGCGGGTGCGCCTCCTATTTACAGATTATTTATATTATAACACAGCTTAATAAACGTTAATATGCTTGGATAATGCAAGGAGCTGTGTTATAATAAAAAATCAATTTCCCGAAGCTTTGTATTTCAGGGGAGGAACTTTGTACATGAGCGGGAAAAAGACGATAGTCGTAAAGATAGGCACCAGCTCCCTGACGGAGAAGAGCGGGCGGCTCTCGCCGGAGCGGCTGCGCTCGCTGACGGCTCAGGTGGCGCAGCTCCGGGACGAGGGGCACCAGGTCGTCATGGTGACGAGCGCGGCCATAGCCGCGGGCTACACGCTGCTGGGCTATCACGAGCGGCCCAAGGCGACGGCGGCAAAGCAGGCCTGCGCCGCGGTGGGCCAGGGGCTGCTGATGGAGGAATACACGCGCTGCCTGCACGAGCACGGCTATGTTGCGGCGCAGCTGCTGCTCACGCGGGACGACTTCCGCGACAGGCGGCGCTATCACAACGCCTTTTCGGCGCTCGAGGTGCTGCTCGCGCGCGGGGCGGTGCCCATAATAAATGAAAACGACACGGTGTCCATCGCCGAGCTGAAGCTGGGCGACAACGACATGCTCTCGGCCCAGGTGGCGGCGATGCTGCACGCGGACCTCCTCGTGCTGCTGACGGACACGGACGGGCTCTACACCGCCGACCCGCGCTCGGACCCGGACGCGGAGCACATCGACACGGTTGAGCGCGTCACGCCGGAGCTGGAGGCCCTCGCGGGCGGCGCGGGCAGCGCCAACGGCACCGGCGGCATGGCCACGAAGGTCGAGGGCGCAAAGCTCGCCTCCGGTGCGGGCGTGTCGGTGGTCATCTGCCGCTCCACGGAGCCGGACGTGCTGCAAAAGGCCGTCGCCGGCACGGCGCGGGGCACATACTTCAAGGCGGGCAGCGGCATGAAGACGCGCCTGCAGTGGATGGCCTTCTACGCCCCGACCAGGGGCAACATCTACATCGACCCAGGCGCGGCGGAGGCGCTCTGCCGCCGTGGAAAGAGTCTGCTGCCGGCGGGAGTGCGGGCGGCGGAGGGCGATTTTGCCCCCGGCGATGTCGTGAGGGTCTGGCTCTCCGGCGGCGGTGCGCTGCTGGGACGCGGCATAGTCAATTACAGCTCAGCCGAGCTGAAGAACATAGCGGGGCTCTCCTCTGCGGAGGCCGCCGCGCGCTGCCCCGGCCGACCGCCGGAGGTGGTGCACCAGGACAACTGGGTCTACACAGAAACGGAGGGAACAGAATGAAAACACTCGTCGAAAGCGCAAAGGCCGCAAAGGCCGCGAGCCTCGAAGTCGCCCAGCTTGGCACTGAGCGAAAAAACGAGGCGCTGCGTGCCATGGCAAAGGCTCTGGTCGAAAAGACGCCGGAGATCCTCGCGGCCAATGAAAAGGACATGACCAAGGGCCGCGAGAGCGGCATGCCCGAGTCCCTGCTCGACCGCCTGATGCTCAACGCCGACCGCATAGCCGGCATGGCCGAGGGCCTCGACCAGGTGGCGGCGCTGCCCGACCCCATCGGGCGCGTGATGGACGAGTGGACCCGCCCCAACGGGCTCGTCATCCGCAAGGTCCGCGTGCCCATGGGCGTCATCGGCATCATCTACGAGGCTAGGCCGAACGTCACGGTGGACGCCGCAGCGCTGGCTTTCAAGGCCGGCAGCGCGATGCTCCTGCGAGGCAGTTCGTCCGCTTACGAGTCGAACGCAGCGCTGGTGCGCGTCATGCGGGAGTCGCTGGAGGCCTCCGGCGTCACGCCCGACGCGGTCTGTCTCGTCGAGGACCCGAGCCACGAGACCGTCGACCGCATGCTCAAGCTGCGGGAGTACATCGACCTCATCGTCCCGAGAGGCGGGGCGAGGCTCATAAATAACGCCGTCATGAACTCCACCGTGCCCGTCTTGCAGACCGGCACCGGCAACTGCCACGTCTACGTGGACAAGAGCGCGGACTACGCGATGGCCGAGGCCATAGTCATAAATGCCAAGACCCAGCGCACCGGCGTCTGCAACGCCGCCGAGACCCTGCTGGTGCAGGAGGACTGGGCTGAGGAGCACCTCAAGTCGCTTTTGAAGGCGCTCACGGACAAGAACGTGGAGCTCCACGGCGACGAGGCTGCGGCGCAGTACACCGAGGGCATGATACCGGCCACCGAGGCCGACTGGGCGGACGAATATCTCCGCCTCGCCATGGCCGTCAAGGTCGTCCCCGACGTCAAGGCCGCCGTCGAGCACATAAACCGCTACGGCACCAAGCATACGGAGTGCATAGTCACGGCCGACAAGGCGAACGCCGACTACTTCCTGCGCAACGTGGACGCCGCCGTCGTGGACTGGAACGCCTCCACGCGCTTTACGGACGGCTTTGAGTTCGGCTTCGGCGCCGAGCTCGGCATATCGACGCAGAAGCTCCACGCCCGCGGCCCGCTCGGCCTTGAGGAGATAACGAGCTACAAGTACCTGGTGCTGGGCACAGGCCAGGTAAGGCCGTAAGGGAGGCGGAAGCATGGGAAAGACAGCATTCATAGGCAGCGGCAGCATGGCGCGGGCCATAATCGGCGGCCTCGTGCGGCACGGTGTGCCGGGCGGGGACATCCTTGTCGTGAACCCGCGCAACCCGAAGAGCACGGGCGAGGTCCAGGCGATGTACGGCGCCGTGCCCTCGGCGCCCGAGGCTATACGCGAGGCCGACACGGTGGTCGTCGCCGTGAAGCCCCAGAGCTTCCCCGAGGCCGCGCCGGTGTACCGGGACTTCATCGCCCCGGGCACGCTGGTGGTGACCATCATGGCCGGCATCTGCACGGAGACGGTCGAGGCGGCCTTCCCCCAGGCGAGGGTCGTGCGCGTCATGCCGAACATCGCGATGTCCGTCGGCTGCGGCGCCTCCGGCGTGGCCCCGGGCAGGACGGCGACGGATGCGGACGTGGAAAAGGTCGTCGGCATCTTTGCCTGCGGCGGAGTAGCCGTCAGGATAGACGAGAGCGAGATCGACGACGTGGCGGCCCTATCCGGCAGCGGAGCGGCGTATGTGTATCTGCTCATAGAGGCGCTGCGTGACGCGGCGATTGAGGACGGCATGGACCCGGAAAAGGCCGCCATGCTCTCGCGCCAGACGCTCATCGGCGCGGCGAGGCAGATGGAGGCCGAGGACGTCCCGCCCGAGGAGCTCCGCCGGCGCATCACCTCCAAGAAGGGCACCACCGAGGCCGCGATAAAGGCCATGTGCGAGCTCGGCCTCCCCGAGGCCGTGAAGGCCGGGTTCCGGGCCAACAAGAGGCGCTCCAAGGAGCTGGCCAGGGGAGAGTGACCCTCCGCGGCGCCTTTTACAGACAGGAAAAACTTAAGATTCTAGATATATAAGGAGACGACCAATGCTTCAGAGACCCTTTGAAAAAGTCATGGCCGCGAACCGCGGCGAGATAGCGATACGCATCTTCCGCGCGTGCTATGACCTCGACATCCGCACCCTAGCCATCTACTCCAAGGAGGACACGATGAACCTCTTCCGCACCAAGGCGGACGAGGCCTATCTCATCGGCGAGCACCTGAGTCCCCTCGGAGCCTACCTCGCCATCGACGAGATAATCGCGCTGGCGAAAAAGCGCGGCGTGGACGCCATCCACCCGGGCTACGGCTTCCTCAGCGAGAACGCGGCCTTTGCCAAGGCCTGCGAGGACGCCGGGATAAAGTTCATAGGCCCCCCGAGCAGCGTGCTCGCCAAGATGGGCGACAAGCTCGAGGCCAAGAAGATAGCCGTGGCCTGCGGCGTACCCGTCATCCCCGGCACGCGCGAGCCGCTGAAGGACGCCGACGAGGCGCTTGCCAAGGCCAAGGAGTTCGGCTTCCCCGTCATCCTCAAGGCCGCCGCGGGCGGCGGCGGGCGCGGCATGCGCCTCTGCGAGAAGCCCGAGGACGTGGCCCCGGCTTTTGAGCTGGTCTCGAACGAGGCCCGCAAGGCTTTCGGCGACGACAGCATCTTCATGGAGAAGTACCTCGTCGAGCCCAAGCACATCGAGGTGCAGATCCTCGCCGACGAGCACGGCTGCGTCCGCCACCTGGGCGAGCGCGACTGCTCCCTCCAGCGGCGCTATCAGAAGGTCGTCGAGTTCGCCCCGGCCTGGAGCGTTGCGCCCGAAATACGCGAAAAGCTCCACGCCGACGCCGTCAAGATCGCCGAGGCGGTGCACTATGTGAACGCCGGCACCGTCGAGTTCCTCGTGGACAAGAGCGGCAACCACTACTTCATCGAGATGAACCCGCGCATCCAGGTCGAGCACACCGTCACCGAGATGGTCACCGGCATAGACATCGTGCGCGCTCAGATACTCATCGCCGGCGGAGCGCCGCTCTCCCACCCGGAGATAGGTCTCGCCAAGCAGAGCGACCTCCGTGTGGACGGCTATTCCATCCAATGCCGCGTCACCACCGAGGACCCGAAGAACAACTTCGCCCCCGACAACGGCAAGATCGTCTCCTACCGCTCCGGCGGCGGCTTCGGCGTCCGGCTCGACGGCGGCAACGCGGCTGCCGGCGCCGAGATCAGCCCCTACTACGACTCCCTGCTCGTCAAGGTCACGAGCTGGGACCGCACCTTTGAGGCCGTCTGCCGCAAGGCGCGCCGCGCCATCAACGAGGAGCACGTCAGGGGCGTCAAGACGAACATCTCCTTCGTCACCAACATCCTCAACCATCCCACCTTCATAAACGGCAAGTGCCACACCAAGTTCATAGACGAGACGCCGGAGCTCTTCGACATCGAGGAGAGCCGCGACCGCGCCACGCGCGTGCTCAGGTACATCGCGAACCTCCAGGTGCAGAACCCGGACGCCGAGCGCCGCGAATACCCCGCCCCGCGCTATCCCAAGCCCTCGCGCGAGGTCACCGCGGAGATGGGTCTCAAGCACCTGCTGGACACCAAGGGCCCCGAGGCCGTCAGCAAGTGGGTGCTCGAGCAGAAGAAGCTGCTCGTGACCGACACCACGATGCGCGACGCGCACCAGAGCCTGCTCTCCACCCGCATGCGCACCCGCGACATGGTCAAGGGCGCCGAGGGCACGGCGGACGTCCTCGCCGACTGCTTCTCCCTCGAGATGTGGGGCGGCGCAACCTTCGACACGGCCTATCGCTTCCTCTACGAGTCCCCCTGGGAGCGACTCGTCATGCTGCGTGAGAAGATACCGAACATCCCCTTCCAGATGCTCCTGCGCGGCTCTAACCTCGTCGGCTATGCGAGCTATCCGGATAACCTCGTGAACGCCTTCATCGAGGAGAGCGCCAAGGCGGGCATCGACATCTTCCGCGTCTTTGACTCGCTCAACTGGATACCGAGCATGGAGACGGCCATGGAGGCCGTGCTCAAGACCGGCAAGCTGCTCGAAGCCACGGTCTGCTACACGGGCGACATCCTCGACCCCAAGCGCGACAAATACACGCTCAAATACTACGTCGACTTTGCCAAGGAGCTGGAGCGCCGCGGTGCGCACACGCTCTGCATAAAGGACATGTCCGGCCTCCTCAAGCCCTACGGTGCGAAGAAGCTCATCTCCACGCTCAAGCAGGAGATCGGCATCCCCATCCACCTGCACACGCACAACACCACGGACAACCAGATAGCCTCCTACCTCCTCGCCGCCGAGGCGGGCGTGGACATCGTGGACTGCGCCATCGGCCCCCTCTCCAGCCTCACGAGCCAGCCGAGCATCAACTCCCTGGTCGAGGCTCTGCGCGGTACGGAGCGCGACACCGGGCTCGACCCCGTCGGACTGCAGAAGCTCTCCGACTACTGGAGCGACATCCGCGAGCGCTACGCCAGCTTTGACAAGGGCCTGCGCGTGCCGGTCACGGACATCTACCGCTACGAGATACCCGGCGGCCAGTACACCAACCTCCAGCCCCAGGTCGACGCCCTCGGCCTCGGCCACCGCTTTGACGACGTCAAGGAAATGTACCGCACCGTCAACGACATGCTCGGCGACATCATCAAGGTCACGCCCAGCTCCAAGATGGTCGGCGACCTCGCCATCTTCATGGTGCAGAACGACCTCACGCCCGAGAACATAGTCGAGCGCGGCGAGAGCCTCGCCTTCCCGGACAGCGTCGTGAGCTACTTCAAGGGCATGATGGGCCAGCCGCCCTGCGGCTTCCCGGAGGACCTGCAGCGCGTGGTGCTCAAGGGCGAGAAGCCCATCACCTGCCGCCCCGGCGAGTTGCTGCCGCCCGTGGACTGGGATGTCGTGCGCACCGAGGTGCAGAAATACACCCCCGAGCCCACCCGCCGCGGCCTCATCTCCTACGCCATGTACCCGAAGGTACTCCAGGACTACTTCACGCACCGCAAGGAGTACGGCTACATCATGCGCATGGGCAGCCATGTGTTCTTCAACGGCATGGCCGTCGGCGAGACCACACAGATAAACATCGAGGACGGCAAGACCCTCGTCATCAAATATCTCGGCCTCGGCGACAGGAACGAGGACGGCACGCGCACCGTGCAGTTTGAGCTCAACGGCTCCCGCCGCGAGGTCGCCGTGCCCGACCCCAAGGCACCCGACACGGCCCGCAAGGTCACCATGGCCGACCCCAACGACAAGAGCCAGATCGGCGCCTCCATCCCCGGCATGGTCTCCAAGGTCAGCGTAAAGCCCGGCGACGAGGTCAAGGTGAACCAGGTCGTCGCCATAATCGAGGCCATGAAGATGGAGACCAGCGTCGTCGCGCTGACGGACGGCAAGGTCGGCGAGGTGTTCATCGAGCCCGGCCGCGCTGTCAAGGCCGGCGAGCTGCTCATGACGGTGGTGTAATGAAGCTCTATTTTTCGGGTCACGACTGCCGCTATGCGGCGGAACAGACCCTGCTCATGCTCTTCCCCGGCGAAAAGCCGGAGTACCCGGAGGGCCCTCCCTCCGGCGACCGCTGCGAGCTCACGGTCAAGCGGGGCGGACGGTACACCGTCTGCTCCGCCCTGCTCGTGCGCGGCGGCGTGGGCTATCGCGCCCGCGCCCAGGTGGAAAATTCCCGCCTCACGGGCGAGTTTGAGACGGTGGGATACACGAACCGCATCGTGAAGCTCGCCTTTTACCGCGCCGCGCTCGCCTCCGGGCTGCCGAAGCCCGAATGGGGCAGTCTCTCCGGCGTGCGCCCGGCCAAGCTCATGGACGGCTATCTGCGTGAGGGGCTCTCGCCCCGGGCGGCGAAAAGCCGCTTCAAGCGCGAATACTTCGTCTCTGAGGCCCGTGCCCAGCTCTGTCTGGACTCCGCCCTGGCGGCGCAGAAGGCAGAGCGGAGCCTGGGCGAGCGGGACGTCTGCCTCTACGTCGGCATTCCATTTTGCCCCACGCGCTGCGCCTATTGCAGCTTTGTCAGCCAGTCGGTGGAAAAGAGCATGAAGCTCATCGAGCCCTTCATGGACGCGCTGATGCTCGACATCGAGGCCACGGCTGCCGAGGTGCGCCGTGCCGGGCTCCGGCCGGTCTCCATATACATGGGCGGCGGCACGCCCACCACGCTCTCGGCCGCTCAGCTCGAGCGGCTCTGCGCCAAGCTGGAGCGCGAGTTCGACCTCTCGGCCCTGCGGGAGTACACCGTCGAGGCCGGGCGGCCGGACACGATAAGCCTCGACAAGCTGGAGACGCTCCGCTCCCACGGCGTGGGCCGGGTCAGCGTGAACCCGCAGACCATGTCGGACTCCGTCCTCGAGGCCATAGGCCGCCGCCACACGGCGCAGGACATCGTGGACGCGCTCGCCCTCGTGCGAAAGTGCGGCGGGCTGGAGGTAAACATGGACCTCATCGTCGGTCTGCCCACTGACACGTCGGAGGGCTTCTCCCGCACGCTGGACGAGGTGCTCTCCCTCGCGCCGGAGAACATAACCGTGCACACGCTCAGTCTCAAGCGCGGCTCCGGCCTCACGCTCGCAGGCAGGGGCCTGCCCGAGGCGGACGAGGTGCGCGCGATGCTCGATGAGGCGATGGCCCGCCTGCGCGGCAGCGGGTATGAGCCCTACTACCTCTACCGCCAGAAGAACATGGCCGGCGGCTTTGAGAACGTCGGCTGGGCCTTGCCCGGCACCGAGAACCTATACAACATCTGCATCATGGAGGAGCTCTGCTCCATCATCGCCATGGGCGCGGGCGGCTCCACCAAGCTTATCTCCGCCGACGGCAGGCAGATAAAGCGCTTCATCGCACCCAAATACCCCCAGGAATACATAAACGCCGCCCCCGGCTTTGCCGCCGGGAAGGAAAGGATAGGTGAGTTCTATGGCGTTTAGCTTGAAGGAGATAAACTACCGCACCGTGGCCGACCCCAAGGGCTTCCTCGCCGACTGCGACGCGAGGTACGCCGAAAAGATCAGCGGCGCGGCGGACATGATAGCGGACAACCTCAAGGCCAGCCCCATCGTCCTGCTCTCCGGCCCCTCCGGCAGCGGCAAGACGACCACGGCGCAGAAGATCGAGGAGGAGCTGACCAAGCGCGGGATCAGGACCTACACCATCAGCATGGACAACTACTTCCGCACCGTAGACCCCGCCACCGCGCCGCGCACCAAGGAGGGCGACATCGACTTCGAGAGCCCCAAGTGCATGGACATGGACCTCCTCAACGAGCACTTCACCAAGCTCGCGCGCGGTGAGAGGATACTCGTGCCGAAGTACGAGTTCGCCCGCCAGATGCGCGTGCTCGAGCCCTCCAAGTCGCTCAAGCTCAAAAAAGACGAGATCGTCATCTTCGAGGGCATCCACGCTTTGAACGACGACATCACCGCCAAGCACCCGGAGGCCTTCAAGCTCTACATCTCCGCGCGCTCCAACGTCGAGTTTGAGGGCAGCGTGGTGTTCAAGGGCACCTGGATGCGCCTCGTGCGCCGCACGGTGCGCGACAAGCTCTTCCGCGCCTACGACCCGGCCAAGACCATAGCCATGTGGGCCAACGTCCGCCGCGGCGAAAAGCTCTACATCAGCCCCTTCAAGAACAAGGCCAACCTCATGCTGGACACCGCGCTCGAGTACGAGCTGCCGGTCATGAACCACATCGCCACGGAGCTCTTCTCCTCCATCCCCGAGGGCATCGAGCGCTATGACGAGCTCAAGCAGGTACTCCCGGCCATCCAGCTCTTCGGCCACATCGACAACGACCTTGTCGCGCCCGACTCGCTGGTCCGCGAGTTCATCGGCGGCGGCATCTACGAGCAGTGAGAGCCGCGGTCATAGGCGCGGGCGCCTCCGGCATGACGGCTGCGCTCACTGCGGCGAGGCTCGGGCACGAGGTGAAGCTCTACGAGCGGCAGGCTCGCGTGGGCCGCAAGCTCATGGCGACCGGCAATGGCCGCTGCAACCTCACCAACACAGGGGCCGGACCGTCGAATTATCACGGCGAAACGCCGGATTTTGTGCGTCCCGCGCTCCAGGCCTTCCCCAGCGAGGCGGCGCTTGCCTTCTTCCGCGATCTCGGCCTCCTCGCACGCGAGGAGTGGGGCGGGCGGGTCTATCCGCTCTCGAACTCGGCCAACAGCGTCGTGGACGTGCTGCGTCAGGCCCTGGACGCCGCGGGCGTGGAGCTCATCGCGGGCGACCGCGTGCGGGAGCTCCGTCGCGCGGGCTCCGGCTACTCCGTGACCACCGAGAGCGGCGACAAGCGGAGTTTTGACGCCGTCGTCGTCGCCTGCGGCGGTTTGGCGGGCGAGAAGCTCGGCGGAGGCCGGGACGGCTATGAGCTTTTGAAGGCTCTCGGCCACACCCGCACGGCTCTGCGCCCTGCGCTGGTGCAGATAACGACGGAGCCCATGTATCCGCGCTCGCTCAAGGGCATCAAGGCCGACTGTGCCCTCCGCGTCCTCTCGCGCGGCAGACTGCTGGCGTCAAGCTGCGGCGAATTGCTCTTCACGGAGACGGGCGTCTCCGGTCCGGCGGCCTTTGACGTTTCCCGCGCGGTCTCCGAGGCGGGCGATGCGAAAATGGAGCTCGAGATAGACTTTCTGCGGGACTACACTGCGGCGGAGGTGCTCGCTCACCTGCAAAACCGGGCGAAAACAGCCCCGGAGCTCCCGGCCTCGGAGCTGCTCACGGGCAGCGTCCACAACCGGCTGGGCCGGATGCTGATAAAATACGCGGACGTCGAAGCCGCCGCCCCGCTCTCGGCGCTCTCGGAGCGCGAGCTGCGCACCGTGGCCGCGGCCTGCAAGCGGTTCAAGCTGCCCGTGCGCGGCACGGAGGGCTTTGCCAACGCCCAGGTCACCGCGGGCGGGATACGCACCTCGGAGTTCGACCCCCGGACCCTCGAGAGCCGCCTCTGCCCCCGCCTCTTCGCCTGCGGCGAGGTGCTGGACATAGACGGCGACTGCGGCGGCTACAACCTCCAGTGGGCCTGGTCCAGCGGAGTTTTGGCCGGGCATCTGGGAAAGTAAAGGCGAAAAGCCCGCACCAGCCCCTCCCCAAGTCGGGCGAGGAAGGTCCCGACTACCGACTGGTAGCGCTCACGCGAATGGTGGAGCCACCAAGGTAAAAAAGCGCTTTACTTTGGCGGCT
>ENA-OOXJ01001956-OOXJ01001956.1-human-gut-metagenome-genome-assembly--contig:-NODE-1956-length-11636-cov-4.447802_pt1 | contig 11636 bp, 12 predicted proteins | sample MGYA00241587_ERZ501343 | MGnify/ENA primary metagenome ERZ501343 (study PRJEB25962, sample SAMEA2042918) | human gut metagenome | biome: human gut; feature: human-associated habitat; material: faeces... | reverse complement strand
CTTTCTGGCATTGCCGCATATTGCTGTTTCCCTAAGAAACCGTGTATCAATGTTTCACGAACGATTGACACACAGCTTGCATTGTTCTGAATTCATCGAACTCACGTTAAAATACTTGTTCATAGTTATTTGTTTTTAATGTTTATACGGTCGTTTTCAATATCTGTGACGGTCACATTGTTGTTGATGATGGCGACATGCGCCCTGCAATCGAACTGGAATACTTTTTGCTGCTGCATGTCGTCATCGAAGAGGCAGTCACCTGCAATGCCCACGTCAAAGCCTTCATCACATTCTTCCTTAGAAAAAGGCATTGTAGGAGCTTTGAATCCAAAATTCTTTGGCGTGAATTCTTTCCCGTACTTGAAATAGCGGAGGGGGTGGTGTTTTGCATAAATTTTTAACTCCGTCCAAATGTCCAAGTCTTTTATATCCATGTTAGATACCTGTTGGATGTGCCTATCAATCTCCCAATGTTGGCATGAAAATCTTCAGTTGTGGCTATACAAAAAGCGTGGAGATTCGTACCAGTTACCCGTTCCACGCCGAGAGGCCTTCGCATTGCCCGATGATGTTGAACGAGCAACGCGAAGCCCACGCCGATGAATTTATACAGCTTTTCCACATTGTAAACACGTCAAGTATGTGGCTGTCCGCCACACCTACGGGTGCCTTACAATGGGGAATGTCTATAAAAACATCCCATGAGCATCTATCGTTGCCATGTCCTTGACATCATCTGGACGTTTGCGAAGTTTCTCAGCTTCAAGAACAAAGCGTATGATAAACGCTTTCCCTATATAGCGGTTCTCTCTTCTTTCCCATGCCCCCACGGGCAGTTTAACACTGCATGTGGATTCGGCGCGGGTGGATGCCACCGTTTACTTGCGTGGCACAGACAGAGGCCTCTGCCGACAGCCATACGCAATGGCGGTTCCGAGAACCCACCGCAAATAATAAGTTATTTCGTTGAATGAAAGAAACAAAAGAGAAATATTTTTCGTTCGGAAGGAAGAATCAGTCAAAGTCTTGCTATCTTTGCGACGTATAGGTTTAAAACGCATTCCATTATGTTGAACCCGATAGGCATACAAGATTTCGAATCCCTTCGGAAAGATAGTTTTCTTTGCCAGAAATCCGTCCGTCATGCGGGCGGGCGTGCGGCCGCGACGGCCGTGCGTGCGGAGTTTGCAGATAAACAATTGCTATTATGATATTATCAATGACGGGTTACGGCAAGGCCGATACCACTTACAACGGAAAGAAGATACATGTTGAGGTGAAGTCGCTCAACGGAAAAAGTTTGGACGTATCTATGCGCCTAGCGCCCCTGTATCGCGAGAAAGAGATGGACCTCCGGCGGAAAATTGCGGCAGCCTTGGTGAGGGGAAAGGTCGATTTTACGCTTTGGGTGGAAAAGGAGCAGGCGTTGGCCGGCTCGCCCATCAACGTCGAGGCCGTCAAGGCCTACGTGGAGCAGATCAGGGAGGTGAGCGCTTCGCTGGGCATCGCGGCTCCGAAGGACGGCTTTTGGGACGTGCTGGTGCGCCTGCCCGAAACGACGCAGCCGGCCGTTGCCGAGGAGCTCTCCGACGAAGAGTGGGCCGCGACCGAACAGGCCGTCGACGAGGCGCTGGCCCGCTTGGAAAGCTTCCGCCGGCAGGAGGGAGAGGCCCTTCGCGCCAAATTCTGCGAAAAAGTGGACAACATTGAGCGCCTGATGGGGCAGATAGAGCCTTATGAAAAGGCCCGCACGGAGAAAATACGCCAGCGCTTGGAGGAAAGGCTGGCTGAGCTCACAGGGGTCGACTACGACAAGAACCGCCTCGAACAGGAACTCATATATTATATAGAGAAACTGGACATCAGCGAGGAGAAGCAGCGCCTGACAAATCATCTCAAATACTTCCGCGAAACGATGGACGGCCCCTGCGGACAGGGGAAAAAGCTGGGCTTCATCGCCCAGGAGATGGGGCGCGAAATCAACACCACGGGCAGCAAAAGCAACCAGGCCGAGATGCAGAACATCGTGGTGAAGATGAAGGACGAATTGGAGCAGATAAAGGAACAGGTATTGAATGCATTATAATGAGAAACGCGGAACAGACAAAGACGCTCGGCCCGCCCGCCGACAACGCACAGGGCGGGGGCAAGGTGGTCGTTTTCTCGGCTCCGAGCGGGAGCGGAAAGAGCACCATCATCAACTATCTGATGCAGCAAGGGCTCAATCTTCATTTTTCCATCAGTGCGACCAGCCGGCCCCCGCGGGGCAGCGAGCGCGACGGCGTGGAATATTACTTCCTGACGGCCGAGGAGTTTCGCCGCCGCATCGCAGCAGGCGATTTCCTCGAATACGAGGAGGTGTATGAGGGACGCTTCTACGGAACGCTGCGCGAGGAGGTCGACAAGCGGCTGGCACAAGGCGAAAACGTGGTGTGCGACGTCGACGTGCTGGGAGGCGAAAACATCAAGCGCGTGTATGGCCGCCGGGCGCTGAGCATCTTCATACAGCCGCCTTCGTTGCAGGCGTTACGCCAGCGCTTGGAGAGCCGCGGAACAGACAGCCCCGAGGTCATCGAGAACCGCCTGGCACGGGCCGGCTACGAACTGGGCTTCGCCGATAAGTTCGATACGGTCGTTGTCAACGACGATCTGGCCGTGGCGCAGGCCGAAGTGCTGCGCCGTGTGCAGGCGTTTCTGGCTTCATGAGGCGCGTCGGCATATTTGGCGGCTCTTTCAACCCCATCCATTTCGGACATCTGCGCCTGGCGCGCCATTTCGTGGCCGTCGGACTGATGGATGAGGTGTGGCTCATGGTGTCGCCGCAGAACCCGTTGAAAAAACAGCACGACCTGCTCGACGCTGCGCTGCGGCTCGAGCTGGCGCGGGCAGCCGTGGCCGATTATCCCGGGGTCGAGGTCAGCGACTTTGAGCTGGGCCTGCCCCTGCCGTCGTACACGTGGCGTACGATGGAAAGCCTGTGCCGCGCTTACCCCGACAGGGCCTTCTCGCTGATTGTCGGTGCCGACAACTGGCAGCGCTTCGGCCGCTGGGCGCGCCACGAAGAGCTCTTGCGCGACTATCCCCTTTACGTCTATCCCCGCCCGGGCTTCGAGGTGGATGCCGCAGCCCTGCCTGCAACGGTTCATCTGGTGGATGCCCCGCTCTTCCCGTACAGCTCCACGCAGGTGCGCGAGCAGATAGCCCGGGGCGGCGACCTGTCGGCGATGCTGCCCGGGCGGGTCGTCGCCTTGCTGGAACGCCGTGGCATATACACGCCGAAAGGAAACGACGGTGGCGGCGTTCTGTTGTAATTAATTGAGACGGAAACGGCAGAAACTAAAAAAAGTCACTACCTTTGCCGCAACTTTAATAATATGAGTATGGTCAAGATTACATTGCCCGACGGTTCTGTGCGCGAATACGAGAGTGGCGTTACGGGACTTCAAATAGCAGAAAGCATATCGCCCCGCCTGGCCCAGGACGTGCTGGCCTGCGGCGTCAACGGCGAGACGGTGGAGCTGGACCGCCCCATCAACGAGGATGCTTCTGTCACATTGTATAAATGGGACGACGCCGAGGGAAAGCACGCCTTCTGGCATACGTCGGCCCACCTGATGGCCGAAGCCTTGCAGGAGCTCTATCCCGGCACGCAGTTCGGCATCGGGCCCGCCATCGAGAACGGTTTCTATTACGACGTGATGCCGCCCGAAGGCGTGGCCATTTCGGAAACAGACTTCCCGAAGATTGAAAAGAAAATGCAGGAGCTGGTGCAGCGCAAGGAGAAGCTCGTGCGCAAGGACATCACGAAAGCCGACGCCCTTGCCTTCTTTGGCGAGCACGGCCAGACCTATAAGAACGAACTCATCGAGGAGCTCGAAGACGGCCACATCACAACCTATACGCAAGGGGCCTATACCGACCTTTGCCGCGGGCCTCACCTGATGTCAACGGCTCCGATCAAGGCCGTCAAGGTGATGGCTGTATCTTCGGCCTATTGGCGCGGCGACGAGAAGCGTCCGCAGATGACGCGCGTCTATGGCATCTCGTTCCCCAAGAAGAAGATGCTCGACGAGTACCTGGCTCTGCTCGAAGAGGCCAAGCGCCGCGACCACCGCAAGATAGGGCGCGAAATGGAGCTCTTCATGTTCTCGGATCTCGTTGGCAAGGGTCTGCCCATGTGGCTGCCGAAAGGCACGGCTTTGCGCCTGCGATTGGAAGATTTCTTGAAGAAAATACAAAAACGCTTCGGCTATCAGCAGGTGATGACGCCGCACATCGGCAGCAAGAACCTTTACGTCACCTCCGGTCACTATGCAAAATATGGCAAGGACTCGTTTCAGCCCATCCACACGCCCGAAGAAGGCGAGGAGTACATGCTGAAACCGATGAACTGCCCCCACCACTGCGCCATCTATGCGTGGAAACCGCGCTCCTACAAGGATCTGCCGCTGCGCCTGGCCGAGTTTGGCACGGTCTACCGCTACGAGCAGAGCGGAGAGCTGCACGGACTGACGCGTGTGCGCGGCTTTACGCAGGACGACGCCCACATCTTCTGCACACCCGACCAGGTAAAGGATGAGTTCCTGCGGGTGATGGACATCATCATGATTATTTTCAAGGCGTTGAACTTTGATAAATTCGAAGCCCAGATATCTCTTCGCGACAAGGTGAACCGCGAGAAGTACATCGGTTCGGAAGAAAACTGGGAACGGGCCGAGCGGGCCATCATCGAGGCTTGCGAGGAGAAAGGACTCGACGCCAAGGTGGAATATGGCGAGGCAGCATTCTACGGACCTAAGCTCGACTTCATGGTGAAGGACGCCTTGGGACGCCGCTGGCAGCTGGGTACCATACAGGTAGACTACAACCTGCCCGAGCGCTTCCAGTTGGAATACACCGGTGCCGACAACCAGAAGCACCGCCCCGTGATGATACACCGCGCGCCTTTCGGCTCGATGGAACGTTTCGTGGCTGTGCTCATCGAGCACACGGCCGGCCGTTTCCCTCTCTGGCTCACGCCCGACCAGGTGGCCATCCTGCCCATCTCCGACAAGTTCAACGATTACGCCGAGCAGGTGCGCAAATATTTGGACGACAACGATGTACGGGCCTACGTCGACGACCGGAGCGAAAAGGTGGGCCGCAAGATCCGCGATAACGAAATGAAGCACGTGCCCTATCTGCTCGTGGTCGGCGAGAAGGAAGCCGCCGAAGGAACCGTCGCCGTCAGAAAGCAAGGCGAGGGCGACCAGGGAAGCATGAGCGTTGCCGATTTCGCAAAGAAAATAAACGACGAAGTGGCCGAAATGACAAAAAACTATTAACTTTGCAGCCGCTAAATTGAGAATACTTTCAGCCACAGTCAAAGAACATTACGGAAAAGTCTGAATGAAGAACGATAAAATGAAGATGCAATATCGCGTCAACGAGCAGATTCGTGTGCGTGAGGTGCGTATTGTAGGCGATAACGTCGAGCCTGTTGTGATGCCAACTCATAAAGCTTTGCAGCTGGCCGAGCAAAAGGGCTTGGACTTGGTGGAGATTTCTCCAAACGCCGCTCCTCCCGTCTGTCGGTTGATTGATTATTCGAAATTCCTGTATCAGCAAAAGAAACGCCAGAAGGAATTGAAGGCCAAGCAGACGAAGATTGAAGTGAAGGAGATACGTTTCGGTCCTCAGACGGACGATCACGACTACAACTTCAAGCTGAAGCATGCCAAGGAGTTCCTTTCCGAGGGCGACAAGGTGAAGGCTTACGTTTTCTTTCGCGGGCGAAGCATCCTCTTCAAGGAGCAGGGCGAAGTGCTCTTGCTGCGTTTTGCCAACGACTTGGAGGAATATGGCAAGGTAGAGCAGATGCCCGTGCTCGAAGGCAAAAGGATGATACTCTTCATCGCTCCGAAGAAGAACGCTCCCGCCAAACGGAGCGGGGAGGAGAGCGAAGCTCCCGTCCAGCCGGTTGAAAAGCCCGTCAAGGCCGCTCCCAAGATGAAGGCGCCCAAAGAATACACCGGCCCGAAGCTCGAAGGCGAAGATTAAATGAACGATTGTGTGCGTTGCGCTTGGTATCTCGCGTAGCCACCTGAATATAAAACACTAAAAACAAAAAGAAATGCCAAAGGTTAAAACTAATTCCAGTGCCAAAAAAAGATTTGCTCTTACTGGAACGGGTAAAATTAAAAGACAGCACGCTTATCACAGCCACATCCTGACGAAGAAGGGAAAGAAGCAGAAGCGTAATCTGGTACACACGGGTACGGTGCACAGCTCCAACGTGAAGTCTGTACGCGAACTGCTCTGTCTGAGATAATTTATTGTTGTCAAACCTTTAAGTAAAACAGGACGTTCAGCCCGAAGTTCGCACAGAAGATGCGACGCTAACTTCCAAAAAACAAAAACAAAATGCCTAGATCAGTAAATCACGTAGCTTCCAGAGCTAAAAGAAAGAGAATTCTGAAATTAACCCGCGGTTATTTCGGAGCCCGCAAGAACGTGTGGACCGTTGCCAAGAATACGTGGGAGAAAGGTCTCACCTATGCTTACCGCGACCGCCGCAACAAGAAGCGCAATTTCCGTGCTCTGTGGATTCAGCGTATCAATGCTGCCGCCCGCCTCGAAGGTATGTCTTATTCGCAGCTGATGGGTGGCTTGCACAAGGCCGGTATCGAAATCAACCGCAAGGTCCTCGCCGACTTGGCCGTCAACAATCCTCAGGCGTTCAAGGCCATCGTAGCTAAGGCGAAGTAAAGACCCCCAAATAATAGTTTTCCATCGATAATGAAGTGGTCGTTGCGTGATGCAACGGCCGCTTTTTGTTTTATAACCACAGTTTGACGCGCGAATTACGTTTTTATTTGCGCTTTTTCCTTAACAACCTCCGTAAGTCCGAGATTTTAAATTACATTTGCACCAAATTTACGAGAAATGAAAACACGAAGTTGTATTATAACGCTGTTCCTCTCTTTATTCATGGCGTTGTCTGCGCATGCACAAGAGACGGTGACCTACAAATTTGGATGGAACGGGAAAAATATTACTTATAGTGAAGATGATGGCTCTTGGAGCTTCGACTTTCAGCCGGCAGAAAACGTGGCAGTCGGAGTGGGTGGAAGTGTCAATCAACTTCAAATAGGGACTGCTAAGGGACCTTATAGAGATGCAACATTGCTTCATACTCCGATGTCGCATGTCTCCAATGTCACTGTCCGATTTACTACGAATGCGAACCATTCAAAGACGTTGACAGTGAGTGTGGGAAATGTAGAAGTGGCGACAAAACCAATAGAGTATAAAGATAAAGCTTTAACTTTGAGCTTCGATGCTCCTATGCCGTTGGATGGCGAGGTTAAGGTGACGTTTTCTGTGAAGGATAAGGATTTGAAAGAAAAGTCCCCCGCTATTTACTTGTATGACATATCGATCACATCGGGCGGCGAAGCCGAAGCAGTTGTGAACGCTCCGACCTTTGAGCCTGCCGGTGGCACGTTTACGAAACCTTTCGACTTGCAGCTTACTGCCGACGCGGGCTGTACCATACATTATACGACTGACGGAACGGAGGCCACAGCGGCTTCGCCTGTTTACAGTGCTCCCATTCATATTGATTACGGAACAACGACGGTCAACGCTGTGGCTGTTGATGCTGACGGCTTGACAAGTGAAAATAAATCTGAGACCTATATTGTGGCAGAAGAGGTGCAGCTGGTACCTGCCACGATGGAAGATGTGCGGCGGGGCGGCTCTTTTTATATAGCCACGTCGTCAGATCTCACGAAAGCGCTGTATGCAAGGAATTTTAGTGGGGATAAAATTTATACGACCGATAATGTTAAGAATGCTACACCAGTAGAGATAAGTTATAATGGGGCATCCTATTCGATCTTGCTCAATGGTCAAACCATAGGTGTGAACAGCGATACTCATACAAGCCTTTCTATTAAGGAGAATACGTCGTGGCATATAACAGATTTGGGCGAGGGACAGTTTATTATATGGAATACAAATATTGATCCTAACGAGCGTGCTTTGCTTTACGTTCGTGATGATGAGGCCATACGTTATTTCAATAAGAAATACGTTGGGGGAGAAAATGTCTCCGATTATCTGTTCCTCTTTAAGGCGGCCGGTGCGGCTGCGCCGGGCATTGCTGTGTCTGATTCGCGCTTCACGACGTTCTACTCGGACGCGGCTGTCAAGGTGCCCGAAGGTTTGCGTGCTGCGGTGATTACCGGGACGGAAACCATCCCGGCTGCGGGAGCCGACCCGTCTTTCCGCTTGATTTACGATTGGAAATACCCGGCTGGGAGCGTCATCCCGGCGCATACGGCGGTCATCATGACGGGCGATGCCGGGAGCTATGAAATGGTGGAGACGACGGAGACCGGTGTGGAGCCCGAGAAAAACTATCTCTACGGCACTTCCGTGACGCAGATGATTACGGAACCGCAGGGAGAGTATTATTATTTTAAGTTGGCTTACAAGTCGGCCGAAGATAAGGTCTTGGGATTTTGGTTCGGAGCGCAGGGCGGTGCACCTTTTGAGACGCAAGGAGGAAAAGCCTACTTGGCCATACCGAAAGAAGAGTTCCCGCTCCGTTCCAATGGCTTCAAACTGGGCGACGGGCTGACGGGCATTGACGATGTGCGCATGCAGCAAGCAGAAGCTGTCGACGTATATGGCGTGGACGGCCGCTTGTGGCGTCGTGCTGCCGACAGGGCCGATGCACTGCGCGGTCTGCCGGCTGGGGTGTACGTCGTGAATGGTGAAAGAGTGATAGTAAAATAAAAGAATCGGAATATGAACAAGAAAAGATACGTGATGCCGCAGGCTACGGCCATTGCCATGGAGACGGAGGGCCCGTTGCTGACTCTCAGCGATGGCGATTCGCAAGAGCTTCCGCGGGCTACGGGTTACTATTCGGACCAAGCGCAAATGAGTCAGCGTAAAAGCATCTGGGACTACGGCATGGAGCAGTAAAACCGCGTGACAAACGAAGCGGGCTCCCCACTGATGACTGTCGGTGGGGAGCCCGCTTTTTTTATGCCCGCAGCTTAATGTTTTTTGCCGGGATGAAAATCCTTATGCCGCCGGCTTGCTGGCGCAAGTGGCTGGGGAAAACTTTTTCCCGGCGGCAGATGCGTCAGTCGAGCTGCTTGCGGTATTCGTTGGGCGTGATGCCCACTTTTTTCTTGAAGATACGGTTGAAATGTTGCGAATATTGGAAGCCCAGTTCCCAGGCAATTTCGCCTACGGTCTTGTCGGAAGCCGCTATCTTCTCCTTGGCCACGTCGATCAGCTTGTTTCTGATGTATTCCGAGGCCGTCTTCCCCGTTACCTTCTTGACAAGGTCGCCGAAATAGTTGGGCGATAGGCACACGCGGTCGGCAAAATATTTTACCGTGGGCAGGCCCTCTTTGCGGGGAGCGTCGCCGGCGAAATATTCGTCGAGCAGCGCTTCGAAGCGTTCCAACACATCGTTGTTGGCCTTTGCGCGCGTGATGAACTGGCGCTCGTAAAAGCGCATGCAATAGTCGAGAAGCAGCTGTATGTTGCGGGCTATGAGGCGTTTGCTGAGCTTATCCACCGGGTGGCTCAGCTCGGCTTTGGTTTTTTCCAGACAATCGATGATGATGTTCCTTTCCTCCTCCGACAGGTGGAGGGCTTCGGTCGACGAGTAGGAGAAAAACGAGTAGGAGCTGATTTCTGCGCCGAGCGAGGTGCCTTTGATGATGTCGGGGTGGAACAGGAGGCCGCGCGCCCGGGGTTGAAAGTTGTCGCTCAGCGCCGTTTCGGCCACCTGGCCCGGGGCAAAGCTCACGATGGTCCCCTCGTGATAGTCGTAGTTGCGGCGTCCGTAGCGGATGTTGCCGCAGAGGCTTTCTTTCAAGTAGAGCGCGTAGATGCCATAGTTGATGGTAAAATGTTTTGGAAACTTCGTGGCGTCGCGCAAATCGACCACGCAGACCAGCGGGTGCATCGTTTCCAGCCCGAACAGCCGGTTGTAGTCGTCGACAGAGTTGAGATGGATGACGTCTTCCATAAAAAAGCGATTGGATGCGGCAAAGGTAAGTATTTTGTGCGAACGGCCGGCTGCCCGCCGGGGATAAACCGTAAAAAGGTTACAACTTCCCATGAAATGTGCCCATCGGCAGCTGCCGGCCCCGTGGCGTTTCAGCCGGGCATGTCGTGGTGCGGCGGGCAGCCCGTCGAGGCCTTGAAACAGTTTCCAAAGAACGAGGCGTTTTTCCATGAAAGCTGCAACGATGTGCGTCCCGGCGTGCGCAACATGAAGCGGCCGGATTTTATCTTCGAACGAAGACAGCCCGGGGTGAGCTCGCGTCCTGTTTCAGGGGCGTACCTTCGTTTTCGGGCGCGAGGTTGCAACGTTTTGCACGTCCCTTGTGCCCGTTTTGTGGCACCGAAGGCATTTTCCGGGCCGCAGGAGCGGGCAAATATCGGCGGTTTGCGCTAACTTTGCCGATCTCTTGCGGCGGCCGTCCGGTGAGGCGCGGCTGCCGGCGGAAGATAAAACAGAAAGACCGATGGAAAAAATGCTTACTCCCCTTCTCACCGACAAAGAGCTGTTCAGCCTGATGGCGCTCATCCGTGGTGCGCGGCGCATCGTCGTTTGCGCCCATCGCAGCCCCGACGGCGATGCGCTCGGCTCGGCGCTGGGCTGGGCGGACTACCTGCGCTCGCTCGGCAAGCGCGCGGACGTCGTCATGCCCAATGCTTTTCCCGACTTTTTGCGCTGGCTCCCCGGTGCCGCGCAGGTAATTTTCTACGACAGGCAGCGTGCCACGGCCGACCGCCTGCTGGCCGAGGCCGACCTTATCTGCTGCCTGGACTTCAACGACCCCAAGCGCTTGCAGGATATGGGCATGGCCGTGGCGTCGGCCCGCGGGCGCCGCGTCATGATCGACCACCATCCCGGGCCGCAAACCGAGAGTTTCGACTTTTGCGTGTCGCGGCCGCGCATGTGCTCCACGTGCGAGGTCGTTTTCCGCCTCATCCATCAGCTGGGCGGCTACGAGGAGCTCTCCACGCGGGCAGCCGTGGCGCTCTACACGGGCATGATGACCGATACGGGCGGCTTTACCTACAACAGCAACGCACCGGAGATCTACGTCATCGTGAGCCTGCTGCTGGCCAAGGGGCTCGACAAGGACAAGATCTACCGCAACGTCTTCAACAACTATTCGGAGCATCGTTTGCGCTTTCAGGGCTACGTTTTGTACGAGAAGTTGCAGTTTCTGGCCTATGGCCACGCGGCCTACTTCACGCTGACGCGGCAGGAGATGAAGCGTTTCCACTTTATCCGCGGCGATTCCGAGGGGTGGGTGAACATGCCGTTGCAGGTGCGGGGCATGAAGCTGAGCATATCGCTCCGCGAGGACACGGAGAAGGACGTCATACGCGTTTCGCTCCGCTCGGTCGACGATTTTCCGTGCAACAAGATGGCCGAAGAGTTTTTCAACGGCGGCGGACACTTGAACGCAGCCGGCGGCGAACTGCCCTTCCCGATGGAAGATGCCGTGGCAACCGTCGAACGCGCCGTCAAGGCATACACCTGGATGCTCCTGCCCAAGCCGGTATAGCCTCCTGGCACCACGAGCGGCTGCGGCCGGAACCTT
>ENA-OOXJ01001954-OOXJ01001954.1-human-gut-metagenome-genome-assembly--contig:-NODE-1954-length-11641-cov-2.360176_pt1 | contig 11641 bp, 8 predicted proteins | sample MGYA00241587_ERZ501343 | MGnify/ENA primary metagenome ERZ501343 (study PRJEB25962, sample SAMEA2042918) | human gut metagenome | biome: human gut; feature: human-associated habitat; material: faeces... | reverse complement strand
AGTTCCTTGAGCGGGAGGAGCAGTCGCGTAGATAAGATTGCCGTTATGATAAACATACGATTATGGAGATATTGAAGAAGATAGACGACCTTTTAATCGGGTGGGGCATATCCCCTTCCCGGGCTGATATGCTCGACCAATTCATTGCCTTCGCACTGATACTTGCCGTTGCTTTCCTGGCGGATGCCCTATGCCGGAAAATCCTGCTGAAGGTAGTGGCACAACTGGTGAAGAAGACCAAGGCTACGTGGGACGACATCCTGTTCGACCGCCGCGTGATGGGCTATCTCAGCCACATGGTGGCGCCCGTCATCATTTACCTGTTCATTCCGGTCGTCTTTGCCGATACCGACTCGGTGACGCTGAACTTCATCCGCCGCCTGTGCTACATCGTCATCATTCTTTCCTTTCTCTTCTTCATCAATGCCTTCCTCAAGGCCGCCTATACGGTCTACAGCGAGAAGGAATCCATGCGCGACCGTCCGCTGAAGGGCCTGCTCCAGACGTTGCAGGTATCGCTGTGGACCATCGGAATCATCGTGGTCGTGGCCGAACTGCTGGGCAAGTCGCCCCTGTCGCTGCTGGCCGGATTGGGAGCCTCGGCCGCCATCCTGATGCTGGTGTTCAAGGACAGCATCATGGGCTTCGTCAGCGGCGTGCAGCTCTCGGCCAACGACATGCTGAAGGTGGGCGACTGGATTACGATGCCCAAGTACGGAGCCGACGGAACGGTCATCGAGGTGACGCTGAACACGGTGAAGGTGCGCAATTTCGACAACACCATCACCACCATCCCGCCTTACCTGCTGGTGAGCGACTCCTTCCAGAACTGGCGCGGCATGCGCGAGAGCGGTGGCCGTCGCGTGAAGCGCAGCATCAACATCGACATGACCAGCGTACGTTTCTGTACGCCCGAGATGCTGGCGAAGTACCGCAAAATCCAGCTGCTGAAAGACTACATCGACCAGACAGAAGCCGTGGTTCACGCCTACAACGAAGAGAACGGCATCGACAACGAGGTGCTGGTGAACGGCCGCCGGCAGACGAATCTTGGTGTATTCCGCGCTTACCTCACCGCTTACCTCAAGAGCCTGCCCGTCGTGAATAAGGAGCTGAACTGCATGGTGCGCCATCTGCAACCCACCGATCACGGCTTGCCCATTGAGCTTTATTTCTTTTCTACGATCAAGGATTGGATTCCCTACGAGGGTGTGCAGGCCGATGTTTTCGACCATGTGCTGGCCATTATCCCCGAGTTCGATCTTCGCGTTTTCCAATCGCCTTCGGGAGCAGACTTTCAGCGGTTGGCGGAGAAACAGCATTAGAAAACTGCGGTTTCGTTTGTCGCTGCTCTCACCTTTCGCTATATTTGCGCTGAAATTTATATTAATACATTAAAAAAAGAAGAATTGATTTATGAAGACGAGAGTATTTTTAGCTGTAGCGTTGGTGTTTTCGTTGGCTATGATGTCCTGTGGCAACAAGAAGGCGGCAGAGGCAAATTCGGAAACGACCACGCAAGTTTGTGATTCTGCATGCACAAAAGGCGCAGGAGAATGTTGTGCCAACGATAGTACTTGCAATGGGAACTGCAACGGAGCTTGTGGCGGTGATTGCGAAAACGCTGCCTGCCCGAAGAAAGCATGCGACAAAGCTTGTGAGAAATAACTTTTCGATGAAGAAATAAAAAAGATCGGGGCGTGTCCACAAAGGATGCGCCTCGATTCGTTTCATATTAACTGCAATAATATGCGTATTGTTATAGAATGTCGCATTTTGATTGAAAAAAGTAACGGATTTGTTTGCATGCTATGAAATAATCTCTACCTTTGCAGCGTTTTAAAGTCAAAAAGAAGATAAGATGATTCAGAACTTTACATATATTCTGCTGTGCGGCATTATTATTCTGCTAGGAAGATGTAGCGGAAGTGAGTGTCGTGCGTGATTATATGTATGTTGAATGATATATGAAGCCTTTCTCACTTCCGTAGTGCGAAAGGCTTTTTTGTTGGACATAACTATAAATACGATATACAAGATGAGTGACAGATTATTTATTTTCGACACAACGCTCCGCGATGGTGAGCAGGTTCCGGGATGTCAGTTGAACACAGTAGAGAAAATCCAAGTGGCCAAGCAACTGGAACTGTTGGGCGTGGACGTTATTGAAGCGGGCTTCCCCATTTCAAGCCCGGGCGACTTCAATTCGGTGATTGAAATATCCAAAGCAGTGACATGGCCTACCATCTGTGCCTTGACACGTGCCGTACAGAAAGATATCGACGTAGCGGCTGAAGCCTTGAAATATGCCAAACACAAACGTATCCACACGGGTATCGGTACTTCGGATTCGCACATCCGCTATAAATTCAACTCCAATCGTGAGGAAATCATCGAGCGCGCCGTGGCTGCCGTGAAGTATGCCCGCCGCTTTGTGGACGATGTGGAGTTCTATGCCGAAGACGCCGGACGTACGGAGAATGAATACCTGGCCCGTGTCATCGAGGCCGTCATCAAGGCGGGAGCGACGGTGGTGAACATCCCCGACACGACAGGTTACTGCCTGCCTTCGGAGTATGGCGCCAAGATAAAATACCTGATGGAGCATGTGGACGGTATTCACAACGCCGTTATTTCCACTCATTGCCATAACGACCTGGGTATGGCAACGGCCAATACGATGGCAGGTGTGCTGAACGGTGCTCGCCAAGTGGAAGTAACGATTAACGGTATTGGCGAACGTGCGGGAAACACATCGCTCGAAGAGGTCGCCATGATTATTAAGTGTCACAAGGATATTGACATTGAGACGAATATTAATACGCAAAAGATATATCCTACGAGCCGTATGGTATCTAGCTTGATGAATATGCCGGTACAACCTAATAAGGCCATTGTGGGTCGCAATGCTTTTGCTCATTCCTCTGGTATACATCAGGACGGTGTGCTGAAGAACGTGCAGACTTACGAAATCATTGATCCGCACGACGTGGGTATCGACGACAATTCCATCGTACTGACTGCTCGTAGCGGTCGTGCTGCCCTGAAGAATCGTTTGCATGTATTGGGCGTGGAACTGACGCAGGAGAAATTGGACAAAATATATGAGGAGTTCCTCAAACTAGCCGATAAGAAAAAGGACATCAACGACGATGACATCCTTGTGTTGGCTGGTGCTGATCGTTCACAGAATCACCGTATTAAGTTGGAATACCTACAAGTAACGAGCGGTGTAGGTGTCCGTTCTGTTGCTAGTCTTGGTCTGAATATTTCAGGTGAAAAGTTTGAAGCTGCTGCTAGTGGAAATGGTCCGGTGGATGCTGCCATCAAGGCACTTAAGAAGATTATCGACCGTCAGATGACATTGAAGGAATTTACTATTCAAGCTATTAGTAAGGGCAGCGACGATATGGGAAAAGTACATATGCAGGTAGAATACGATAACCGCATTTACTATGGCTTTGGCGCCAATACCGACATTATTGCTGCTAGTGTGGAGGCATATATCGACTGTATTAACAAGTTCAAACTGTAAGTTTGGATGATAGAAATTTGAGATAATACGTTCTTGCTCGGTATCGTGTATCATGTAGGCTGGCTAAGAGTATAAATTAGCCTACCTGAGAATATAAGTTAGCTTGTCAGGAAGCATAAAGTCGCAACAGATGTTGTGATTTCTTGTAACCAATTTGTTATGTATGCATCCTTTAGAAATATGCTGAGCAGGAAAGAAATAGAAACTAATTTGATATATAAATATAAGAATATGAATACACTCTTTGACAAAATCTGGGATGCTCATGTAGTGCAGAAGGTAGAGGACGGCCCGACACAACTTTATATCGACCGCCTTTACTGCCACGAGGTGACCAGTCCGCAGGCCTTTGAAGGACTGCGTGCACGCGGACTCCGCTGCTTCCGCCCCGAGAAAATATTCTGTATGCCCGATCATAATACGCCGACGCACGACCAGGACAAGCCGATTGAAGACCCCGTGTCGCGTACGCAAGTAGATACACTGGCCCGCAATGCCGAGGAATTCGGGCTGACGCACTTTGGGATGATGAATCCCAAGAATGGTATCATTCACGTTGTGGGGCCCGAAAGGGGACTGACGTTGCCGGGCATGACCATTGTGTGCGGCGACTCGCATACCTCGACCCACGGAGCGATGGGTGCCGTGGCATTCGGTATCGGTACCAGTGAGGTGGAAATGGTGATGGCTTCGCAATGCATCCTCCAGACACGGCCCAAAACGATGCGTATTACCGTCGATGGTAGGCTGGGCAAGGGAGTGACGGCTAAAGATCTGGCCCTTTATATGATGTCGAAGATGACAACCAGCGGTGCCACTGGTTATTTCGTGGAATATGCCGGCGAGGCCGTACGCAGCCTGACAATGGAAGGCCGACTGACTTTGTGTAACCTCTCCATCGAGATGGGGGCACGCGGCGGCATGGTGGCACCCGACGAGGTGACCTTCGCCTACATCAAAGGTCGTGAATATGCTCCGAAGGGTGAAGCGTGGGACAAGGCTGTGGCTTATTGGAAGACGCTGAAGAGCGACGACGATGCCGTGTTCGACAAGGAAGTGCGCTTCGACGCCGCCGACATTGAGCCGATGATTACTTATGGTACCAACCCCGGTATGGGCATGGGTATCACCGCTCACATCCCTACGACCGAAGGCATGGGCGAGGCGGCACAGGCTTCGTTCAAGAAATCGCTGGGCTACATGGGCTTCGAGCCGGGCGAGTCTTTGTTGGGCAAGAAGATTGACTACGTCTTTCTTGGTGCCTGTACCAACGGCCGCATCGAAGACTTCCGTGCCTTTGCCTCCATTGTCAAGGGACGCAAGAAGGCTCCGCACGTGGTGGCTTGGCTGGTGCCCGGCTCGTGGATGGTCGATGCGCAGATACGTGAGGAAGGGCTGGACAAAATATTGGCCGAGGCTGGTTTCGAAATCCGTCAGCCGGGCTGTTCGGCCTGTCTGGCGATGAATGACGACAAGGTGCCTGCGGGCAAGTATGCCGTGTCCACGAGCAACCGTAATTTCGAGGGACGCCAGGGTCCCGGTTCGAGGACTCTGCTCGCGAGCCCCCTTACAGCAGCGGCAGCAGCCGTGACAGGAAGAGTAACCGATCCAAGAGAATTGCTATGAAACAGAGATTCGACATAATTGAAAGCACCTGCGTGCCCCTGCCTCTGGAGAACGTGGACACGGACCAGATAATCCCCGCACGCTTCCTCAAGGCCACCACCCGCGACGAGAAGTTCTTCGGAGAGAATCTCTTCCGCGACTGGAGATATCTGCCCGACGGCAGCCCTAACCCCGGTTTCGTGCTCAACGATCCCCGCTACGGCGGCTGCGTGCTCGTGGCCGGCAAGAATTTCGGTTCGGGAAGCAGCCGCGAGCATGCTGCCTGGGCCCTGGCCGGATATGGATTCAGAGCGGTGATCTCCAGCTTCTTCGCCGACATCCACAGGAACAACGAGCTGAATAATTTCGTGCTTCCCGTGACCGTGTCCGAAGCCTTCCTGGCCGAACTTTTCGACTGCATCGCCGCCGACCCCGCGACCAGGGTCAGGATAGACGTGCATGAGCTTGCCGTGACCAACCTTGCGAGCGGAAGGAGCGAGAAGTTCGAGATGAACGCCTACAAGCAGTACTGCTTTCTCAACGCGATGGACGACATAGACTATCTTCTCGCCCACAAGGACAGAATCGAGGAATACGAAAGGAATTCAGCCTTATGATAGAGATAATGGACACCACCCTCAGGGACGGCGAGCAGACTGCCGGGGTCTCGTTCAACGCGAGCGAGAAACTTGCCATAGCCCAGCTGCTCATTGAGGAGCTCCACGTCGACAGGGTCGAAGCGGCATCCGCCAGGGTCTCGAAAGGAGAGTCCGAGGGATTCCGCCGCATCTGCTCGTGGGCGGCCTCCTGCGGCTGTCTCGACAGGATAGAGGCTCTCGGTTTCGTGGACGGGGGTGTTTCGGTCGACTGGATAGCGGGTAACGGGGGCAAGGTGGTCAACGTGCTCTCCAAGGGGTCTCTTCGCCACCTGAGCGGACAGCTCCGCAAAACCCCGGAGCAGCATCTTGCCGATATCGCCGCGGTGCTGGAGCTTGCAGTCTCCAGAGGCATGGCGGCCAACATCTATCTCGAGGACTGGTCCAACGGCATTGTCGATTCGCCCGACTACGTGCGCTTCCTGCTCGACGGGCTGAGCCGTCTGCCGGTCAGGAGGGTGATGCTCCCCGACACTTTGGGCATCTTCAATCCCTGGCAGGTCGAGAAATACTGCGGGGAAATGCTTTCTCTCTACCCGGACCTGCATTTCGACTTCCACGCCCACAACGACTACGGGCTTGCGGTGGCCAACACTCTCGCCGCCGCGAAAGCCGGCGTCCACGGCGTGCACACCACCGTGAACGGCCTCGGTGAAAGAGCGGGCAACGCGCCTCTCGCGAGCGTCACCGCCGGTCTGAACGACCAGGTCGGACGCCGTGTCGCACTGGATGAAAGCCGGCTGACCCACGTGTGCAGATATGTGGAGAGCATCTCAGCTGTCAGGATACCGGGCAACGAGCCCGTGGTGGGGGAGAACGTGTTCACCCAGAGCAGCGGGGTGCATGCCGACGGCGACAAGAAGGACAACCTCTACGCCAACCGCCTGCTTCCCCAGAGATTCGGCCGCATCAGGACATACGCCCTGGGCAAGGTCAGCGGCAAGGCCAACATCATCAACAATCTCGACAAGCTAGGAATCAAGCTCACCGAGGAGCAGGTGAAGCTGGTGACCGCAAGGGTCGTGGAACTGGGCGACAAGAAGGAGACGGTGACCGCCGAGGACCTGCCTTTCATCGTGGCCGACGTCCTCAAGAGCGCCGGACCGGCGACTGCGGACAACATCCATATCGTGAACTACTCGCTCCAGCTTGCCAGAGGTATGCGCCCGGTGGCCATAGTCAAGGTGAGCATCCACGGAAAGGAGTATGAGGCGTCATCGCCCGGCGACGGCCAGTACGACGCCTTCATGAAGGCTTTGTGGATCATCTACGCGAAGTTGGGCAAGGAGCATCCGGTGCTCACGGACTATCAGGTCAGCATTCCTCCGGGAGGAAAGACCGACGCCCTCGTGGCCACCACGATTTCGTGGAAGAACGGGGACAGCGAATTCAAGACAAGGGGCATAGACTCCGACCAGACGGAAGCCGCCATCAAGGCTACCGTCAAGATGCTGAACATTATAGAGAACATAAACATCAGGAACTGAAATGAAACTCAGGATAGCACAGCTTCCGGGGGACGGAATCGGCCCCGAGGTCGTGGCCCAGGCGGTGAAGGCCATAGACGCCGTCTGCGCAAGATTCGGACATGAAGTCGAGTACAGATACGCAAGCGTGGGCGCCTGCGCGATTGACAGATACGGCGACGCCTTTCCCGAGGAGACCTACCGCATCTGCCTCGAAAGCGACGCGGTCCTCTTCGGAGCGGTCGGCGACCCCCGCTACGACAATGACCCCGCAGCCAGGGTCAGGCCGGAGCAGGGTCTGCTCGCGATGCGCAAGAAGCTCGGGCTCTACGCAAACCTGAGGCCGGTGGAGACTTTCCCCGCCCTGATTGACAAGTCGCCTCTGAAGAGGGAGCTTGTCGAGGGCGCCGACTTCGTGTGCGTGCGTGAGCTCACCGGAGGAATGTATTTCGGCGAGAAAGGCCGACGCGACGGCGGCCGACATATTGCTCGGCGTCACGCCCTGACCGGCAAAGGTCGGAGAAACCGCCTACGACACCAACGTCTACAGCCGTTTCGAGATCGAGCGCATCCTCAGGCAGGCGTACTCGCTCGCCCGGCTCAGGCGCCGGCATCTGACCGTGGTCGACAAGGCCAACGTCCTCGAGTCCTCCCGCCTGTGGAGGCAGGTCGCCCAGGAGATGTCGGCCGAGTACCCGGACGTGCAGACCGACTACATGTTCGTGGACAACGCCGCCATGAAACTGATCACGAACCCCAGGTTCTTCGACGTGCTGGTCACCGAGAACACTTTCGGCGACATCCTGACCGACGAGGCGAGCTGCATCTCCGGTTCGATGGGTCTGCTCGCGTCCGCGTCGATAGGCGAGCATACCGGCGTCTATGAGCCGATCCACGGCTCATATCCCCAGGCTGCGGGCAAGGACATCGCCAACCCGCTGGCGACAATACTCTCGGCCGCGATGATGTTCGAGATAGCCTTCGGACTGAAGGAGGAGGGTGCGGCGCTGCGCAACGCCGTCAGGGAGAGCATCGAGGCGGGCTTCGTCACCGAGGACCTCGCCGACGGAGCCGTCGCCCGCAGGACTTCGGAGGTGGGCGACTGGGTGGCCGCAAGGATATCGGAAGAGAAATAAACAACAAAAAATCAGAATATCATGGTAGAACTGGACTGGTCAAATCTCGCATTCAGCTATCGCAAGACCAACGCGATCATCATCAGCAGATTCAAGGATGGCAAATGGTCGGAACCCGAGATCTCACACGACTTCGACTTCCATCTCAACGCCTTCGCCGGCGTCTTCCATTACGCCAACTCCTGCTTCGAGGGTCTCAAGGCCTTCAGGGGAGCGGACGGGAAGGTGAGGATCTTCCGTCCCGACGAGAACGCAAGGCGCCTGACACGCAGCGCGGCGAGGATAGGCATGGCCGCACCTCCCGAGGAGCTCTTCATCAGGATGTGCCGCATGTGCGTACACGAGAACCTCGACTTCCTGCCGCCTTTCGGCTATAACGCGTCGCTCTACATACGCCCCGTGCTCGAAGGAATCAACCCCCAGATCAACATAGTCTCCTCCGAGGAGGTGATGTTCGCGGTGATGTGCCTTCCCGTGGGAACCTATGCCGACTCAAAGCCCCTGACTCCCGTGACCGCGGTCATCTCCAGGGACTTCGACAGGGCAGCCCCCAACGGCACGGGAGCCTATAAGATCGCGGCCAACTATGCGCTCGCCTTCTATCCCTACAATGCCGCCCACCGTCTTGGCTATACCGAACTTCTCTTCCTCGACCCCGCAACCAAAACCAAGGTCGACGAGTTCGGCTCGTCCAACTTCCTCGCCATCAAGGGCGACACCTACGTGACCCCGCTTTCGGACAGCGTGCTGCCCTCGATAACCAACAAGTCTCTCCAGGCCCTGGCCGCCGACCTCGGCCTGAAGGTTGAGAAGCGCGTGATTCCCGTGGAGGAAATCGCCGAATTCGACGAAATCGACGCCTGCGGCACAGCCGTGGTGATCACGCCTGTCAAGTCCATCGACGACAAGCCCAGGCTCGAAGGCGACGTGGTCTCAAGGACCTGGAGGATGCCTTCCGGCGACGAGTGCGGCAAGGTCAGCAGAAAGCTGTTCCAGATGATACGAGGAATCCAGAACGGAGAGGAGCCCGACATCCACTCCTGGTGCTATGAGCTCTAGGCCATGAAGCTGTTCAGTGATAAGCTTGTCGCCGAGGCCTGCTCAGCCTGCAACGTGTCCGACCTCTCGCACGCCACTATCGGAGAGATTCTGCTTGCCGCGCAGTATCTCGAGAACAAGACGGGCATCCCCTTCGTCCGCATGGACCAGGGCTCTCCCGGCCTGCCTGTCAACCGCTACGGCGTAGAGGCGGAGAAGAAGGCTCTCGACTCCGGCATCTGCTCGCAGTATCCCGCTGCAGAAGGGTTCAGGGGGCTGAAGGAGGCCGCCTCCCGTTTCGTGAAGGCCTTCATCGACGTGGACATCGACCCGCGCGGCTGCGTGCCCACGACCGGTTCGGTGGAGGGCACCTTCGCTGCGTTCATAGCGTGTACGCAGAGGATTCCGGGCAAGAACAAGGTTCTGTTCATAGACCCGGGCTTCCCCATACAGAAGTCCCAGCTGCGCATACTCGGCATAGAATGGCGGAACTTCGACATCTATTCCTGGAGGGGAGCAGAGAAGCTGCGCTCCAGGCTTGAGGAGGAGCTTGCTTCCGGCGACATCGCCGCCATAATCTATTCCAACCCCGACAATCCTGCCTGGATATGCCTCGAGGAGGAGGAACTGGAGGTGATAGGCGAGCTCGCCACCAGGTATGACGCGGTGGTGCTCGAGGATCTTGCATATTTCTGCATGGACTACCGCAAGGAGCTCGGCAGGCCGTTCGAGCCGCCGTATCTGCCCACCGTGGCGCGCTATACCGACAACTACATCCTGCTGCTCTCGGCGTCCAAGATATTCAGCTATGCCGGTCAGCGCATCGCGATGATGTGCATCAGCGACGGACTCTTCAACAGGAGATATCCCGCCCTGGCGGAGAGATACCACGACTCCGGCGTGTTCGGTGTCACCCTGACCGCCTCAATCCTCTACATGATCACCAGCGGCTGCACCTACAGCACCCAGTTCGGCTACATGGAGATGCTGAACCTCTCCTGCGAGGGCGTCATCGATTTCGTGGGCGACACTCAGGAGTACGCGGTCAGGACGCGCCGCATCAAGGAGATCATGCTGCGCCACGGCTTCCACGTGGTCTACGACAAGGACATCGCCCAGCCCGTCGGCGACGGATTCTTCTTCACGGTCGGCTATGAGGGTCTCAGCGGCGACGAGCTTGTCGTGGAACTCATGCACTACGGCGTCAGCTGTATCAGCCTGTCGACTACCGGCAGCCTGCAGCAGGGCGTGCGCGGGTGCAGCAGCCGTATGCGCGAAGAACTCTATCCGCTGCTCGAGGAGAGAATGGCGGAATTCGAAAAAGACCATCCCGTAAGATGAAATACCACAAGATCGTAATCGACGAACCCTTCGAATTCGAAGCCGGAGGGCGGCTGGACAGGCTTGAGCTCGTCTACCATACTTCAGACCGGGAATACCGCCCCGGCGAGACCGTAGTGTGGATATGCCATGCCCTCACGGGCAATTCCAATCCCGAAGACTGGTGGCCGCAGACCGTCGGCAAGGGGAGGCTCTTCGACCCGGACAAATACTACATCGTGTGCGCCGGCATGCTGTGTTCGCCCTACGGCTCCAGCTCTCCGGCGTCCGTGAATCCCGCTACCGGCAGGCCGTATATGATGGATTTCCCCAAGACCACCGTGCGCGACGTCGTCAGGGCCAACATACTGGTGCGCAAGCACCTCGGAATCGAGCACATCGACCTGATGATAGGGCCGTCGATAGGCGGCTTCCAGGCTCTGGAATGGGTCATCATGGAGCCTGACATGGTCTCCGACGCAGTCTTTCTCGCCACCTCCACCCGCGTGACGCCCTACATGACCGCCTTCAACGAATCGCAGCGCATGGCGCTCGAGGCAGATCCGGAGTTCATGGAAGCGGAAAGCCTGGATTCGGGAAAGGCCGGACTCGCCTGCGCGCGCTCCATCGCCCTGATCTCCTACAGAACCTTCGAGGGCTACAACCGCACGCAACAGGAGCCTGACAAGGAGACGCTGTTTGCAGGCCGCGCCTGCTCGTATCAGCGCTATCAGGGGAAGAAGATGGTCGACAGGTTCGACGCCTACTGCTACTGGTATCTGACATGGATGCTCGACAGCCAGAACGTGGGCAGGGGCCGCGGGGGAGTGGAGGCCGCGCTCGCGCAGATCAAGGCCGACTGCCTCGTGGTGAGCATCGACAGCG
>ENA-OOXJ01001951-OOXJ01001951.1-human-gut-metagenome-genome-assembly--contig:-NODE-1951-length-11650-cov-1.927124_pt1 | contig 11650 bp, 25 predicted proteins | sample MGYA00241587_ERZ501343 | MGnify/ENA primary metagenome ERZ501343 (study PRJEB25962, sample SAMEA2042918) | human gut metagenome | biome: human gut; feature: human-associated habitat; material: faeces... | reverse complement strand
TGGCCTAGACGGTTGGCCCGCTTTTATTTTTATCGAATGGTTAGCAAATTGGTATTTCATTCTGTAATAGTAATAGAAATCAAAATAATGGAGGCTGACAGCTATGAAGTGGTTTAATAATCCTGAGACTTTGGAGGACTTGAAAAAGCAATATAAGCGGCTGGCATTTCAAAACCATCCTGACCGGGGCGGCAAAACGTCGGATATGCAGGAAATCAATGCGGAGTATGAAGACTTGTTTTCCCGTCTGAAGGACGTACACAAAAACGCGCAGGGCGAGTTCTACACCGCGAGGACGGCCACGACGGAGACGGCCACGGAGTTCATGGATATTATCGAAAAGCTGATTCGTATGGACGGCATTGAGATTGAAGTCTGCGGCTCTTGGCTTTGGGTTACTGGGGACACGCGGCCCCATAAAGAAGACTTGAAAGCGCTGAAGTTCCGGTGGAGCAGCAACAAGGGTGCGTGGTATTTTCACCGTGACGGATACAAGAAGCGGAGCAACAAGTCTTTAACACTGGACGAGATTCGAGACTATTATGGAAGCGAGAAAATCGAAAAGAACGTCGGCGGAAAGATCGCTGTGGCATAACAAAACATAACAGATCGGCAGGCTGGGGATACCTGGCCTGCCTCTTTTTTTGTAGCAGATGGCGGAGGTCTTTTGGCTGTGGTGACTAAACCGTAGGAGGGAATGAAATGGAACATAAAATTGCCATTGAAAAAGAAATCATCGTTACTACGCAAGACATAGTGGACTGTGTACTCTGCTGTGAGGCTGGTGGATTTGACTATTGGGGTGAGCTATGTAGCGATGAAAAAGACTATGAGGCGGCACGGGAGCGCCTTCAGGCCAAAAGCACAAGCGAGATAAAACCTTGCTATGAGGATGTGTTGGCTGAAATTCTTGAGGCTGGCGGTAAACTGATTGTTTTTGACTACGAAGAAGACAAATACCATGATCTGACTATGGAGAAAATCCTAAGTGGTTGGAAAAAATATATGGAACAGCAGAACACATTTGATTTTGATGAATATGATGCCGTTTCTGCTGATTGTATTCTTCAATATGCGATTTTCGGGGATGTGATTTATGGGTAGTTTTTCGAGGGCTTTGCATAACGCAAGCCCTCATTTTTATTTTTAAGTAGTTAGCAAATATGTGATGCTTTCTGTAATATATAGTGTGAAGCAACAAATTAAAATAACGGAGGAAAGATTATGAGTTTAGTTGAATTTTATGTTACCGATGATCTACACCTTAACGCTGAAGTGTTGGATGAAAAGCATTGGATGATTCGTTTAAGCAACGGTGCAGAAATTCCTATTGAAAAAGATCCGAAACACAACGGAATGAGCTGGAGGTGGAAAATCGATACGCAAATTTTTGGAGACGATGATGGTGCCCTGCGTTATCTGGAGCGAATTGTATCTGAGCGGATAAGTTTTTTGCAGATCGAGATGGTGTCGAGCTAATTTACGCCGTATAAGATTGGGCGGGGTTTCTTCCCCGCCCTTCTTTTTTTTGGTTAGCAAATCAATATTTCAGTCTGTAAATAAAGTAGAAAACAAATTAAGGGAGGCTACAAGCATGACAACAAAAACTGATTTTCATTCTTTAATGGAGTTGAAGGAAAGCTTTCACCCGCAGGGGCGCAGATGGATTAACAATGGCGAAGCCGAGTTGATTAAAAGGGCACTGGAATTAGAAACTCGTTCAAATATCGAGTTGCAAAATATCCGAGATATGGCCGTGATGCTTTATGAAAGATGGTCAAGCAGTAGTCGTGCAGATGGCAAGTATGAAGAGATGGATGCCTATATGAGTGCAATGAGTGCAATTTGTGCCATTGTGGATAGCATAAAGGTACAGCGCGGCTTGGAGGTGTGATAAATGGAGAGGCTGACAAAGACTGAAATTTCATGGACAGTAAGCGCCCTACAGTTGACCATTGGATATTATGAGCAAGTAGTACGCCGAAGTTCTGACCAGACTGAGCGGAGTATGGCAAAGCTTCAGGCGGAAAATCTAACCAGTGTGAAAAGCAAGTTGGAGCGTGTTCTTTCTGGCGATTGCAAGCGGATTGCAGTAGAATAATAGGAGGATTTGATATGGCAAATTTGACAAGAGCGCAATATGAAAGATGGAACGGCCAGTTGGGTGGTGGCTTCAAGTTTGATCTGATGCACTATGTCACATGGGGAGAAAAACAGGCCGTTCGTGATATTAAATTGAAGGATGGCCGTATTCTTCGGGCGACTGTGAGCTATCAGCGAGTGGTGGAAAACTTCCGTACAGTAGCATATCAGCCCACCATTCACCTGCAGGTATACGAGCCGGTCAAGGATTCTGACTTCATGCGTGGCAATGGTATGGGCTATACGGTTAATGAGGGGCCACAGCAGGCCAAGAAAAACTACAAGGAAATTTGCAAAATTACTTTTGCGCTGGACGATAAGAAGCTGCTTGACTTAATGGAACAGGGGCGTGAAAAACTGAATAATCCATATATTATGTGAGTAAGAGGCGGAGAAAAATCTCCGCCTCTTTTATTTTTATGGTTAGCAAACAAGAAAACTATTCTGTATATATAACAGGAGGCGATAAATAATGACACGCAATGAGCGTAAGCGTTACCGTAAAAAGATGTTTGAGCAGAGACTTTTAGGGCTGCTGATGCTGGCCTGTTGTGGTGCGCTCTTGTGGCTGAGTTCTACTGGACGCACATTTGAAGATCGTGATTGTACAGCGGTTGTGTTGTTTGCTCCCCTGGGGTTCTGGATGCTTTTTTCCAAACGAGTTTTGATTTACTGAATGATTGAAGGAGGATTTGAAAATGGGATGGACAGGATGCCATGCAACGCATTATAAACGCAATGGCGATATAGACCGCAAAGCTGAATGTGATGGGTATTTCCTGGAGGGCTTAAACGCTGGTCATTATCGCATTTTGAAAAGTGTAATGGTGGGTTCTGTTTACTACGCTGCAATTCAGAATTTGAAAAGGTATGCTGGAAGAGATGATGCTGGCAACTCCATTTATGAAGATATTCCAGAGCAGCAACAGACCGAAACTTGGGCAATGGTTATCATTACACAGACAGATAGAAAAGATTACTTCAATTTCTATCACAAGGAAATGGATGAAACAATGGGGCCGTGCTACTATGATTGCCCGATGTCTATTCTGAAGCTTCTTTCCCCTACTGATAATAAATATGCTTTGTCCTGGCGGGGAAAGTGTAAGCAGAGAGCGGAGCAGAAAAAGAGTCCTGACGCCTTATCAAAACTTCCCGTTGGTACGACTATTCAATTCAAATGGGGTGATGAAGTAAAAACGTATGTCAAGCATGAGCCGGCCTATCAATTCAAGCGCCCCTTTTGGTATGATCCCGATAAGAACGTTTATATTCCAGCAAAACGGATTCCATCTGATTATCAGGTTATTAGATAAAGAGAGGGTTTTACCCTCTCTTTTTTTTGCTTTTTCAGTTAGCAAAATCAGAAAAAGATCTGTATATATAGTGTCCCTATATTAAATGTAAAGGAGAATGAACAATGAGAATTTGTACTTGTGCAAAATGTGGTCGCATTATGAACGATAGCGAAGATCTTATTTATATCGTTAATGAAGGAACGGACAAACAATATGTTGAATGCGAAACTTGCCATGATGATGAATGGGAGCGCAACAATATTATTCTTTGCGATGGCTGTGGACGCTGGTTTACCACAGATATGTTGCATTCTGAAGAAGTTAAACCAGGCCATACTTTTTGTCCCTGCCCAGTCTGCGGAAAAGATATTGTAGAGGGAGAAACACGGGAAGAGTTTTTAGAAGAAATAGAAGACACGTATATTCCAAGATATTCAGTCGTTGTTATTTATGGGAATGGAACTACTCGCGGATTTATAGTCAATGCTGATGGCCGTAAACAAGCTATGGAAAAGCTATTCCAGAAGATTGATATTGGATTTGTAACTTCTATCCATATCGCTGAAATTCTCTTGGAAGAGGATGAGTTTTGATGTTTATGTCTAAGGACAGATTCAACGAGATTGCTTCAAAGTATAACAGTAGTGCACCGGATAGCGACATTTCAAAATCGCTTGCATTTATCCACGAGCTTTTAGGGGCTGAGATTGATGGAACGCAACGGTTTATAGAAGACCTTAATAAAAAGAAGTCTTCTAGGTTAGCAAAACTCTCTTGAGTCCTGTAAATATAATAGGAACCAAAAAAACTTTATGGAGGTAGACAGAATGAGTACTGCAAACTTTGAAACAATGAGAGACTTTCCTCTATACGCAAAGGATTATAACGATGACTACGATAGTTATATTGAGGTTCCTCTGATTGAAGAAGACTTAGCAGATATTAACTATGACTTGATGTTTCATAAGATTCAGGTGAAGGGCGGATATTATTGTGGTATCCAGCTTTACGTTGAAGTCGAGCACGATCTGGAAGAAGAGGATTACAGCAACGATGATTGCCACTATTACTTTGACTGCTGCAGAAGTGTAGCTTATCGAAAGTATCAGGCCGAAGTGCGGAAAATCAACCGTCTGCTGGCTACACTAGGAAAGAAGTATGACTTCCAGGAGTACGTCTGTACTGCCCGATTTTCAAATGGAGAGGCATGGTTTGGTTTGGCCTCTAATCCCAGAAGCCTCTTGAAATCTGTTTTTACTTAAAAAATAGCCCGCTTTTCGGCGGGCTATTTTTTATTGAAGGTTAGCAAATTAAAGATGTGTTTTGTAATTATAGTGTAAGCAAACAACATTTAGAAAGGACTTGATGATATGAACAACGTAAGAGAGCAGAAGACCTATGTGTGTAAGCGGGCGCGGATGTGCAGCTTCCTTATTGAAAAAGGGTTTACACCTTATAAGGTTGCTCCAGATCGAGATAATCCGATGTATGACGTATTCCTGTTTACTGCGTCGCCGGAGCTGTACCAGGCGGTCATGGAGTATATCAACACACGCTCTACGCGGGATAGTTGAGGGAATATATGTTGCGTTATGTAGTAAGTAAAGATTCAAAATCCGGGCTATGGTATGCCCATGCCGAAGGATATGCTTACATCCCCGTTGCTGGTAGTTTTTCCGAAAAGAAATCGGACGCTATGGAATATGCCAAAATGATGAATTTTCTTCCCCACCGTGTAGCAGAGATTGAGCGGAAGAGAAAAAGAAATTTGGATTGAAGGAAGGACGGTTACTAATGAAGGTTTATGTGCTGATTCACAAGCAGGATTCTTCTGTGTGGGATGCCGATGCCGAGCTTTTCTTGTCTATGGAGCAAGCGCAAGAGGCTATGAGAAATGCGTGGAATGAAGCGCTGAAAGCCTGGGGAATTGCTGAGACTGATAGGCCGGATGAAGGACGCGACTGGACGTGTGGCGAAGCGGAGGCGAGCATCCGTGATGACTACAAGACGGAATATGAGAACTGGGCAATCGAGGAAAAGACTTTGAATGTTCGGGTAGCCATTCGTGTTAAAGGTGGCCTGGTTCAGACTGTCTATTCTAATTCCGATGTAGATGTGGACGTTTATGATTTGGATGTTTCCGATTTTCCCGATGAGGGCGAAGCAGAAGAGGCAGATCGCAAAGAGAAGGAACTGGATGAGCTATGCAGCAATCCTGGATGGCGTGCGGTTTGGTGAATAGGAGGAACAGATTTAATGATTACTTACGATGTTTCTAAGCAGAAAGGAAGCTCCCGATGGTATCCCCATAAGGTGGAGACGCCTAAAATTCCCGCCGGCCCGATGAGTGATAAGAAACAGGCATTGCACGCTGCTGCTGATTTGATGGGGGTTGGATATAAGGAGTATATGGAACTGAGGAGGAAGGCCGGATGCGCGTAAATTATACCCCGGAAGAAATTGCAGAGATGCACGACCATAACGAAAACTTCAATGGAACACAAGCAAATTTTGAGAAGGTGCAGCTATATCATGCTATTAGAAACGATCTAATAGAGTTTATGAGTCTTTGCGATGATGTACATTTGATTGATGGTTACAATCCAAACACAAGAGAAAAGCACGCTATTCTATGGCTGGACTTCTCCCCTGCTGCCACACTGGATAAAGAAGAAATCGCTGCGCTTGTTGCTATCATGCAGAAGTCAGATGGCGTTGTTATCTCTGCCGTAGATGGACACGCACGCATTTCTTTTGATGTAAATAATATTTGGGAAAATTAAAAAACGGTTAGCAAAACTCTAATTCCTTTTGTAAGTATAGTGTCAGTAATAAACCAACAAAACCGAAAAATTTAGGAGGTACGTAAAAATGTCTGCGAATGTTGAGAGTATGTTTTATGCTGGACGTGAGAAGCCCTGGCACGGCCTGGGCACCCAGGTTGACGAGGCCCCTACCAGTGCGGATGCGGTTGGCTGGTCTTGACTGGAAGGTTGAGCGTAAGCCGATTCAGGTTTGTGGCGGGCGCAAGGTAGATAACTTCTTTGCAAATGTGCGGAGCAGTGATGGCGCTGTTCTTGGCGTGGTGTCTGATAGATACCAGGTCGTGCAGAATGCGGAAGCTTTTGCCTTTACCGACGCGCTGATTGAAGGTGAGGTACGCTATGAGACTGCGGGAAGTCTGATGGGTGGCCGAAAGATTTGGCTGCTGGCAAAGCTCCCGGATCGGGAGATCGTGGGTGATAAGACTGAGCCTTATCTCTGCTTCTCTAATACTCACGATGGCAGCGGTGCTATTCGGGTCTGTATGACGCCTATCCGTGTGGTTTGCAACAACACGCTGAACATCGCACTGAACGGTGCCAAACGTGCGTGGTCTGTCCGTCATACTGGCGATATTCAGGCCAAGCTTCATGAGGCGCGGATGTGCCTGGATATGGCAAACAAGTACATGGACAAGCTGGCTGTGTACGCTGACCAGATGGCAAACAAGAGTATCACGGATGAGCAGATTGCGAAAATCCTGGATGAGATGTTCCCCTCTACGGAGGAAATGAGTGATCGTGAGAAGCGGAACGCAGAGAAAGCCCGCGAGGAATACATGATCTGCTACTTCCGTCCTGACATTGCCCAGTTCCTTGGAACTGCCTGGGGAGCGCTGAATGCGATGTCTGATATGGTTGGTCACTCTGCGCCCCGGCGTATGACTTCCAACTATCAGGAAAACAACTGGGGTCGGATTATGGATGGGCACGCCATGATGGATAAGATGGCTTCTCTGCTGGCCGGCGTCGGCGCGTAAATATGGAACAAGGCGGGATGGAGAAATCTGTCCCGCCTCTTTTTTATGGTTAGCAAAATTATAGAACAGTTTGAAAATATAATGGGAGGCGTTATGAATGAAGATTAAAACTTGGATTAAATATGAGGAGGGTTATCTACCTCCCCGTTGCCGTAAGCTCCGCTATAAAGTGTGTGAGGAATATGTGAACATCAACCTATCGGAAACCACCTTGGCAGAGCTTCAGCTTGCTTTTGAAGATCTCTCTTATAACGGCGCAGGTAAAATCTTTCTCTACAAAGGAACGCTTTGGAAGAAAACTTCTATCCGTGATATTTGCGCTGGCGGTGAGGATGAATATAGGTATCATACTCCGCTGGAAGCTTTGGCCTGGTGGAACGAACATGGAAGTAAGTATTTTCGTTATGGTTGCGGCTCTTATCACGGCGAAGAATACACCAAAAAAGCTGCACTCAAACAAGCTCGATCTGATATGCGTCGTTTCCTTTTGGTGGATGGAGAGCTTTATAGCCGTACTACTGAACCGAGATACTGTATTTATACATTTGGGCTGGGACACAACCACGGGGGCACTTCGTTGTCCGTAGATTATAGATACAATCCAAACATTTCAAAGACTCGATATTTTTCTGCGCTGCAGGGGCATGAGGCTGTTTCCGAAGCAAATCGGATAGCACAAATGAGGGGCGACAGCGATTACGTAGGGAAGTTTCGTGCGGATATTAAAGTCTATATGCCGGAGCTGGTTAAAGTTAATCCCAAAAGACAGCACGGAGATGGAGATAGCCTACTTAATACCTTTGATGAGATTGCAATGAACGCACCGAGCGCTTTTATCGCAGGTGTATTATGTATGGCTACTGTGTCATCTGAAATTAGGAATGGAGGAAGTAACGACAATGAAAAAGGGATTTAATGAAGATGCTTTTATGGCTTATCTGGAATATACGTTCCCTAACGTGTTTGCCGAAAACGGTAGCTCATTTGTCCGTGAGATGGTAGCGAGCCTAATTGAATATGCGCACAAGCATGAGCAGGTTAGTAAAGACCAGTTCTGTATCTTCTTGTCTGATTTGATTCCCGAAGTTGAGATGGGCGAAGTCGCCGCATTTATGGATGATGATTGCCTAACTGCTTCCTACGGTATTGCGGAGAAGCGCCAAGTTATGGCTGAAAAGAACATTCAGGTGGAAGTCATTGATGGTATTACCCATGTGTATGTGGACGGGAAGGAGCTATATCTCTGATGTTACAGCCAGGACGTTATGTATCAGAGCAAGACGGCGATATTTTCCATGCCTATCGATATGTTGTGGAGGTTAAGGAAACCGCAAAGACTTATATTTTTAAGTTACTACAGGTCGAAAACCGATATGCTGATGACCATATTGAGGTTATGTTCGGTGGTAAAACACGCATTGTCATTCCTAAAGACAAGCCTTGTCATGCAATGCGAGTGTGGAGCGACCACGACTTCACGATCTATCCCTTCCAGGCCGGCGTTCCGTTCTATTTTGAAAAGGAGAAGATGATATGAAAATTCCCAAGTATGTACAGGAATTAGTGGAGCTGGGGCGGCTACGCCCTGCCCCTCTGGATGAACAGGCGAAAGAGGCCGAGAAAAACGAGAATGCTGTATATGGCTATATCTTTCGGCTATATCGGCTGAGTAATACGCAGTATCTCAGCACCTTTATGGATGAGGCGTGTCGCCTAATGGGGTGGGCGCATCGCAAGTGTGCCGCTGCTGAGATTTTGTTTTCTCTGCCGTCTGATGGTGGGGAGCATCTAACATACGATGCAATCCACACTTTTTCGGATAAGGAACATCGCAAGCCCTACTATAAGCGTGACTACATCCTGTTGACGATTACTGATCCAGTGGCACAGCAGCTAGAAAAAATGATTGCCGGAGTTAGCAAGAAACTTTGATGATCTGCAAAGAGAAGTAGAACTGGAGGGTGGCGGCATGAAAATCGAAGTTACAGTTCCTACAGAACAGGATTATGAGGAGTACAGAATAAGTGGACTCAATGCCGAGGCGTGTTTGGATGGCCGTGTGAAGCTGATTTGTGAGGACGATAGTGGGCACCGAGCTACATCCTTTATGACGAAAGATATGTTTGAACGCTTGGGTTTGGAATACATCAAGCAACATTCTGAATTGAGATATTCGCACTTTGGGGATATTTGGTATCTAAATTGTTCACAGAACGATTGGCATAATAATTTGACACGGAATCCTGAAAAGGTTATCAAGGTGCAGTTTGAGGGAGTAGAGGAAGGAACAGGCCGAGAGATTTATCGTGGAATTGAAACAAAGCGATACTATCTGCGGGAAGTATCCAGGCGGGAACCGTTTGCCAAATGGTACGTTTGTGGGACTCGCCGTGTTCCCGAGGACGGCAATGAGCCAAGACCGAATTTGATTTTCCAGTTTGGGGAGCAGCAGGAGAAGGTGCGCTACGACGATTGGAACGGAGTCGCAGCATACTCTAACACTTTTAATAGAGACTTTCGTAAGGAGGTATGACTTATGTACATTTCCAAACAGAAGCTCGATGAAATCAAGAAAGAATATAGCACATTGATTATGACAGACAGTGATGTTGTGGACGCTTTTAACCTGGTGCATGACATCCTTATTGCGGAGGCCGAGGCGATCCGCGCAAAGGCCAGTTATGCTACCGCCTCTATCAGTCGATTGGAACAGTCAGCTTATGAAGCCTTCTCTATTGGCGGAGAGATTGATAATGGCGTCTTTGAAGAACACGATTAAAAATGGTTAGCAAATAGTAGTTTCATTCTGATTATATAGGGGTGGTTCTGTGGAGATTTTGATAATGAGTATTGTGGTAGCCATCGCCTTAATTCGAGAGCGCATTGCGATACGAAAGGCAAACAAGTATGCCGATATGGTTGTCCGAAGATATAAATGAAAGGAGTGGTTCTTATGAACCTGTTAGATAAATTTTCTGCTGTTGAAATCAAAGCAGATAATCGCATTTCCGAAGAAGATAAAGAGTATTGTAACCGTCAGCAGCTTGCTTTTGATAAGTCTGGGCCGGCATTACGGAAGATTGCGGCGGCTATACTGGAAGCTCAAGTGGAGCAGAGTGAGATTTTACAGCCCGAAAACGACAGGTTCTACAAATATTATATTGTTGGGAACGAGTTTAATTGCGATAGCAATGCGGTGCTAGATGTATTAGCAAAACGGAACAACACTTTTATCTCTAATATCGTTCAGTACTTTTCCCGCAAGTATAAAGTTGATCTGGATGCAAAAGAAATTCAGGAACACCTTATTCCAGCTCCGCCTAAAGAGCCAAATCTGCCTTGGGGTGGATACCGAAAGATGAGCGAGGATGAAATCTCAGCCTATCGGGAGCAGCTGGATACCTACAAGGGAGAAAAAGCGAAGTACGAATCGGATCTCCGTAACTTGCCGCTTCGTTATGAGCGAGTTGTGGATGAGATTTTTGTCCAGCTTGGCGGGTTTTCTTTTCAGGAACAGGCAATGAATGAGTTTCTGGAACGCACATGGAATTGTTGCCACCGTACATATGGTTCAAGACCGGACGAGGAAGAGTTTGAAATCAAAAATGATACCCTTCGTTTGATCGGATATTGGGTGTCGGTAGATGAAAACAAATGGATGAATCATCCTGTGGCTGAGTATAAACCTTCTGAGGACTTCAAGACTTTACTGAATGCTCTGGCTTATTATGAGTGTGAGCGTATGGATGAAGGGTATCGTTGGTTCCCGGAGCTGTTCAAATACGACACAAAAGAAAGCCTGTTTGATATTCCCTATATGGAAAAGGTTAAGTATATTAAACTGTTCAAGAATGGACGAGCCGATATTAAATTCCGTAGCACAGGCTACGTTCAGGAATTTGTTGAGCAGTACATGAGAAGGAGATCGGCATGAAACTGACAAAGAAGCAGCTTACCGTCCTACAGAAGATTGTAGGGCGGGAGCAAATGCGATATAACCAAGATGCTTTTGAACAGAATCGCTCTACAAATAAGATGCAGTGGGCAAAAATTGCTGGGGTGCATCCATGCGGTGAAAGATTTGGAATTACGGATGGCGTTCTTGCCGTTCTGTTTGATGAAAAGCCAGACGAGTTTGTAGATGCGGAACGTATGGATATTCTTGATAAGTACGCCAGAGGGTTTATAGAGGACGGCGATCTGTATTTGGTAAAAGAGCCTATTAGCATTGAAGCTTGCAAAAGGGCTATTGCTGAATGGAAAGATATGAAGGGCATTGGGAAACCAACGTTTCCGCAGATCATGTTGTCTACTACAAACGAAAATGGAGAGTGTCTTGTAAGTTATTTTAACGCCTTGCTGTATCTGGACGCGCTAACGGCTGCTGGCCCATATCGGAACCTGTATA
>ENA-OOXJ01001947-OOXJ01001947.1-human-gut-metagenome-genome-assembly--contig:-NODE-1947-length-11674-cov-3.025562_pt1 | contig 11674 bp, 8 predicted proteins | sample MGYA00241587_ERZ501343 | MGnify/ENA primary metagenome ERZ501343 (study PRJEB25962, sample SAMEA2042918) | human gut metagenome | biome: human gut; feature: human-associated habitat; material: faeces... | reverse complement strand
GCGTGCTCTTCCAGCACGACACGGCGGCAGGCGTTGGCATCGGACAGGAGGCCAAGGAATACTACGAGCAGACGGGCGAACGCACTCGCTGGACCAACTCCGTCTTCGGCGGCATGCCCACTTACCAGATTTCGCCCTCGTACGATTCCAGCCGACCGCTGCAATGGGTACAGAAGGCCTACCAGCTGTTCCTGCCGCAGTACGTACAGCTGACGTTCATCCTCATGCTGGGCTTCTACATCCTGCTGCGTGCCTTCGGCCTGTCTGTGTGGCTGTCCACGCTGGGAGGCATCCTGTGGGCGTTCTCATCCTACTTCTTCATCCTCATCTCGGCGGGGCACATCTGGAAGTTCATCACCCTGGCCTACATCCCACCCACGCTGGCGGGCATCGTGCTGGCCTACCGCGGACGCCTGCTGGCAGGCGGACTGGTGGCAGCACTGTTCGTGGCCCTGCAAATCGCGTCGAACCACGTGCAGATGTCCTACTACTTCCTGTTCGTCATCCTCTTCATCGTAGGCGCCTATTTCGAACAGGCCTGGCGCGAAAAGACGCTGCCGCAGTTCTTCCGGGCCAGCGCCATACTGGTGGTGGCAGCCCTCATCGGCGTGGCGGCCAACCTGTCGAACCTCTACCACACCTATACCTATAGCAAGGAAACCATGCGCGGCAAAAGCGAACTGGTGCAGACGGGCGAGGCGGCTAGGCAAGCCAGCAGCGGGCTGGACCGTGACTACATCACGCAGTGGAGCTACGGCATCGGCGAGACGTGGACGCTGCTTATCCCCAACTTCAAGGGCGGCGCCTCCGTGCCCCTGAGCCAAAACGAGACGGCGATGGAGAAAGCCAACCCGATGTACAGCAGCCTCTACAGCCAGCTGACGCAGTACTTCGGCGACCAGCCCATGACGGCAGGCCCTGTCTATGTAGGTGCGTTTGTGCTGTTTCTCTTCCTACTGGGTTGCTTCATAGTGAAGGGGCCGCTGAAGTGGGCTCTCATCGGCGCCACGCTGTTCTCCATCGTGCTGTCATGGGGCAAGAACTTCATGCCGCTGACCGACTTCTTCATCGACTACGTGCCGATGTACAACAAGTTCCGCGCCGTGTCGTCCATCCTCGTCATCGCCGAGTTCACCATCCCCCTGCTGGCCGTCTTCGCCCTGAAGAAGATACTGGAAGAGCCCACCGTGCTGCGCGCCAACCTGAAGGCCCTGGGCATCAGCCTGCTGCTGACAGCCGGCGTGGCCCTGTGGTATGCCGTACCCTCGTCGGGCGGTTCCTATGTGCCTGCCCAAGAAGCGCAGATGCTGCAACAGGCCGTCGACGGAGGCATGATACCCGCCAGCGAGCTGAACGGCATCCTGGCAAATCTGGGTGAGATGCGCGCCGCACTGGTACAGGCCGATGCCCTGCGCAGCTTCCTCATCATCACCATCGGCCTGCTGCTGCTCATGCTCTACACTACGGGCAAGCTGCGGCAGTCATTCACTATGGCCGGCATCGCTGTGCTCTGCCTGGTGGACATGTGGAACGTAAACAAACGCTACCTGAACGATGCCCAATTCGTGTCGAAGAGTATCCAGACTACTACCTTCAGCAAGACGCCTGCCGACGAGCTGATCCTGCAGGACACAACCCTGGACTACCGCGTACTGAACCTGACAACGAGCACCTTCAACGAGAACAACACCTCCTACTGGCACAAGAGTGTGGGTGGCTACCATCCTGCCAAGCTGCGCCGCTACCAAGAGATGATCGAGCACCACATCGCCCCCGAAATGCAGGCTGTTTACTCCGCGATAGCCCGTGCAGGCGGCAAGATGGACAGTGTAGACGCCTCGAAGTTCCGCGTGCTGAACATGCTGAACACCCGCTACTTCATCCTACCCACTGGACAGCAGGGACAGACCGTGCCCATCCTGAACCCCTACGCCTACGGCAACGCGTGGTTTGTCGACCAGGTACAGTACGTGAACAATGCCAACGAAGAGATTGACGCCCTGGACACAGCCGATCCAGCCGTAACAGCCGTTGTGGACTCCCGCTTCAAGGATACCCTGAAAGGCATGGTCGAAAGCCACCGCGACAGCCTCTCCACCATCCGTCTGACCAGCTACGCACCCAATCGCCTGGTGTATGAAACCGACAACAGCGGCAACGCCGTAGCCGTCTTCTCCGAAATCTACTATCCCGACGGCTGGCAGGTGAGTATCGACGGGCAACCTGCACCGCTGGGCCGCGCCAACTACATCCTGCGCGCCCTCCACATTCCTGCCGGGAAACACACCGTAGAAATGCGTTTCGACCCGCAGAGTCTACACGTCACCGAAGGCATCGCCTATACGGCCCTGGCCCTGATGGTCATCGGCGTGATAGCAATCGTATGGAGAACGCAACGACAAAAGAAACAAAAAGAATAAAGAAAACCGTCCCTACCTTCACAGGTAAGGACGGCCCAAGTCAATAATACATGAAAAAACGCTATTTAGAGAGAGTTCTAACCCTTCATCAGGGTAGCGATGCAAATGTAAGGATGAATCGGGATGTAAAAAAATCAAATCGACCAAAAGGCCGATTTTACCGACGGATTTCAGATTAGCCTAGCAATCTCTTACTCAAATAACGCACTGGATACCAAACAGAAAGAGAACTTACAACAAGTACCGTTGTAAACACGAGTACCACATCGGACACATGAACACTGACAGGATAAGCGGCAACAATAAAGTCGCCATTGCCTCCGCCCAGAGAAATAAATCCAAAGGTACGTTGAGCCCAACACAACAGCAACCCGGCTACAATACCGGCAACCGCTCCAAAAAGAGAAATCAGCCGGCCTTCAAACAAAAAGATGCGAACGATGAGAGAGTCGTCGGCTCCAAGATTGCGCAATGTCAACACGTCCTCCCGCTTATCCAAAATGAGCATGGAAAGGGAGCCAATCACATTGAAGCACGAAACGACCAGAATGAACGTTAGGAAAAGATAAGAAATGAATTTCTCTATTTCCATAATACGGAATACGTCGGCCTGCTGTTCGTAACGGTTTTGTACAACAAACCGCTCCCCCAGTAAAGAAACAATCTGTTGCCGGACAATTTCCGTATCTGCATCAGGCTTTAGCTTTAGCTCAATAGCAGAGACCTCGCGCCCGTAACCAAAGAGACGGCGAGCAAAATCCAGCGAGGTGACAATATAGTTAGAGTCGTATTTCTCCTGATTGACCACAAACACAGCACCGGGCGAAAACAGGTATTCACGATTAAAAGCTGCAGAAGGATTGGCCAGATTAACCCGTACATTGCGACGCGGTGCATAAACCTGTAAAGGGTCGACAAACTGAATACCTGTACCCAATCGTGACATCAACTCGATGCCTAAGAAACCATAGTCCACGATATTATCTTTCAGGATAAACCGCCCCGTACCGTAGAGCAAGCTATCAATGGAGGTCAGTTGTTCGAAGTTGTCTTCCACCCCCTTGATGACAGCCATCACCTGACGATCCTTGTACTGCACCATAGCATTCTCCTCAAGCGTCTCCGTCCACACCTCTACCTCAGGCAAGGCACGAACCTGTCGGAAAGCTGGCTCGTCGGGTAGAAACACCTTTCCCTCGCGAACGGTTATCTTCAGCTGGGGATCGAAGGCGGTAAAAAAACCGGCCACCATGTCCTGAAAACCGTTAAATACCGACAGGGTGCACACCATTGCCAATGTTGCCAGCGCCACTCCGCAAACCGAAATGCCGGAAATGATGTTGACCGCATTGTGCTTCTTCCTAGAGAACAGGTAACGGCGGGCTATGTAGAACGACAGGTTCAAAGGATGGCCTTATTTAAGCAATTCGTCAATGCGCTCCAGATAGTCCAGCGAATCGTCCAAGAAGAACTTCAGTTCAGGAATAATGCGAAGCTGAAAACGTACACGGGTACCCAATTCGTATCGGATGGACTTCATGTTGGCATTGATGTTTTTAATGAGTTCCTCACCCTTCTCAGAGGGGAAGATACTGAGATAGACACGAGCAATGCTCATGTCGGGGCTGATACGTACAGCACTGACCGAAACCAGCACGCCGTGCATGCTCTTGGTCTGCAACAGAAAAATGTCGCTCAGCTCCTTCTGGAGCAGGCGGGCTATCTTATTTTGACGGGTTGTTTCCATATTAAGCGTAATGGTTAATAATTATTTTCAAATTGTGGGATTTTCCGAATAAGAGTCAATCCATCTCGCAGAGGAAGAATAACTTTTTCCACCCGACGGTCACGAGCCACGAAGTCGTTGAACTCCTTGATACGAATAGTCTGCAGATCTGAACTGTGCGGATGTTCTTCCAACACATGACCATCCCATAGTGTATTGTCAGCAATGATATATCCACCGTCAGTCAAATACGTAAGTGCCATCTCGTAGTAATCCAAATACTTACGTTTGTCTGCATCTATAAAAACGAGGTCGAACATCACCCCCAGCTGTGGTACTCGTTCCAAAGCGTCGCCGATATAAAAGCGAATTTTATCAGCATACGGCGAACCTTCAAGCCAAGGACGAGTGAAATCTTCCTGCTCGTCGTTAATTTCGAAAGTGTGCAGCATGGCTCCCTCAGGCAATCCTTCAGCCATACAGAGAGCTGAATAGCCGCTGTAGGTACCTATCTCGAGCACCTGGTAGGGACAAATCATCCGTACAAACATCTTCAACATCCGCCCTTGCAGGTGCCCCGAAGCCATGCGAGGATACAGAAGCTTGAGGTGTGTGTCGCGGTAGAGTGCTCGTAAGTAATCACCCTCCGGATCGATATGCTGCAATATATATTCGTCTAAATCCAATTGAAAATTGAAAATTGAAAATTGAAAATGAAAAAATGGATGAAATCACTGTCCATTCTACATTCTCAATTTTCGATTAATTTATAAATATCGGTTGCTATTGGGCAATACACTGTCTTCAGCATGTTTCAAGGCATCTTCGACCACGTTGATTTCGAGGAACGAAGTCTGCGTGCCCTCCTTGCCACTACTCAAATAACCCACCATATCAGTAGGTTGTAGCTTACCGTCTTTCAACAGACGACGCAGGGCAGCAAAATAATACTCCTGTCCGTTGGCTAGCTCGGGCATGTAAATAGCCTCCACTCCATAGGAAAGAGCCAAGTGGCGCATAGTCTTCTCCTTGTAACAAATAGCCAGCACGGGATACTTGCCGCGGAAAGCAGCCAAATTACGTGCCGTACGACCACTATAACTATCGGTAATGATAGCACGAATTTTCAACTTGGTAGTGGCCTTCACAGCCTGCTTGGCCAAAAAAGCCGTCACATCGTTGCTGTTCTCGTCCAACGGGATACGGATGTCATTCTCAGTCAACTTATCCTTTTCGGCCTGTGCGGCTACCTTGGTCATGGTCTTCACAGCCTCTACCGGATACTTGCCATAAGCCGTTTCACCACTCAGCATCAAGGCGTCGGTACGATAATAGATAGCGTTGGCAATATCTGTCACCTCGGCACGAGTAGGACGAGGATTATTGATCATGGTATGCAGCATCTGTGTAGCCACAATTACCGGCTTCTTAGCCAGAATACACTTGCGAATGAGTACGCGCTGAATACCAGGAATGCGTTCCTGAGCTACCTCAATACCCAAATCACCACGAGCCACCATGATACCGTCAGCCACTTCCAGAATTTCGTCGATGTTATCCACACCCTCCTGATTTTCTATCTTGGCAATGATACGAATGTCGCTATGATGTTCATCCAATATAGCTTTAATATCAAGGATATCCTGCTTGTTGCGCACAAAAGAATGAGCAATAAAATCGATATCTTTTTCAATCGCATATAAAATATTATTACGATCTTTCTCAGTCAGCGATGGCAGATTGATGCGTACGCCAGGCACATTTACACTCTTACGGTTACCCAATGTAGCCTCGTTCTGTACTTCGCAATAAAGATAGTCGCCATCCTTTTCCACCACAACCAATTCTAAATCGCCGTCGTCAATCAAGATATGCCCACCGACATTCACATCGTTCACAAAATGAGAATAAGAAACGGAGATACATTCGCGTGTGGTCGGCTGTTCGGGATTTCCTGTCACCTTCACCTTGTCGCCTACCTTGAACGGGATGGGGTCGCTTGCCAAAGGAGTTGTACGCACTTCAGGACCTTTTGTATCCATCAATATAGCGATCCGGTTAGAGACCGTACGTACGTTGGCTATCAGCTTCTCGAAACCTTCGCGTCCGGCATGGGCGGTATTCATACGAACTACGTTCATACCTGCCTTAAACAGTTCTCTGATAAAGTCAACCTCACAACGTTGGTCAGAAATCGTTGCAACAATCTTCGTTTGTTTTAATAACATAATCTTATACCTTATTATATTTATATTACCTATTTCTGTTTAATAACATCCGCCAAAGCTTCCAACGCCAGCCGATAGGAATTCAAACCGAATCCACAGATAACTCCCAGACAAGCGCAAGAAATCATTGAAACATGACGAAATGCCTCACGGGCATGCACATTAGATATATGAACCTCCACAACCGGTGACTTCACAGCACGAATAGCATCCTGCAAAGCAATAGAAGTATGTGTATAGGCTCCTGCATTCAGAATGATACCATCAGCATCGAATCCCACCTGCTGTATCTTATCAATCAACTCCCCCTCAATATTAGACTGATAGTAATCAATCTGCACCTCAGGATACTTTGCACGAAGTTCCGCCAGATAATCCTCAAAAGAAACACTTCCATAAATGGAAGGTTCACGTTTACCCAACAGATTTATATTGGGGCCGTTTATTATTTGTATCCACATAATCGTTTTTTATTTATCTTTGCCGGCCAAAGAACATTTATTCAAGATGCAAAGGTAGAAAAAAGAAATGAAAACAGAAGAAAAATCGAGGAATAAGGAAAAACTGGCACTGATTATCAGGAAATACCAACAATACCTGCGACTGGAAAAAGCCCTTTCCCCCAACACGCTCGATGCCTACCTGACCGACTTGGAGAAGCTATTACATTTCCTTGAGGGCGAAGAAATAGATATCCTAGACGTCACCCTCGACGACCTGCAACACTTCAGTGCCGGCCTGCACGATATTGGCATACATCCGCGCTCACAAGCACGAATACTGTCGGGCATCAAGTCGTTCTTTCATTTTCTCGTTCTGGCAGATTACCTCGAAGGTGATCCAAGCGAACTACTTGAAAGTCCCAAAATCGGATTTAAGCTACCAGAAGTTCTCACCGTGGCAGAAATCGACACGATCATTTCCACAATAGATCTGAGCAAGCCCGAAGGGCAACGCAACCGAGCCATCCTTGAAACGCTATACAGTTGTGGCCTACGTGTATCTGAACTTTGTACTCTAAAGTTGTCCGATCTCTATTTCGAGGAAGGATTTATCAAAGTAACAGGTAAAGGCAACAAACAAAGGCTTGTTCCCATTTCCCCTCGGGCTATCAAAGAGATTCGGTACTGGCTGGAAGACCGTAAGCGCTGGAAGATCAAACCTGGATTTGAAGACTATGTATTCCTTGCCAGATGGGGTAACGGAATATCACGCATTATGATTTTCCACCTCATCAAGGAACTCGCAGAACAAGCCGGCATTACCAAAAATATCAGCCCACATACATTTCGGCATTCATTTGCTACTCACCTGCTGGAAGGAGGTGCCAACCTGCGGGCCATCCAATGCATGCTGGGGCATGAAAGCATTGCTACTACGGAAATCTATACTCACATCGACCGCCATATGCTCCGCAGTGAGATTATAGAACACCATCCACGCAATATAAAGTACCGCAAAGAGAAAGAAATTCATTAAATTATAATAAATATCCCCTTCCAGTTAACAAAATGTAGAAAGATTTAATAACTTTGCGACGCCGTATCCTGTGTTGAACAGAATAGGTAAACATATAAAGAATAGGCAAATCAATTACAAACTATTAATTTATACCTAAAATGACTAAGAAACTGTATTTGCCATTATTAATGGCGTTAGTTGTTGCATTGTCATCATGCAGCAAGAAGATGGGCGAACTGTCATCTGACTATTTCACGGTGACTCCGCAGGTATTGGAAGCCGTCGGTGGTAAGGTTCCCGCTACAATCAACGGCAAATTCCCTGAAAAGTACTTCAACAAGAAGGCCGTAGTAGAAGTAACCCCTGTCCTGAAATGGGACGGTGGAGAAGCCAAAGGTCAGCCTAGCGTATTCCAAGGTGAAAAGGTAGAAGGTAACGACCAGACAATCTCTTACAAGATGGGTGGTAGCTATACCATGAAGACTTCTTTCGACTATGTACCCGAAATGGCTAAGTCTGAACTGTATCTGGAATTCAAAGCCACTATTGGCAAAAAGACAGTTGAAATTCCTGCTGTAAAAATTGCTGACGGTGTGATTTCTACTTCTGAGTTGGTTAAACAAACTGCAGGAAGCGCTAACACTGCTACAGGTGAAGATGCATTCCAGCGCATCATCAAAGAAAAGTATGACGCTAACATCATGTTCTTGATCCAACAAGCTAACGTTCGTTCTAGCGAGTTGAAGACAGCCAAAGCCTTCAACGAAGAAGTGAAGAACATCAACGCTACCGAAAACAGAAAGATCTCTAACATCGAAGTTTCTGCATATGCTTCTCCCGATGGTGGTCTTGATTTGAACACGAAATTGGCTGAAAACCGTCAGGACAACACAGCTAAAGTAATCAACAGAAACCTGAAGAAAGACAAGCTGGAAGTTAACGTTGACACCAAATATACAGCTGAAGACTGGGAAGGCTTCCAAGAACTGGTTAGCAAGTCAAGCATCCAGGATAAGGAACTCATTCTCCGCGTATTGTCTATGTACTCTGATCCTGAACAAAGAGAGCAAGAAATCAAGAACATCTCTTCTGTTTATAAGACACTGGCTGATGAAATCCTGCCTCAACTGCGTCGTTCTCGTCTGACTTTGAACTACGAAATCATCGGTAAGTCTGATGAAGAAATTGCTAACCTGGCTGCTACAGACGCTAAGCAACTCAACATCGAAGAACTGCTGTATGCTGCTACACTGACTGACGATGCTGCTGAACAAGAAGCTATCTACACCAAGGCTACTCAAATCTATCCTGAAGACTACCGTGCATACAACAACCTTGGCGAACTGGCTTATGAAGCCGGTAACCTGGACAAGGCTGAAAGCTACCTGAAGAAGTCTCTGTCTATTAAGAACTCTGCAGAAGCTAACATGAACATGGGTCTTATCTCATTGGTTAAGGGTGACAAGGCTGCTGCTGAAACTTACTTGGCTAAAGCATCTGGAGCTCCTGAGCTGAACGAAGCATTGGGTAACTTGTACGTAGCACAAGGCCAGTATGAAAAGGCAGTCAACGCATTCGGTGATACTAAGACAAACAGTGCTGCTTTGGCTCAGATCTTGGCTAAAGACTATAACAAAGCAAAAACTACATTGGCTGGTATTGCAAAACCCGACGCTTATACAAGCTATCTGAGCGCTGTATTGGGTGCAAGAACTAACAATGATTCAATGGTTATCAGCAGCCTGAAGGCAGCTGTAGCTAAAGACGCTACGCTGGGCAAGAAAGCCGCTACCGACCTGGAATTCGCTAAGTATTATACAAATGCTGACTTTATGAGCATTGCAAAATAAAAAAGCATTCATACACAAAAAAATGTCCGGCATAGAAATATGTCGGACATTTTTTTTTATTCACGCCAAAAAGAATTACATTCGCAGCCGAAGTTATAGAAAAAACGAGCAATGAAGAAACTATATCCACTACTATTTCTGGCAGCATGGCTGCTAGCCGCTTGCAGCAACCACGAAAAGGACATTGTCAGCATCAGTGGCATCATCAAAGGTCTTGGGAATGACACTCTCTATATATACGGTACAGACAGATTGTATAACCGCCTGGATACACTGACCGTCAAAGAAGACAAAATCTCAACCCAGCTGGAAATAGACACACTGATTTCGGCATGGCTTCGTTTCTCCGACGGGACGGAAATACCCATCTACATGAACAAAGGAGAAAAAATTGAAATCAACGGATCGACTACTTGCCTGGACTCGCTCTATATCAAAGGAAACACCGCCAACGAAAAGTTATCACTCTTCCGCCAAAAGATAGAAAGAGATACTACCCTCACGGCTCAAGCACTCGAAGATTCAGCTAAAGTCTTCATCCAAAACAATCTGACCTCACCTGCATCGTTATATGTATTAGACAAATACCTGGTACAAAAAACCTCACCCGATTTTCCGGAAATCAAGAAATTGATAGAAGGAATGACCGGAGAACTTAAAGAGTACCTCTATGTAGAAAACCTTCTGAGGCAAATAGAAACAGCGGAAAAAACAGAACCGGGAAAGATGGCTCCATATTTCCAACTACCCAGTAGTGAAGGCAAAGATCTTAAACGAACGGACTTCAAAGACAAATACTTGTTACTACATTTCTGGGCATCATGGGACGAAAAGTCCAAAGAGAGCAACCAGATGCTACGCAAGATTTATAAAGACAAGAAAAAACATAAGGATTTTGAAATACTCGGCATCTCACTCGATACTGATAAAGACTTATGGAAAGAAGCTATTGAAAACGACACACTGACATGGAAACAGGCTTGTGACTGCAAAGGCTGGAACAGTGACATTATCGAACAGTTCAACATTCGGGCATTACCGACTAACATTCTACTCACTCCGACGGGGAAAATTGAAGGGCGCAACCTGACCCAGGAACAGTTGGAAGAGAGATTGAAAGAAATTGTCAAAGAGAAAAAACAAACTAAAAAATAATCCCGTGCTTGTCAAAGTTTTCGCAGCGGCTGTCCAAGGAATAGACGCCACGCTCATCACCATCGAAGTCAACAGTACACGCGGCTGCATGTTCTACCTCGTAGGACTGCCCGACTCGGCTGTCAAAGAAAGCCACCAGCGCATCATCTCCGCCTTGCAAGTGAACGGCTACAAGATGCCCACGAGCAACATCGTCATCAACATGGCTCCCGCCGACATCCGCAAAGAAGGTTCGGCTTACGACCTGCCGCTGGCCATCGGCATGCTGGCCGCCAACGAGACCATCCAATCTGATAAGCTGGACCGCTACCTGCTGATGGGCGAATTGAGCCTCGACGGCAGCCTTCAGCCCATCAAGGGCGCCCTGCCCATCGCCATCAAAGCGCGCGAACTCGGTTTCGAAGGCATGATCCTACCCCAGCAGAATGCTCGCGAAGCAGCCGTCGTGAATAATCTGACCGTCTACGGCGTGGAAAACCTGCGGGAAGTAGTCGAATTCTTCAACAGTAACCAGGAGTTGGCTCCCACCATAGTCAATACCCGGGAGGAATTTTATGCCCGGCAAAATACATTCGACCTCGACTTCGCCGACGTCAAGGGACAGGAAAACGTGAAGCGCGCTCTCGAAGTAGCCGCCGCCGGAGGCCACAACGTGCTGCTCATCGGCTCGCCCGGCGCGGGCAAGTCCATGCTGGCACGGCGCATCCCCTCCATTCTGCCCGATATGACCCGCGCCGAATCCCTCCAGACCACGGAGATCTACTCCGTAGCCGGTATGACCGACGCCGCCCACCCGCTGGTGGATGTGCGGCCCTTCCGCAGCCCCCACCACAC
>ENA-OOXJ01001945-OOXJ01001945.1-human-gut-metagenome-genome-assembly--contig:-NODE-1945-length-11678-cov-3.008001_pt1 | contig 11678 bp, 14 predicted proteins | sample MGYA00241587_ERZ501343 | MGnify/ENA primary metagenome ERZ501343 (study PRJEB25962, sample SAMEA2042918) | human gut metagenome | biome: human gut; feature: human-associated habitat; material: faeces... | reverse complement strand
GGTTACCATATTTTGCAAGTTTCGCATATATCTTCCCCCATTTGCAAGCTAAACATTACATTTAATATAAAAAATGCAGTAAATAGGCTTGCGAAATGTGGTAACATGACAACACAACCTTCCATCCAAATTCTACCACGAACAAAATCCGAACATTTGTTCGTTGTGCAAATTGCACAAAACCTCATCGTTCTTTTGTACACATTGCACAAATCCGCACAAATTTATTTCTTTTTCCGTTCGCCTCTTGACAATTTGCACAAATGTGTGATATAAATTTTAAACAAAAAGTCAATAGACAAATAATAAATATTGTGTTATACTATAATCACAATAAATCAGCTGCATAAGGAGGTAGTAATGAAAACATACACAGTCACAATATACACACGTTCAAACGCCTGTATAAGTCCGAACAAAGTTGTCTTTCAACATACAGTAGAAGCCAAAACAGCAAAAGAAGCAAAGCTGTACACATGGCAGTATTTTGACGCATGGTTTAATAGCTCAGGCTATTCTCGCCATGATATGCGAATCGAAGCCAAACAACACACAGCAGAGTGACACACCGCAAGGTGTGGTAATGCGCACAGGCGGTCACAAGCCCGTCAAATAATTTAAGCGCAGAAAAGGAGTATATTATGCTTAATCTCAACAAAGTCATCATCACAGGACACCTTACAGAAACGCCTGAAATAAGAAGTACAGGCAAAAATCAAATGACTGCATTTTCAATCGGCGTGTCAACCGGAAAAGAAGCTTCAATTTTTGTAAAAGTCGTCGCTTTTGGCGACAAAGCCGAATTCGCAACAAAATACTTTGCAAAAGGAACACCGATTTGCGTTATCGGATCAATCAACGCAAGAGACTACACAACCAAAGACGGTAAAAAAGCACGCGATTTTTACATTCTTGCCGATGAGCTCAAATTCATATTGAACAAAACAAAAGAAGAACCAGACTACACAGTTGACGATTTTCCTTTTAGAGGTGTGTAATGTCACTCAGGAAGCAAATAAATAGCGCAGTAGCCCGCATAATTGAAGCGGGCTACGTGCCTATAACAAAACGATCATCAATTCAATCCGAATATGGAACACTTATAATCGGCAACGGTCGCAAAAAAGCAGGAACAATCCGTACGCTTGAGGAGTACAACGCATTCCAAATAAAAATGCTCGGAAAAAACGCCCAAACCATAACAAGAAAAGAGTACAATATAAAACTCAAAGAGTTTTATGAGAGGAACTTTCAACGACTTTCGCTGGGTGGCGAAAAGTTTGTTCAACGCACACGCAGACAGAATATAATGGAAGAAGTAGAGCGAACAACAGGAGAACACTATAATCCGGATTTGCTTTCAGATCAAGAACTTTCGGACCTTATGAGAAAAGCTTCACAGCGTTGTCGTGCAGAGGGTGGAACAAACAATTTTTACACATATTTGGAAGAAGAAATTTACGATTATTTGAGGTATCAATAATGGAACAAGAAATTGCATTGCATATTATAGGCTACGCATGGACGGTCGTTATAGCTGTTCTTTCAATAGTTGTCTACTACTTTTGTCTTAAACATGACAAAAAATGAAAACTCTCGGTCAGTATTTTCTTGTGTTTGATATAGAAACGTCATATCAAGCGCAGTTGCAGCGAATAAACGGACAAGAAAAGGAAATGCCGTGTGCAGTATGGCTGTCGTATGCTTGCATAAAGCTATACAATACATTTACAGGTAAAGCAAGATATAAATGTCAGTTTAGGGAGTGGGAAGATCTCCGCAGGTTTCTTTTATTCATTGAAAATAGATTTTGCGGGCTAAAGATATTGTGTTTTGTTCATAATTTAAGCTATGAAGCTGATTTTATGTTCAAGAACCTCTCAAGACCGTCAGAGCTTCTTTGCAATTCGTCGCACAAAGTAATAACAGCAACACTTGAAGAATTCCCTTTTATAGAATTCAGATGCACATATATACTTTCGGGAATGTCTCTTGCAAAAATCGGTGCGATGATCGGTTTTCCAAAGCTTGAAAACGACTACAAAAAATACTTTCCAAACGATGAAATCGCGCCGGAAGATTGGGAGTACAACGAACGGGACTGCGACGTTGTAGCAAAGTATGTTTCGGACGTTCTTATAAAAGAGTACAAACAGCTTCGAAACATTCCGTATACAAAAACGGGCAGAGTCCGCAAAGTATTCAAAGAAAATTATGCGCAGTACGCAAAAGGTAATAATGTGTACTGGGACAAAATGCCACCTGACAATTGCTATAAACTTCTCTGTGATTCGTTCAGAGGTGCAATCACTATTTCGAATCCAAAATACACGAATCGTGTCATGAAGAATGTTCACAGTTTTGATGAAAAATCAAAATACCCGTCTGTAATGCTCAAAGAAAAATTCCCTTATGATATACGTCTTACAACCGGAAAACCCCGCACGGCACATTGGATATCACGCATGAGGCTAAATAATATTGACACCAAATATAATTGGTGCTGGCTGTCAGAATACAAAATGCAGAGTTATTCACGGGATTGTGAATTTTTCAACGGCAAGCTAAGGTGGGGCAGCTGGATTGAAACAACGATTACAGAGATTGACTTTGAGATAATAAACAAAACATACAATTACAGCAGTATTGAATGGCTTGAAACGGCTGAATGTATCGGCGACGAACTTCTTCCGGAGCCTTACTTCAAAACCCTTGAAAAGTTTTCTGTCAGGAAAAACGAACTCCGTAAGCAAGTAAAAAAGCTTTCGGAAAACGATCCTCAGTATTACGAACTTCAAATGGATTACATGAAGGCAAAAGTGGACTTCAATAGTATTTACGGCATGACAGTACAAAAGCTAATGTCACCCGAATATGAAATCGACGAAAACTTTATCTGGCGTGAGAAAGAAATAAGCTATAAACAAGACCCAAACAAACACATGAAGCGTAATTTTCTATATGGGATATACATTACAGCATACGCCCGTCGAGATCTGATCAATGCAATAATAGCAAACTGCCCTGACACATTTATATACGCTGACACGGACAGTATAAAATTTTGCGGGGACAAGGACAGATTTATCGAAACAAACAGCAGACTTCCGGAAGAGCTTGACACGATTGAAAGTTTTAACGGTCTCGGGCTATTTGAATATGAAGAAACATATGAAGAATTCCTGACGTTCGGTGCAAAAAAGTATTGCTATAAAATCGACGGAAAATATCACATGACCGTTGCAGGGCTACCGAAGATAAATCCTGATAAGACGGAAATAACCATTGACAACATAAAAGAATTCCACGTAGGAAAGACTTTTAAAAACTGTAAGCTTGCCAAGCTTTATGTACTCAATGACACAGGCTACGTCAGGGACGACGACACAAGCAAAGTAACAAAGTACACAAGTATGTCAGACCTTACAAGGGCAATTTTATATACTCACGGTGTAAAATCGAATGGTGGTGTTGTATTGTTTCCTACCGACTATACATTATCAATAACACCAAACGACAGACTTGTTCTTAGTGAGTTTGGAAACGGAGAAACAAGATATGAGTAAAAAAAAATACACTTATGATTATTGGTCAAGGGACAGAATATCAAAGTTTGACGCAACATATCATGTTGTATTCGGCGAAAGAGGTCCCGGAAAAACTTATGATATTAAAAAGCTTCTCATTGACAGAGCAAAAGAGGGTTACAAATTTATTTACATGCGGAGAGTACACAAGTATATAGTCCGGCAGAAAATGCAAGAAGTATTCTCAGATCTTGACACTTACGCCGAAGATGTACTCGGTGATATAATGCGTTACAGCATTTCAGACGGTTTTTATTACACAAATGAAAACGGCGCTGTCGAGCGTACCGGATGGGCTGTATCGGTTGAAGATTCATTCGACTACAAAGGTGTTCCATTTACAAACGTTAAAACAATTATGTTCGATGAGTTTATCGACTATGATTATATGCGTGATGAAATCCCTCGATTCCTTAACCTTATTTCAACGATCTGCCGTGAATACCCGGGTATTGAAATATGGATGTTGGGGAATACTGTTTCTAAATTCTGTCCATATTTTAACTTATTGGGAATAAAGCCCGAGCGGATGAAGCAAGGTGATATAGCATATATTACGCACAAAAGGGGCGTAAAAGTCGCAGCCGAATACACGCGTACAAGACTTTCCAAAGAAGCAGAGAATGTCGGACAAAAGACGAACGAATATACGGGATTTGATTCAGACGAAGCGAACATGATACTTTTCGGAGAATGGGATTCACTTGTGTTGAACGTCTCAAATATCGACGGTATAGGATGGAGCGATAAACGACGACAGTTAATACCAGTATATTTCACAGGCGCTGGGCACGTTTTTGAAGTGTCAATTGTTCCGTCACAAAGTCCGATTGCATTTGTCAGAACTGTAAACACGCAACACGGAATAGTCCGCAAAGCAATAAAATACAATTTTTCAGCAACGGGGCAGACACTTCAATACAACAATGGAACACCCGTACCGATCTACACACGAATTCCCAAACGATTTATCGAGCAGAACATATTAAACAGCCTTGACGTGTTTTTTGATGCGATAGACTGCGGCAGAGTAGTATATAATAATATGGTAGACGGTACAGACTTTCTAACACTTACAAAGGAGATGAGATGATGTCAAGAACAAGAAAAACAAACAGAACAATTAAAACATGCACAAAATGCATTTTCTATGACAAAGAAAAAGCATATTGCACGATGTACGACTTCAAGGCACAACCGTATGACGCCACTGACTGTATCGGATACAGATTAAACGGTACGGCAATGTATGAAAAATGGCAAAACAAGAACAGAAAAAAGGACACCTGACGGTGTCCTTTTTCTTTGCTAAGGGAAGGAGAAAAAACCTTAGCAAACGGCATTGAACTCATAAACGAAGAATCGAACAAAATCGCACACGACCGAATTGAGAGAATATCCATCAACCGAAAGATACCGAAGATCTTCAATCGGATCATGTACTGTCTCATTGTGGGTAAGTGTTGTTCCGCCTGTTTCGGTGTGTGTATTATTATCCGTAAAAGTTTCATTGTCCTTTATATTCGGTGTAACAATATCACTTTCGGCGGTTTCGCCTATCGGGGAATTTTCGCTTACGGATTCTTTACCCGTTGTTCTGCTGTCCACGGATTTTAATTCTCGTTTGTCAAACGTGTCCGTGTACGATTTGTTTGATTGAAGAGAGACCATATACCCACCGAATATGTCGGCATACTTAAACAGAATCGAAAATCTCATTTTCACATATGCTGTCATATATGACACAGCTTTTTCAATTGTATCTGCGACGGGATAATATGAGAAGTCAAGATCTCCGAGACTTGCTTCATACTCGTTTGCAATCTTTTTACAGCACTCTGTAAATATCGGATATTCAGTAGTCAGCGCGGTAATACTATTCGCTATCACGTTCCCGATCTGAAATCCCGCTGTCTTGTACTCCGACACTTTCCACATTGTCGACGGCATTTTCTTCACCCCCTGTCATCTCGTCCGGAACTGTCAACATTTCAGTAACAGAAAGATAATCTCTATTCTTCTCAACTGTAATGTTTGTACCGAATTTCTCATTGAATTTTGAAATGAATTCTTTTCTCTGATTGAACATATCATCAAAGAATCCACATTGTATTATTTGATTATTTGCGTTTACTTCGTCGGTAATCAATCTTTCTTTCTTTTCCGTTTCGGTGTTGTTATATCCCATAAACGTATAGAAAGTATGAAGATATTTATCAAACGTGTTCCATATCTCAGAAATGTTAAATTCCCTGTCATCGAACAGAGATGTTCGGCGAATCTGACCATTTGTAAACATTTGCCCGCCGACAGTAGCAATAAAAGGCATGTTTTGCTTTTGCTTGTCGTATGCTTCAATTATTGCTTTTACCTGCTGTTCATTGTCGCATTCAAGAATCTGCGAAAACGCAACCCTGTCGATTCCATTGTCAACGGCTCTGATGCATTTCTGCATACGTTCGACGAACTCACCAACTATGAACCGAGTAGGAATCCACGCTGAACAGTTATGACCGAGCACAATATCGTCATAATCCTTTATCCAATTTTCACCATTGAATGCTGTCATCTGATAAAGTGTTTGGAAGCCGTCCTGTCGGAGTGTTCCGGCACCAAATGCAGGAAATATTTTCGGTTTGTCTCCGTCTTTCTCGTCGATAAATCCACCGACGTTGCCCGAATAAAAGAACAGATATTCAATGAGTCTGTACGGGATATGTTCGGGCAGTCCCGTATATTTGAATGAGTTTTCGCATATACTTTCGAGAATATCCCACAGAGTGGAGAATATTGAGTTATTCTCCGCCCGTGTGTTGCATTCTACTTGCTTATATGCGGTCTCGTAAATTTGTTTGAAAACGCTCATATATTTTTCCTTTCATTCCAAAACCGGAACGGTCGTTGTTTTTATAAGTGTGTTTTTGTAGTTATGGCATATCCGAATTCAAAAGTAAAATTATTGTCACTGGGGGTTATATTCCAACCACCATTCTCTAATACATATGTGCATTTTGTGTGTGAAGTAACTTGAAACATACCGATATACGGTATAGTCGCTATCCTATACTTAATAGCACCGCTAAGTGTGTATGTTTCCTTAACTTTTTCTTCTTTCAAAACCCAGTCATTGTTTTTCCAATAAAATATACTATAATTGTCATAATTTGTACCAGTAACAGTACCACTATACCCACTCGGTGCTTTCGTATAGCTCACCTCGTTTGAAAACTCACTATCTGTGTATCCGCTCGCTTTTGCCTTAACCTTGACGGTATGCGCACCGTCCGCTATATCGGACAGTGTGGACAGGTCTATTATTGTTTGCGGTGAAGTTTCCCATTTAACATAACAATTAAATGCTAACGGATAACTTTTTGTCTCACCTCTATTTAATAAAACTGATGAAAATGCTGTATCACTATATATTGCCATTATCGGCGTATTTAATGTTAAGACGCCATTTGAATATATACCGTTATTTTGAATATTGCTATTTAATTGATATTCGTCATTAAACGCCGAAAAAGTGATTGTTTTACCGTCTGCGGATAATGAAATTGTACCTGACGAATCTGCAGAACTAAATGCCAAGTTCATAGTACCTGTATTGTCATTATTTAGCCACCCTGAAATATTTGAGTCTATGACGGCAGGAGGTGGAGCAAAGAATTGTATATTTTTATTTAACTTCATTTATTTCACACACCTTTCTGTACATTCGTTTTCAACGTTCCGTCAACATACACGTCATAACTTGTCGCATCTGCAACGTCCGTTATTTCAAGCGTCTTACCGTCTGCGTTCATTGCGATTGTGGGTGCGGCAAGTTGTGTTATTTCATCCTGTACGACTGCACTATAAACAATATCACCCGTCACAGCTTCCGCCGGTATATCAATATTGAACGCTTTATCGTCTGTCAGGAATGAAATGTATTCGGGGTGCTGAATGCCGCCGATCGTAAGCAGACAAACAGCACGGTTGAATATTTTCCCTCCGGGGGCGACAAAGCCTGTATTATATCCGAAGCCCTCACCGACAAAAGAATCGTCGGTAGTTTCAATAACTCCTGTGTCTACACTACGGGATATTGAGAACGTTTTCCACCTGAGTGGTGTTGAATAGTCACTGTCCTGATATCCCGTTGCCTGCGCTTTTATAAAATAGTAATAGTCGGACGAGCCGGGGATATATTGATTCAATTCAAGGCTTCTGTTGCTTGTCAATACAAGCTCTTGTTTGTTGCCTACTTCGGTAAGTGAACGAAAAACACGGTAAGTCTGAGCGTTTTCGACCGCTGACCATTGCAGACTATAAATTCTTTTACTCATCTTTTTCACTCCTGTCTATATCAATTTCAGGTGTTGCAAGCTTGCTTGTTGTTCCTTTTTCTTTAAGGACTTCAATTGCTTTTGTAATTACACTCGGAAGCGGTACTCCGCAAAGACCTACATTTTCGACAATTGATATTGTCTCATTTGCTATGAAGGCATAAATAACGCCTTCGCGAATATAGTCAATTGAAAACAGAACGTCAAGCCAGTGTGCAACACCTATTAAAAGAAGCATGCATATCTTCTTAGCAAGACCTCTGAACGCTACTTGTGAGGATAGTCCGCCTTTGCCCGTGTGCGTTGAATTCTTGAAGATTCCCGCAACAAGAAGTCCGAGAATGAAGTCACAAGCCATACAGACACAAAGCGTGATCAGTGAGCCTGACCACACACCGATAAAGTGCGTAATTCCGGCAGATATAACTCCGATAAATGCGATAATTTTTTCTTTCATTGCCGTTTCCTCGATATCTTAAGATTTGAAGGTGTTGTAAGCTTTGGTGTAACTATTGAGCCGACAAATGCACGCTCGGGATTGTTAAGTGCAAAATTCATTGAGCTGTTACAAACAATTACACCGTCTTTTTTGTTTATGTGCCACCTTGTAATACCATTATTGTATGCAGATTCGATCTCGTTTTTGTCGCGGATATTTGTAATAAAAGGAAGATTGCAATCAATTGTCTTGACGTAATCAAAATCAATTCTTGTATTCTCTCTTACGCTTCCGCGCTTATTTATCTTATATCCGTAACGTTGCCATCTTGTGATAATAGTCTGAATTTCGTCTTCATCGTACATTTCACAGGAGAGTATAAAGGGGAAGTCCTGATATTGAATATCGTCCGAAGCAATGAATGATGGTACGCTGTAATTGTCTTGACGGTTTTTCAGATCTGTTTGATTTGCATAAAAACCGATTAAGTCGGTTGCTCCGGAAGCTATCATTCCGGCATTACCGGTTGAAGCCCCTGTAAGTACTTTTGAGACGATACCGAGCCCAAGATTTGTATATGCGCTTTCTCCGTTGTTGCGGTTGAACAGATCAAGCTGGTCGACTGAAATAATGTTCTGTGACGGTATCGGCACATATACGGGTGTGTTGTCATCATTTCCAAATTCTGTAAAACGTAATATCGGTGTTGTTTTGTCCCTTGCGTCGATTATTACTTCAAAATCTGTATATCTGTCTGTATTTACGTTGATGTGTTCCTTGTCACGGATTTTGAACTTTGTATAATTGTAAGGATATGTGTAAAGCTTGCTTTCAGCGTTTCTGACAGCCGGAATATTTTGTGTAAAATAATCTGTTGTGATTGTCGGTGTTACAGATCCTTTAGCTTTACGATAATATACGTCTGTGGGCATAGGTCGTATTTCCCACCATTTATCGGGATCCCGAACTGACATAAAATAATCACTTGTCCCACCGATCTGCACTGTTTCACTTCCCTGTTTTTCATACAGATGTATACTTGTCAGATCAGTATTGAGTATTGATATTTCACCGTCAGCCGTTACACTTGCTTGTATAGGTGCAAGAAACGTAAACCATGAAGAGAGAATATGAGATGATTTCAACGATGAAGAATATATATTCGCATAATTCTTTATTTCGCCGTTTACCTTTGAAACACGTGTAAGCGTTTTTGTTCTTGCGTTGTACGTGAATACAGGGTTGAATGTGACAGGTGTTTTTACCGACTGAGTACCAACAAGTCCCGCGTAATAAAAAAGAGTACCTGACGAATTCTTTATAAATACGTCAGAATCGAAGCGGAAGGCTTGCCACAAAACCATATTGACCGAGGAAATATCTTTCACAATATGATTCGGTGAGTCGCCCTCTGCAACGGTATTGTACTGCCTTGCTGCATTTCCGCTATTGTTAGCATAGAATCGCTCCGTGTGCCTACGTTCAATCACGTTTGTGTCAAAATTGCCTGTGTCGGATAATGCATTTAGATTGTTTGCCCATGCGTCCCACTTCAGAATGATTCCAACCGAAGCGCGATTGCCGTCGTTCTGCGATACATAGTCAGTAACAAAATAGAATTTGCTACCATTGATACATACATAGTTATATTCACGTATATCTGCATATTCTGTAAATAGTGTAAACGTGCAATTACCGTTCGTTTCTTTGACTGATCTGACTGATGTAAGTGAAATTACTTTTTTAGGAAAAGTCATATCAAGAAATTGCTTATATATGTTCCCTGTTTCTTCGTAGCTTCCAAAATCAAACACGTTCCTGTAACTGTCGTCAAGAGGAGTTTTATAGAATGTGATTGAAGTTATTTTCATATTTACTCCTTTGTTAAAAGCGGGGATTGCTCCCCGCTTGATTTATGCTGTTGCTTTGGCGAAAATTGTGCTTGCAAGCGCGGGTACTGTATACGTACCGTTTGCCGCAACGGGTATTGTCTCTGCTTCACCGGATTTGTATGTTACTGTGACATTTGCTTTAGCTCCCACTCTGAGAACTGCACCGGTGTCAACAGGTGTTACTGTCTTATCAGCAATCGTTGTTGTACCGATTGTGAGTGTTACTCCGTCGACGTAAAGTGTCGGCTTCTGATATTCTCCGAATGTACCTGTGAATGCGACACAGCCGAAGAATGTGTTGTGAGAAAGAAGCCCCTCAACCGTCAGCCAGTTATTCTCATAGAGAGTGTTCGGAACAGGGAAGTTTGTCATTCTCCACGTCTTGATGCCCGCAACAATTGCACGACGGTCAAGAACAAGGAAGAGAACATCTTCATTCTGATACTTGCCGAGGTTTGTTCCGTTCGGTGCATAGAGAATCTCAACGGGAAGCTGAAGCTCTGTAAGGTTGAATGCACCCGCAAAAGCTCTGTTACGGAGTCTTTCCATGCGCTCCGGGGTTGTAATTATGTAGAGCTGGTTTTCATTGTCTGACATTGCAACAATGCCGTCTTTGTTGTAGTTTGCTGTCGGCTGTGTCATATCATTGACTGTTGCTCTGATATCTTCGATAATCTGCATTACGCCGTCGCCGTCTGTAAGGTTGTATCCCTGTTTGTAAACGGCGTCGCCCGTTGTGCCCATGTTCTGCGCTTCACTGATTATCTGATTTTTAAGCCAGTATTCAGCAGATGCATTAAGATTTGAAATCTTAACGTCAATGAATCTCGGGAGACCGTAGGTCGTGAAAACTTTGCTATACTCACGTGTATCGATTGTTACTTTGAACTGTTTTTCGATCGGGTGAACATGATAATGCCTCTGGATTTTTTCGGGTGCGCGCGATACAAGGTCCTTGTATATTTCCTCGTCTGTGTTGTTCCACATAGGCGCTGCGCCGTCGATGAATTCCTGATAAATATCAAGAATGCCGAAGCCGTTTTCGGTCATGTTGACCATGAATTTCCTAAAAGCGTTCTTTTCAGCGTTGAACAGATTCATGAAGAATCTCTGTTCAAGAACAAGATTCATCTGCTTGACGATTTTGTTGACCTGCTCGGAATCGTATACGCCGATTGTGTCAAGATTCTCGGCTGTTACTTCTTCGGTATAGCCGAGATTCTTCATTGAGGTGTTAAGAATTTCAAGAGCCTGATTGAGTGTTGTAGGTGCGGGCATAATTGTATATTTCCTTTCTTTGTTATTTATTCTCCAAAAGTAAAGGCAGTCGTGCGCATAGGAGGACGCGCCGAGTTATCATTTGAGAACCTGAACGATAATTCACCTGACTGCCTGTTTAATTATATTGTACCACAAATTTGTGCAAATT
>ENA-OOXJ01001944-OOXJ01001944.1-human-gut-metagenome-genome-assembly--contig:-NODE-1944-length-11689-cov-4.561974_pt1 | contig 11689 bp, 8 predicted proteins | sample MGYA00241587_ERZ501343 | MGnify/ENA primary metagenome ERZ501343 (study PRJEB25962, sample SAMEA2042918) | human gut metagenome | biome: human gut; feature: human-associated habitat; material: faeces... | reverse complement strand
GGGCAAACGCCACGCAGCCGGCAGCGAAAACATTGCAGCCGGCTAAAAAATCGAAAACAAAGGCACGAAAAAGCGCGGACCTCTCAAAACGTAGCGTCGAGAGAGATCCGCGCCATAAAATGTTCAGCGCTTCTTTGCTGAATATCCTTTCTGGTGGTTCCTAAGCGTCGCCCTGCTCGCGTAACATGCGTTCAAGCAGCACGGGAAAGTCGGTGACGCCGTGTCCCGGAAACGCTTCGGAGAAAAGGCCGTAGGTTTCGTCGGGGCTGGTGACGACGGCCTCGCGCAAACGGCGGAGTGCGTCGCGGTGGAGCCCCATGCGGTAGGCTCCGTAGGCCAGCCACGGCTGGGCCATGGGGGGAACGTCTTTGTAGGGGGCAAGCAACACCACCCACACCGTCCCTGCCGGCTCGTAGCAGCCATATTTGCAGAGCAGCGCGGAGAGGCGCATCACCTCCTGCCCGTTGAGCGGATGCACGTCGAGATATTGGTCGAGCAGCCGGACGGCATCCGTTTTGCGACCGATGTCGAAAACGATGGAAGCAATCTGATAGGTGGCCTCAAAAGGCGACGGCGGCGTGGCAAATCCCGCAGCAAAGCTCTCGAAAGCCAACGCCACCCGCCCCTGGTGGGCGTAGGTGTAAACAAGGCCCGACAAGATGCGTTGTTTGTCGGCAGCATCCTGAGGGCATGCCCTGTAAGCCTGCTGCAACGCCTTGGCTGCATCGTCGTAGCGGCCATCGGCATAATAGCGCTCGCCCAGCAAGAGGCGCACGTAATAGTCGTCGGGAAATTTTGCCAAATACTCATCGGCATAGCGTCCGTAGTCGGCAATGTCGTTCCCCTCGGCCGCCGCACAGGCTCTCACGCGCAGGGCCTGGTCGCTGTCGGGGTTGATGGCAAGGGCGTAGTTGCTGCTGTCGAAAGCGGCGGAAAACTTGTGGGCCTTATACTGGATGTCGGCCAGCTGGGTCCACGAGATGTCGTCGTACGGGTCGGCGTCGAGCGAAGCGTTCATGACGGCCTCGGCCTGCGAGAAATCGCTCTTCCCGGCATAGGCGTCGGCTTCGAGCTCGGCCTTCTGCTTCGCGTCGCCAAAGGTGGCAGGCACATGCCGCAGGGCATGCAACGCGCGGTCGGGGAAATTATAATCGAGATACAGCTCAGCAGCCTCGACATATACGTCATAATCCACTTGCCCGCCTTTATCCGAGAAAAACTCCTGTTCAAGATAAGCTTCGGCCTCGTCGGGGCGCATTTCGTTGAGCATGTTCTCGAAATAGAACATTTTTACCTCGCGCAGGTTCTGATCGGCCAGCGAGCGAACCAGTTCGAGCGCCTCCGACCAGCGTCCATAGTTTTTCAAGCGGTAGGCTTTCGTCAGCAACAGGTCGAAATCGTCCGGGTGAAGACGCAGGGCATAACGCAGGCAAGCTTCAGCCTCATGGTCGAGCCCCGCCTTTTCGTACCACTCCACGAGATCGGCCAAATCGGCCGCCTCCATATAAAAGGGGACGGCCGACACGACGCGCTCCTCGTAGAGGCGGCGGATATAATCTAAATCGTCACTGCTGCGATCCATGAACTTCATTTCTTGGCCCAGCTGTCTTTCAGACCGACGGTGCGGTTGAAGACCAGATGGTCGGGTGTGGACGACTTATCAAACGTGAAATAGCCGATGCGCTGGAATTGCAGATACTTTTGACCGGCCGCTTCTGCCAGGTAGCTCTCGACGTGGCAGTTTTTCAGCACCGTGAGCGAGTCGGGGTTGAGCAGCTCGCGGAAGTCGCGCTCGTCGGCCGCAGGATTTTCCACGGTGAAAAGACGGTCATACAGCCGCACCTCGGCATCGAGGCAATGGGAAACGCTCACCCAATGCAGGGTGCCCTTCACTTTGCGGTCGGCTCCGGCCATTCCGCTGCGGCTTTCGGGGTCGTACTCGCAATAGATTTCCTCTACCGTGCCGTCGGCGGCTTTCTTGCAGCCGGTGCATTTCACGATATAGGCATTTTTCAGGCGTACCTCCTTGCCGGGCACCATTCGGAAGAACTTCTTCGGCGCTTCTTCCATGAAGTCGTCGCGCTCGATCCAGAGCTCGCGGCTGAAAGTTATCGTGTGCGTTCCGTCCTCGGAGCGCTCGGGGTTGTTGACGGCCTCCATCTCCTCGGTCTTTCCCTCTGGATAATTGGTAACAATCAGTTTGACCGGGTTGAGCACGGCCGATACGCGCAGCGCACGGGCGTTGAGATCCTCGCGCGCGGCGGCTTCGAGCATGGCATAGTCGTTGAGCGCGTCAAACTTGGTGTAGCCAATCATATCGATGAACTTGCGGACGGCTTCGGGCGAATATCCCCTGCGCCGCAGACCGCAAAGCGTCGGCATGCGGGGGTCGTCCCAGCCGTCGACGAGATGTTCGGTGACGAGGGCGAGAAGCTTGCGCTTGCTCATGACGGTATAGGTGAGGTTCAGGCGGTTGAACTCATACTGGCGGGGACGGTTGTCGTCCAGGTCGCGGCCTTCTTTCAGTTCGTCGATGAAGTAGTCGTACAACGGGCGGTGGGGCACAAATTCGAGCGTACAGATGGAATGGGTGACGCCTTCGAAATAGTCGCTCTGGCCGTGGGCGAAGTCGTACATGGGATAGGCCTTCCATTTGTTGCCGGTGCGGTGATGTTCCTTGTTGATGATGCGGTATATCACCGGGTCGCGGAAGTGCATGTTGGGGCTGGCCATGTCTATCTTCGCGCGCAACACCATTGAGCCCTCGGGCAGCTCGCCGCTGTTCATCTTCTCAAACAGCGCAAGGCTCTCCTCGGCCGGTCTGTCGCGGAAGGGACTGGGCGTACCGGGCTGCGTGGGCGTGCCTTTCTGGGCTGCAATCTGCTCGCTCGTCTGCTCGTCGACGTAAGCCTTGCCTTCCTTGATGAGACGCACGGCGAAATCCCACAGCTGCTGGAAATAATCGGACGCATGATAGAGGTGGGCCCAATGGAAACCGAGCCACTCGATGTCCTCCTTGATGGCATCGACATATTCCGTGTCCTCCTTCTGCGGATTGGTGTCGTCAAGGCGCAAGTTGCAAATGCCGCCAAACTTTTCAGCGACGCCAAAGTCCATACAAATGGCCTTGGCATGCCCGATGTGCAGATAGCCGTTCGGCTCGGGCGGGAAGCGCGTCTGCAAACGCCCGCCGTTCTTCCCGGCTTCGAGGTCGGCCTCAACAATCTGCTCGATAAAGTTCAAGCTCTTCTTCTCTGTTGCTTCTTCTATCTTGTTGTCTGTCATATTCTTGAATAAAATAAGATTAGTTGGCCATTTCCGATATGAACTTGATGCGTACGAGCCTTATCAAGTCGGTCGAATAGTCGCGACCGAGCTGATCGATTGCTTCCTCCAAATCGTCCGTTTCCGACTCCTTGAAATACTGGTATATCTCGTCCACTTCGTCCGGGTCCATCTGCTCATTGATGTAATAGTCTATGTTGATCTTCGTACCGGAATAGACTATCGACTCAATTTCATCGAGCAGCTCGTCAAACTCCAAGCCCTTGGCCAACGCAATGTCGTCGAGCGAGACACGGCGGTCGATGCTGTGGATAATGCTCGTCTTCTTCTCCGAGCGGTTAGGCCTCGAACGAATCATCAAATCCTCGGGACGCTCAATGTCGTTCTCCTCGCAGTGACGCCTTATCAGCTCACAGAATTTTGCTCCGTAACGTTTGGCTTTTCCATCGCCCACGCCGGGTATTCTACACAGCTCCTCCAACGTTTGCGGATAGACCGTTGCCATAGCCTCCAAGGAAGCGTCTTGGAAAATTACGTATGGCGGCACGTCCAGCTCTTTCGACATGCTCTTGCGGAGATCTTTCAGCATTTGGTACAGAGCCGGGTCGACTGCACCGGGCTCACCACTTTCGTTTTCGCTGAAATCGCGATCCTCCACTATCATGAAAGATACGGGCTTCTTCAAGAAAAGATGACCTGCCGGGGTTACTTTCAGCACGCCGTAGTTGTCCACTTCCTTTTCAAGATAGCCCGCCAGAAGAGCCTGGCGGATGACGGCGTTCAGGAGCTTTTCGTCCTTTTCTTCGCAGGCGCCGAAGAGCTCCAAATCGTCGTGCTTATGAGCCATGACCTCTTCTGTGGCCTTTCCCATGAGCACGTCCTTGATATAATCGTCTCTGAAATTTTCTTTTGTTTGCAGTATAACCTCTAAAACTTTCAACAAACTATCCTTTGCTTCCACTTGGTTTCTCGGATTAATGCAGTTATCACAATTTCCACAATTCTCTTTGGGGTAGTTTTCTCCGAAATAGTGCAGTAAAAGCTTGCGCCGGCACACAGACGACTCTGCATACGCGGCAGTCTCCTTCAAAAGCTGACGACCTATGTCCTGCTCGGCCACAGGCTTGCCCTCCATAAACTTTTCAAGCTTTTGGAGGTCTTTTCTCGAATAGAAAGCCACGCATCGTCCCTCGCCGCCGTCTCTTCCGGCGCGGCCGGTTTCCTGATAATAGCCTTCCAGACTTTTAGGTATGTCGTAGTGGATGACAAACCGCACGTCGGGCTTGTCGATCCCCATGCCAAATGCAATGGTAGCAACGATTACGTCGATTTTCTCCATGAGGAAATCGTCCTGCGTCTTCGATCGCGAAGCCGCATCCATACCTGCGTGATACGCCTCGGCACGAATGTCGTTTATCCTGAGCACTTCTGCCAGTTCCTCCACGGTCTTACGGCTCAGACAATAGATGATGCCGCTTTTTCGTGGGTGCTGCTTGATAAACTTAATGATTTCCTTATCGATATCAGCCGTCTTAGGCCTCACCTCATAGTAGAGATTCGGGCGATTAAAGGAGCTTTTGTATTCAGCTGCGTCCATAATGCCCAGATTCTTCTTGATATCGAGCCGCACCTTGTCGGTAGCGGTGGCTGTCAGCGCGATGACGGGCGCCTCGCCTATTTCGGTGATGATCGGACGTATTTTCCGATACTCGGGCCTGAAATCGTGGCCCCATTCCGAGATGCAATGGGCCTCGTCAATGGCATAAAAGGAGATTTTCACTCCTTGCAGAAACTTTACATTCTCTTCTTTCGTCAGCGACTCGGGAGCCACGTAAAGCAGCTTGGTTTTCCCGCCCAATATATCCCGCTTGACCTGGTCGATGGCGGCTTTGTTCAACGAGGAGTTGATAAAATGTGCCACACCGTCCTCGTCGCTCATGTGCCGGATGGCATCTACCTGATTTTTCATCAGGGCTATCAACGGCGAGATGACGATGGCCGTCCCTTCCATCAACAGGGAAGGCAGCTGATAACAGAGCGACTTGCCGCCGCCCGTCGGCATAAGTACGAATACATTCTTCCCATCCAGCAGATCCTGTATGATATCTTTCTGGCTGTTCTTGAAATTGTCAAAGCCAAAGTGTTTCTTCAGCTCTTTTCGCAAATCGTACTTTTTTTCCATGGCACTTGTTGTTTTGTCGTTGAGGAAAAGGAAAGAAAGCAGCATGCTACTCTCTTTCCTCTAACAAAGTTATGAACAAGTTTTGAATTCGTGCGGGGAAGACGGGGAAAAACATAAAAATTTTTTCTTCCCGGTACCGGCTGTCAGCTTTTAATTACTACTACTATTCCGCAGACAAGCGCCTGCACGCCTAATAACGTCTGTTACAGATGTGCGGTTTTCTCATACTGGGTCTGCGCATATTCCCGCGTTACGACAAACTCTTTTTCCCCGGACGACGGTGCTTCATACATGGCGTCGGTCATGATGCTCTCCGCGATGGAGCGCAGGCCACGGGCGCCCAGCTTATACTCCATGGCCTTACCGACGATATAATCCAAGGCTTCGGGCGTGAACTCCAAGCGCACGCCGTCCATCTCAAAGAGTTTTACGTATTGCTTGATGATGGAATTTTTCGGCTCGGTCAATATTCTGCGCAGGGCGTCCCTGTCCAACGGTCGCAGATAGGTGAGCACGGGCAGACGGCCGATGATTTCGGGTATGAGGCCGAACGACTTCAAGTCCTGCGGCTCGATGTATTGCATCAGGTCGGCCGTGTCTATTCTCCGGGCGTTCTGCACCGAGTCGTAGCCCACGGTGTGGGTGTTCAGGCGCTGGGCAATTTTTTTCTCGATGCCGTCAAAAGCTCCGCCGCAGATAAACAGGATGTTGCGCGTATCCACGTGCACGTAGTCCTGGTCGGGGTGCTTGCGGCCGCCTTTTGGCGGTACGTTCACGATGGAGCCTTCCAGCAGTTTCAGCAGTCCCTGCTGTACGCCCTCGCCGCTCACGTCGCGCGTGATGGACGGGTTGTCCGACTTGCGGGCTATTTTGTCTATTTCGTCAATAAACACGATGCCGCGCTCGGCGCGCTCCTTGTCGTAGTCGGCCACCTGCAACAAGCGCGACAGGATGCTCTCGATGTCCTCGCCCACGTAGCCGGCCTCGGTGAACACCGTGGCGTCCACGATGGTGAAAGGCACGTCCAGCAGCCGTGCGATGGTGCGGGCCAGGAGCGTCTTGCCCGTTCCCGTCGACCCCACCATAATAATGTTCGATTTCTCAATCTCCACGCCGTCGTCCTCGGGCTTATCCTTCCGATAGAGGCGTTTATAATGGTTGTAAACGGCTACGGCCAAGTTGCGCTTGGCGGCATCCTGCCCGATGACATACTGATCGAGGTATTCCTTGATGTCCTTCGGCCGGGGCAGCTTGTCCATGTCGATGGGGCTTTCCTTCTGCTTCTTGCCGGCAGCGTCCGCCGTCTGCTCGGCATAGCCGGGCAAGGCCTCCTCCATCACCTGGTGGGCCGCAGCGATACATTCGTTGCAGATATTGCCCTTTGGCCCCTGGATAAGGAGCATCACCTGGTCCTCGGTTCTACCGCAAATGCTGCAATGCTTTTTATTTGTCATTGGGCTTACGGGCTAACACGCGATCAATCATTCCATACTCTTTGGCCTCTTCTGCCGTCATCCAGTAGTCACGGTCCGAGTCGGCCCACACTTTTTCATAGTCGGTATGCGAATGGTCTGCTATGATGGTATACAATTCTTTTTTCAGCTTCTGGATTTCGCGGGCCGTGATTTCGATGTCCGACGCCTGTCCCTGAGCGCCACCCATCGGCTGATGTATCATCACGCGGCTGTGCCTGAGCGCCGACCGCTTGCCCTCGGCTCCTGCCACCAGCAAAACGGCAGCCATCGACGCGGCCATTCCCGTACAGATAGTTGCTACGTCGCTGCTGATGAATTGCATGGTGTCGTAGATGCCAAGCCCTGCATATACGGAGCCGCCCGGCGAATTGATATAGATGGATATGTCCTTTCCGGGGTCGCACGAGTCGAGATAGAGCAATTGTGCCTGAAGCGTGTTGGCCGTATAATCGTCGATCTGCGTACCCAGGAAGATGATGCGGTCCATCATCAGGCGGGAGAACACGTCCATCTGCGTTACGTTCAGTTGGCGTTCTTCCAAGATGTACGGGTTCAGATATTGGTTCTGACTCTTGATGACGTCGTCGAGCGCCTGGGAATTGATGCCCAGGTGTCCCGTTGCGAATTTTCTGAAATCGTTCATTTTCTCGTCTGTTTTTTGAAAGCCTGCGGGCGGCCGTCCGTTTTTCCGACGCACCGCAACAGCGTGGCTTGCGTTTCCGACAGGTTTGTTAGTGAAAGAAAGTCAACAGGAAGCTGAAGACCGCCCCACCCTCAACGGGTAAGACCCTTGCACGTCTTCGGCCTCTTATTGACTTTCTCCTTATTGAAAGTTCCGGCTGTCGGCCCGGTGGTTATTCAAACATTTTGTTGAAATCTTCCATCGAAACCGTCTTGCGGTCTAACGTCACGGTCTCTTTCAGGGCAGCCGTCAGCTTGGAGTTGAGGCAGGCGTCGAAGTAGTAGCGCACGTTTTCTTCTTTCTTCATCATGTCGGCGGCATACTGTTCGATATACTGCTCAGGAACGTTCATCATACCATACTGTGCAAACTGCATGCGGGCGGCTCCCACGGCGGTAGCCTTCACCTCGTCCTGCTTTATTTCGATGTGCAGCTGGGTGGCAAACTTGTCTTTGATAAGTTCCCACTTCAAGCTCTTGATATTGTTCTCATAGGCCTTGTCCAGCTCTTCGGGGCTCATCGGCTCGCTCTTTTCGCTGCGGTGCGAGTTTTGCAAGAACTTTTTCAACAGCGGTTCCGAGAATGCGAGCTCGCCCACCTTCTCTTCAAAATGGGCGCGGGCGTCCACCAGGAACTTGTAGTCGCTGTTGTGGGCCATGTTGGCGGCAATGGCTTCCTTGATCTTCGCGCGGAATTCTTCTTCGCTCTTCACCTGTCCTTCGCCAAACACCTGGTCGAAGAGCTCCTGGCCCACCTCGGCCGGCATGTAGCGGGAAATTTCGTCGATCTGGAACGAGAAGTCGCCCGTGTAGGCGCCGGCCTCTTCCTTCTTCACCTTCAGGAGCGAAGCCACCTCGGCCTCGTTTCCGTCGTAAGCCTTCGAGAGGTTCAGCGTTACGACCGTATTTTTCTTCACGCCGTCGAACACCTTCTTCTGCTCGTCGTTCTTAAAGTAGGAAGGCATGAGCGAAGCCTTTTCCACGACGAGGCCGCCCTCTTTGGGCTGTCCGTTTTCGTCGAGCTCGGCCAGCGTTCCGCGCACGATGTCCTTATCGGCATATTCGTCCACCGAAACCGAATGGCCGCCACGCTGGGCATAGTCGTCCACCTGCTTGTTCACCATTTCGTCCGACACCTCGATGTCATAATACGGTATATGATCGTCTGCCGTTGCCTCAACGGTAAACTCAGGCTTCAGAGCTATGTCGAAAAGGAACTCAAAGTCGTCCTGCTTTTCAAAATCGATGATGGGCTGCTTGTCGCTCACCATGGGCTGGCCCAGCAGTTGCACTTTGTTTTCGGTAAGATATGCTGAAAGCTTTTCCGAGACCATGTGGTCGACGGCTTCGGCCTTGGCCTGGCTGCCATACATCTTGATGGCGACGCTCATGGGCAGTTTTCCGGGACGGAAACCGTGTACCTGGGCTTTCTGGCAAAAAGTGCGCAGCAACTTTTTCACCTCGCCCTCGTAATCGGCTTTTTCCAGTTTCAAGGTAAGGCAGGCGCTCACCTTGTCTACGTTCTCTAACGAAATGTTCATCTTATCTGATTAAATGTTTATATTTTTCCTTCTTTCTCCACACGAAAGAAAAGCCCATCAATTCCGTCCGCCGCAGCTTTCGGAAACGGGCCCTTCGGGCGCGGAAGCGTATGCTCCCTGCATTTCGGCAGATGCAAAAGTAGTATTTTTCTTTTATTTAGTCAAAGCAAAAGGCAGAGAAATTAGAAAAATACGTACCTTTGCCCGAAAGGGATTAAAGCGGCCGCTGCGCCCCGCCTCAGCTTCGCGCAAGCCGTTTTTCCCATAACCATACAGCTACATTCCCACAATGGATTTGAACATCGACATCCGCCTTATTTTTGCCATCCTCAACGGCAAGGTTTCCACCGTCATCAGCCGCCGCCTCCACAAGGATTTCATCGGAGCCGGCCTCGAGCTGAGTCCTGAGCAGTGGACAGTGCTCATTTATCTCTCCGAACAAGACGGCGTGAGCCAGCAGGCGCTCTGCAACGCCACCTACAAGGACAAGCCCTCGATGACGCGCCTCATCGACAGCATGGAGCTGACGGGATGGGTGAGCCGCGAAAAAAACCTTCGCGACCGACGCTCCAACATTATCAACCTCACGCCGCTCGGGCGCGACATAACGAACCGCGCGCAGAAGACGGCGCTCCGCACCCTGAAAGACCTGCTCAAAGGCCTGGGGATGGAAGAGCTCAACATCTGCCAGGAAGTGCTGCGCCGCATCTTCGAAAACGCCAAGACCGACGAAGGCCGCCAGGCAGCCCCCTGAGCCCCCGGCGGCCAAGACCCATCGCGCCGGCCCGCCTCCCCGCCACGGGAGGTGCGGCCGGCGCTGCTATATATAAATAAGGAGTGGCATCCACGAGCTCCGCGGCCGCTATCAAGCCGGGAAGCGCTAAAAAACGCCGTTTTCTGCGCGGCATATAAGAGATTTGTCTTAACTTTGCACGGGAAAGAATGAAAAGCTTTCCGGAAGAAAAGATATTTTACACCTAAATATTTTTAGCGACATGGAGTACTCTAATGAAGTAAAGGAAATGTGCTGCGTGGCCAAAGGCCCGAAGCACGAGAACGCTCCCATCCCCGAAGAGGGCAAATGGGTGCATGCCAAGGAAATAAAGGACATATCGGGCCTTACCCACGGTGTGGGCTGGTGCGCTCCCCAGCAGGGTGCCTGCAAGCTGACGCTCAACGTCAAGGAAGGCGTCATCCAGGAATGCCTCGTCGAGACCATCGGCTGCTCCGGCATGACCCACTCTGCCGCCATGGCTTCTGAAATCCTTCCCGGAAAGACCATTCTCGAAGCCCTCAACACCGACCTCGTATGCGACGCCATCAACACGGCCATGCGCGAGCTCTTCCTGCAGATTGTTTACGGCCGCACGCAGAGCGCCTTCTCCGAGGGCGGACTCGTCATCGGAGCCGGCCTTGAAGACCTGGGCAAGGGCCTCCGCAGCCAGACCGGCACGCTCTATGGCACGCTGGCCAAAGGCACCCGCTACCTGGAACTCACCGAAGGCTACATCACGCGCATGGCCCTCGACAAGGACAACCAGGTGATCGGTTACGAATTTGTTCACATGGGCAAGTTCATGGAAGAGGTGAAGAAAGGCACCGACGCCAACGAAGCATTGAAGAAAGTGACGGGTCATTACGGTCGTTTCACGGCCGAACAGGGCGCCGTTAAGTATATTGACCCGCGTAAAGAATAAGAGGAGGAACATATCATGATAAGAGAAGTAAAGTTCGAGAGCCAGGAGCGCCGTATCAACCAAATCATCGCAGCGCTCAACAAGCACGGCATCAAGGATATCGAAGAAGCCAACCAGATTTGCGACAGCTACGGCCTTGACCCCTACATGACGTGTCAGGAAACCCAGGGCATCTGCTTCGAAAACGCCAAGTGGGCCTACGTTGTAGGTTCGGCCATCGCTTTGAAGGAAGGTGCCAAGAACGCAGTTGAGGCTGCCGAATATATCGGCGAGGGCTTGCAGGCATTCTGCATCCCCGGCTCCGTTGCCGACGACCGCAAGGTAGGTCTTGGCCACGGCAACCTGGCCGCCCGCCTCTTGTCGGAAGAGACGCAGTGCTTCGCCTTCCTGGCCGGCCACGAGAGCTTCGCCGCCGCCGAGGGTGCCATCAAAATTGCCGAAATGGCCAACAAGGTGCGCAAGAACCCCTTGCGCTGCATCCTGAACGGACTGGGCAAAGACGCCGCCATGATCATTTCCCGCATCAACGGCTTCACGTATGTTCAGACGCAGTTCGACTATTATACGGGCGAACTGAAGGTTGTTAACACCACGGCATACAGCGACGGTCCCCGCGCCAAGGTGAACTGCTACGGCGCCGACGACGTGCGCGAGGGCGTGGCCATCATGTGGAAGGAAAACGTGGACGTATCCATCACGGGCAACTCCACCAACCCCACGCGCTTCCAGCACCCCGTTGCCGGCACCTACAAGAAAGAGCGCGTGCTCGCAGGCAAGCCCTATTTCTCGGTAGCCTCCGGTGGCGGAACGGGCCGCACGCTCCATCCC
>ENA-OOXJ01001941-OOXJ01001941.1-human-gut-metagenome-genome-assembly--contig:-NODE-1941-length-11698-cov-19.118011_pt1 | contig 11698 bp, 8 predicted proteins | sample MGYA00241587_ERZ501343 | MGnify/ENA primary metagenome ERZ501343 (study PRJEB25962, sample SAMEA2042918) | human gut metagenome | biome: human gut; feature: human-associated habitat; material: faeces... | reverse complement strand
TCCTGCTTACCTCCCTGATGAGCATCGTGGTCATCTTCCTGCTGCTGTACATGGAGTTCAAGAACGCCCGCCAGAGCGGAGTGGTCCTGCTCAACCTGCCCCTGGCCCTGATAGGCGGAGTATTCGCCCTGATATTCACCTCGGGCGAGCTCAGCATCCCGGCCATCATCGGCTTCATCGCCCTCTTCGGTATCGCCACCCGAAACGGTATGCTGCTGATCAACCGCTACAACCACCTGCACACCGAGGAGCACCTCTCCGTACGCGAGTGCATCCTCCAGGGCTCCCTGGACCGCCTCAACCCCATCCTGATGACGGCCCTCTCGTCGGCCCTCGCCATGATTCCACTGGCCATCAACGGAGACCTGCCCGGCAACGAGATCCAGAGCCCCATGGCCAAGGTTATCCTCGGAGGACTGCTCACCTCTACACTGCTCAACGGCTTCATCGTGCCGATAGTCTATGACTGGATGCACCGCCGCGAGCGCAGGGCCGAGAACATTGAACAAGCTTAGAATTAATCCGATATATCTTATGAAAATATTTTACAGCATACTACCGTTTCTGACCGCCGCAGTGCTGGGCCTTTCCGCCATGCCCAGCGGCAGCCTCAGGGCCCAGAGCATGGAGAGCATCGACTCGGTGCTGGCCGCAGTGGAGAGGAACAACCTTCAGCTCCGCGCCCTCCAGCAGAACAACGAGGCCTCCCGGCTCGAGATTCAGGCCCAGAACAACCTCCAGCAGGACCTCTCCGTATCCTACAGCCCCTTCTTCACCCGCGGCTATGACGGAGTCGCCAGCTCCGAGCTCGTAGTCTCCATGGGCTTCGACTTCCCCTCGCAGTACATCTCGAGGGGCAAGTCCGGCAAGCTCCAGAACGAGGCCCTCGACATGCAGTACGCCCTCCAGCGCAGGGACATCCTCCTGCAGGCCCAGCTCCTGTGCCTCGACCTCGTCCGGCTCAATCAGGAAAAAGAGCTGTTAGATACGAGAATGGCCAATGCCGACGAGCTCCTCGCCCTGATGGAGAAACGCTTCTCCGAGGGAGGCGCCAATGTCATAGAGGTCAATAAGGTGAAAATGGAGCGGATGAACGTCCGCACCCTCGCGGCCCAGAACGAGGCTGCACGGCAGAATACTCTCCAGACCCTCAGGGCCATGAACGGCAATATCCCCGTGGAACTGCTGGCCGCCGAGTATCCTGAAGTAGCGGAGGTCGTAAACTACGATGAGTTCTACGCCGAGGTGATGGCCACCGACGCCGGCATCCTCTCCGCAGAGGCCTCCGTAGACGCCGCCGCCCAGGAGATCAAGGTCAACAGGCAGAACTGGCTGCCCAAATTCGAGGTCGGCTACCGCCGCAACACCGCCATGAAGGAGGCCTCCAACGGCTTCCTTGTCGGAGCCTCCCTGCCCCTGTTCTCCTCCCGCAACAAGACCAAGATCGCCGAGGCCCGCCACACTGCCGCCCAAAGCGAGCTCGAGAACGCCCGCCTGCAGGCCGAGACCCAGCTCCAGTCCCGCTACAACGAGCTGCAGCAGATTCACTCAGCCGTCCAGACCTACGACGTGCCCCTGATGCACAGCACCCTCGACGCCCTCAAGTCCGCCGTCCTCGCCGGCCAGATGTCCGTCATCGACTACTACGTCGAGGCCGACAACGTCTACGGCAACATCTCCACCTACCTCCTCTTAGAGAACCAGTACCGCAAACTGCTGGCGGAGGTTTACAAGAACAGGCTGTAGCCCCTTCGGCTACACTGCCCGCTCACACGCATATCCGCTGTCGGGGCTTCGGCTCCGGCGGCGGATTTTGTTTTCAGGATTCGCAAAAACAAGATGTAACCGATACGTTTCAGAGATATTTGTTCAATTCTTCCACCAGCAGGTGCACGGTGGTAGAGGACTCTTCCAGGGCAGGATTGCCATGCGACATTTCTGCAAGGACGGCAGAAGCATTTTTGATGGCCTGCGGTTGCATATGAAGCAAGCGGTTGTACATGATAGCTCCAAACCCCTCAGTCTTGGAATAGGGTATTCCCATAAGTCTTGACAGCATATCAGGATAGCTGTTTCTGTGCAATGTCCCTTTGTAGAGATTAAAGTGCAGCAGGAACCAATATTCAAACGCCTGGTTGCTGTAAGCCACCCTGAATCCATTTCTTTCTGCCAAGGCGATGGCATCGTTGAAATCCTTTGCAGGAAAATCGTCTTTGTCAAACACCACCCAGCATTGGTCATAAGTCCGCTTCTTCTTTTGTTCAGAGTCACGGATGCTGATGGCCTTACTCACAAGGCTGGTCGTGTTCATGGCCTGTCCGATCGCCTTTACCGTAGCGGCTGTCATCCTGAAGGCTCTGAAATAATCCGGTTCCGTGCGGACTCCCTCACATACAATGAGAAATGACTGCTTTACTTCCCTCATGCTTTGGCGGCGTACCAATGAAGCAGAACGATGACTTTTCTTATAGACCTTCCTCATGGTCATCCCTCCGCCGTAAAAATTGTTTCCATATCACCGATAATGGGCGTAGCTCCGAATTTCCCTTGCAGATAATCCCGCTCGAAAGGAGAACTGCCACGCACTTTATATTCGGCCAGCGAATAAGCCTCGGTCGCCCCGAAATTATCCTTTTGGGTGAACCATACCTGGTCCCTGCGGAACAGACCCGCACTGAGCAGGAATGTATCATGGGTGGTAAACAGCAGCTGCGCTCCTTTTGGATTAGTTTCGGCTGAGTTGAAAAGCGTGACAATCTTGCGCACAAGCAGTGGATGGAGTTTAGAATCAAGTTCATCCACCACCAGACGTTTGCCGTTGTCAAGTGCGTCTATGATAGGGTATGCCAGGGAAAAGTATTTGATGGTTCCCTCGGATTCGTTTCCGCTAAACGAAAAGGCTACGTCATTGGTCTCTCTTCCCTCATCATCGTACTGGCGATGGCTGCTCACAATGCGGTTACCAATCTTTGTTATGTTCTCTATGCCCAAATCAGCATACTTAGCGAAGCGGACTATTCGCTCACGCATCTTTTCATCGTCCAGATGCCGTATAGCCTGCAACCACATTTTGTCGTCCTCACTACAGAACAGGACCTGCGTATCACTTAGCCAATGAAGGATATCCACGGCCGTAGTTTCATTGAACTGAGCCGCAGTGGAAAGAAGGAGTGCATTGTCGCGCACCATCTTCCTATTGACCAAGTCCTGCATCAACGGGCTTTTGGCGTGCACGGTAACACCTGTCTCTTCCCTATAGAATATCTCCACCTCTTTGGATCTTTTTCTGTTCATGCGGCGGTAAAGCCATTCGGCATGCACTGCTTTTCCCCCCACTTCAAAACCATACCTATACAGGTATTCACCGACGGTGAAAGTAGCTTTCATCGTGGTCGGTTCCTGGACTGTGGAAGCGTTCAGGCGGAAATTCTCCACATCTATGCTTTCACCCGCCTGGCCGTTCTTAAATGAGTTCATAATAAAACTTTTGTAGAAAGCAATGGCTTTCAAGACATTAGTTTTACCAGACGCATTGGCCCCATAAATTACCGCACTACGGACCAAGGCCAAACCCATATCTGAAATCCGAATAACATCATTGGGCTCGGAAAGGGATTCCTTTAGTGTGGTAGCCACAAAGGATAATTTCAGATCATCCTTTATAGAGAGGAAATTTTTGACACAAAACTCAAGAAGCATGCATTTAACCTTAATATTTGTTAATTTTCTGCAAATATATGAGTTTTCTTCTGCATTTTAATAAAGAAAAGACAGAAAAGAACGGCAAAGTGACACTGGGCTCAATAAAAAAACATATCCCCCTCAACCCGCCCCCATCTGCGGGCCATGAGATCCCGGGGACGGATGAGGAAATAGTACATCCCGCAATCGTAGAAGCGCAGCCCCCAACGGTCATCCTCGTCTATCTGCAACAGCGACAGACAGCCCGGATGGGCCTGGCGCACCTCCTCCTGATAAGGCTCGCCAAGCAGGATGTGGCCGTCCCCGCGCGGAGACTCCGCCCTGGCGAACAGCATCTCCTCCGCCGGTCTGAAAACGCTCTCGTCCGTTCCCTCCCAGCACAGATCATACGGGCGCAGCCCCTCCTCCCGCTCAGTGTACAGCACCGCCGGAGAATCATGGTAATCTAAGGGAGAGCCGTCATCCCCCAGAAAATAGTCTAGCGGTGCGAAGAAGTACAGCATCCCCCTGTGCGGCAGCAGCCCCTCCGGATCCAGCCCCGCAATATCCGCACACCTGATCTGGCACACGAACGTCAACGGCTCCGGATACCTGCCGCCGTCCTCATCCTCCACCTCAATACAGGGATAAGCCATCCCCTCCGGCATATCGGGGGCACCCCACCAGTGGCTGCGGCAGGTGAGGTCCCTGTCCGTTGGCCTTATTGTAATCTTTATTGCCATAACTATTATTCGTCAACCATTTCCACAAAACTACGCATTTTATTTCAAATCTTCCATAACGCACTCCTTGAAATACCGGCACTTGTCGTACCAGCAGCTGTGGTACGCCCCGAGCATCAGGGTCCTGAGTCCCATGAACCCATTCTGATAGTCATTGCCGACTCTCGGCCTGAAAAAATACCGTTGCTCCATAACGTTGCAAAGTACGGCTGTCATACCAAAGAGTAGGTACGGTTCTTATTGGCCCCGTGCGGAACAATGAGGCCGGCATCGACGAGTCTGCGCAAGTAGATTTTAGCGCTGGAGACACTGACTCCCAGCGTTTGTGCTACGGAGGCTGTACTTGAGTGAGGATTCTGTCTTAAATAAAGCAGTATTTCGCACAATTTGTCGACATTTCCAGCGTTTATCGATAATTTATCGACAATCTGTGACTTTATCGACAATTTATCGGCATCTGCAACAGTATATCCACTTACATATTTTCCTGAGTCTCCGACCACATTCAGTTCATCTTTTGTCTCATAGAGCCCAAGCATCGCATCTACATCCTGCTCATTGCCTCCGTTACACAACTTCAAAATTACCCTGTCCACATCTTCCGCTTCCATAATCTCAGCTGCAGTGTGAAAAACTTTCTCCCACACATTGCAGATACTGCACAGACCACTACCTGCTCTTTCTCCAAGATTTACCATTGAGAATATCTTCAGCATAATTCCATTCCTCGGATCTGAAACCCCTCCCTCCATTGCAACTTCCTTGGCGACACGCATCCTTCCAGGATTAGCGAATGTGAAACCGTCTTTGCCCTTTGTAACAACAAGTCCCCTGCGTCCATAAAAATCAGCATGGACACAAGCATTGGTAAGAGCCTCTCTGATTATTTTATGAACGGGCGTATCATCCACACGCTGAGAGCCTTTCAGCACGAATGGTACTTTGAGGCCAGATGTCAGCTTCGGAATGACTTTCGACACAAAATCAAACACATTTCCGCTCCAATCTCCTGACGAGGACACTATACGATCAGTCCAGCGCGTAGAGGCGACCTGACGGTTCTCCTGATAATCGAGGAAATATTGAGGGAACTCCCTCAGGATCTCATACTCATAGCCGAAAATAAGCAACCCGGCAGCCGTAGGATGATACGTTCCGCCTTCCGACAGGCCGACTGCGCCGATACGGCGCAGGAAAATCTCGTCATCCAAAGCATTCCACACATGTCCTGTATGCGAATCCTTGAACATCTGCCGGTACGCCCTCACGGTTTCCTGACAAAACACGCTCAGATCCATCTCTTGCAGAACTTTCGCATCCTGTGGAACAAGAGCGGCATCGCGGAACATAGCGGATACCTCTTCCAATGTGCAGTGACAGTCTCCCTCTCCATTCCGCCTATAACTGCCGGAGCGTGGATCCATGCCGCAGTATACCGGACGTGACGTGCGGTCTGCCCGCGGCACATCCATCACTATGACGTCCTTTCCTTCTATTTTTTCAATTCTCAACAACCCGTCTGTAAGTAGATTGACACTTACCTTCTGACGATTGTTGAGCAAATTCCACAAATCTGTTTTTAATTTGAAGGCATCGTGCACCCCTACAATCTCTATCGTATGGTCCGTTCTTTCCCTTGCTCCGAGAACAATACTGCCTCCATCCGTATTGGCAAATGCCGAATACGTCTCCCACAACGACTCTGGAATACCTCCACGGGCACTTTTTACCTCCAGGCGGCCATCTTCGTGCATCTTCTCCAAGTTCTGTAATTCGAGTAAATTTTCCATAATACGACAAAGATAAGTATTCTATTTCTGTCAGGCCGTCACGAAAGGTAAAAACTTCGTATATTCGCGCGATTAATTCGACACGGTATGGAACTACAGGAATTCTTGGATTACGTCAGGACGGGGAAGGCGCCGCACACCCCTGATATATACGAGTTTATGGGCAGAATGAGCGGTGAGGCACGTTTCTGGAAGAATATCACGGTCGGAAAGAATGTGGTCATCGGGGACGTCCCGGCAAAATCATCAAGAAAATAGAACAGCTGTGGTAAGGACAATGAAAATATTGCTGACAGCCCTGCTGATTGCCGCGTCCACGGCCATGCAGGCGCAGGAGCGCAGGCGGTCCCTCGGCCCGTACACGATGTACGAGCAGATCGTCTATCAGGCCAAGCAGGAGCGCATCATGGAATGGCTGGCAGACGACATGAGCGAAGGGCGGGCCACCGGGACAAATGCTGGAATGTCCGCAGCGCGGTTCATCGAGGTACTCTACCGGCAATACGGCCTGGAACCCCTCTTCGGCGGCAGCTTCTACCAGCCGTTCATCGCCGACAGCCTGAGCGGCACCCGCGGACGCAATGTGGTCGGGATAGTACGCAGCGCCGTACCTTCGGATGAATACGTGCTCATATCGGCCCACTACGACCACCTCGGCATCCTCAACGGCAACGTCTACAACGGCGCCGACGACAACGCATCCGGAGTGACCGTCCTGCTCAACCTCGCCGACATGTTCGGCACCATGAAAAAGACCAGAACCGGCCCGGACAAGAACATCATCTTCGCCGCCCTCGACGCCAAGGAACTCAACATGGCCGGCTCCAAGGCCCTTGTCGGCAGGCTGCAGGAGAGAGAAATGACCGACAGCATCCTCTGCGCCATCAACATCGACCAGATAGGCACAGTCCTCGAGCCTGTCCACGAGGCCGACACTAACTTCGTGATCGTCCTCGGCGAGCAGACCCTGCGAAAGGAGAGCCGCGGCCTCATCGACATGTGCAACCGCTACTACAACATCGGCTTAGACATCGACCACACCTTCTACGGCAGCAAGAACTTCACCGAGCTCTTCTACCAGCTCTCCGACCAGATCGTCTTCCACCGGGCCGGCATCCCCGCCCTGGTCTTCACCTCCGGCTTCCACCGCCACACCTACAAGACCACCGACGACCCGGACATCATCTCCTACCCCGTCATGAAGAAGCGCACACTGCTCATCTTCTACCTCACCATGATGCTGTAGTCTGCACCGATATTCAAATGCCGTCTTTACAAAAGCAGAAAACCTCGTAGTGCTTTCAAATATTATCGTTAGATTTGCACTATAAACGACTGGCAGCATAGAACGGCAAAAAATGATAACTAAAGACAACATAAAAAAATTACTCTCTGTTCTGCATTTTGAACAGGAAGACGATGTTTTCACAAAATCCTATGAAAGTGTTGGGCTACCATTGAAAGTTGATGTAAGGAACGAGCATTTTCATTACAAGGAGATAGGTATAACTGTCGGTCGTGAGACAACGAGTAATTTTTCTGAACCAGAAAATTTTGTTGTGTTCGAGTGCATTGATCGTTTGCTTTCAATGGGATACAAACCTGAGCATATAGAGCTTGAACCTGCATGGAAGTTAGGACATACACAAAAGGGCGGCTACGCAGACATTTGGGTGCGGACACACTCTAGTCTTTCTGGCGAAATGGCGGCGGACAAGGAGTCCTTGCTAATTATTGAGTGTAAGAAATCTGATGAATTTGATGGTGCTTGGCGGGATACTCTCGAAGACGGCGCCCAGTTGTTCAGCTATTTTCAGCAAGAGCAGGCAACGAAGTTCCTTTGCCTTTACACATCCGATTTTGATGGGGAAAAGATAAAGCCCACATACTACCTGATAAATGTGCAGGATAACGAAGAATTGTTGAAGAATAATCTGCAATTGTCTACCTACAAAGATGCGAAGAACAACAAGCAACTGTTCCGCGTATGGCATGATACATACCAATGCGATGCTGCCACACGAGGACTGTTCGAGGACGACATCCAGCCTTATCATATAGGCAAAAACAAATTCTCTGTCAAAGATCTTGTCCCCATAAACAATGATGAGATAAAAAAGAAGTATAACGAGTTCGCAACCATTCTTCGGCGGCACAATGTCGGAGCGAAAGAAAATGCTTTCGACAAACTAGTCAATCTCTTTCTTGCCAAAGTAGTTGATGAGACAAACAATCCGGATGACTTGCATTTCTATTGGAAAGGCGCTGCATACGATGACGATTTTTCATTACAAGACCGCCTGCAGAGACTCTACCGTGACGGAATGGAGAAGTTCTTGAATGAAACGGTCACTTACATTGAAAATGAACAGATAGAGAAAGCGTTCCGCTGGTACAAGAAAGATCCGGATGCGACGATGAAAACCGTAATGGAATACTTTCGTGCGCTGAAGTTCTATTCAGACAACGACTTTTCTTTCATCAGCGTCCACAACGAACGCCTTTTCAAGGAGAACGCAAAGATTCTGCGCGAGGTGCTACTGATGCTCCAAAACATCAGACTAAAATCTGCGGCAGAGGAGGGGCGGAATACAGAAACCAACCAGTTCTTGGGAGACCTTTTCGAAGGTTTTCTTACCAAAGGGGTGAAGCAAAGCGAAGGCCAGTACTTCACGCCAATGCCGATTGTCCGCTTCATTGTCTCTTCTCTTCCTTTGGAACAGATTGTAAGCCAAAGCGAGGGAATACCTTCGTGCATCGATTACGCTTGCGGTGCCGGACATTTCCTGACAGAGTATGCCGTAAGAATCAAAGAATTCGTGGAGAGATACCGCCCGGATATTGACATCCGTGAGTATTACAAGCATATCACTGGCATAGAAAAGGAATACCGCTTGTCTAAGGTTTCGAAAGTCTCTGCATTCATGTACGGACATGACGAGACAAACATCATTTATGCTGATTCCCTGCAGCCAAACGTCGCTCTGCAACCCAACAGTTATGACGTGCTTGTCGCCAATCCTCCATACGCTGTGACAGGCTTTCTTGAAACACTCAGTGATAATGACCGCGCTGCGTTCTCCCTGTTTAACAATAATATCAATACAGCAAAGAACAATGCCATAGAGACATTCTTCATGGAGCGTTCGGCTTGGCTCATGCGCGCCGGCGGAGTGGCCGGCATCGTGTTACCCGTTTCGGTACTCAACAAGGGTGGCATCTATGCCCGGGCAAGGGAAATAATCCTGGAAAACTTCGATATTGTCTCTCTTGCCGAATTCGGCAGCGGAACATTCGGAAAGACAGGCACCAATACCGTGGTATTGTTCCTTAGACGGAAAGAGACCAACACTCCTGCGGCGGAGCATTATCGTAACCGTGTCAAAACCTGGTTTGCGGCAAGCGACCATGCGGAAGACATCTATCAGGACGGGTGCCTACTGCAGGCTTATTGCGACCATTGCGGATACGAACTGGAAGACTACCGCACATTCCTCAAAGAGGGAATCATCCATAAAGCCTTGTCTGAGACCGAGGTGTTCACGGCTTATCGCGAGTCGTTTGACAGCACTGACCGCAATGCAATGAAAGGTGTCTGCGATGTGGCGAGAGACATTCGCAACCGTTTCCGCACAAGGAGCAAAACGCAGACTTTCCGCAGACAAACTGAAGCTCAAAAGAAAGCCGAAAAAGAAAAGGCGCTGCTCAACTTTATCATTTCCATAGAACGGGAAAAAGTCTATATCTTCCTGCTGGCATTTACGGTCGATACCCCAGTGCTGATTGTGAAGTCTCCCACAACGACGGCTGCCATAAAGAAATTCCTCGGTTACGAATGGAGTGACAGCAAAGGCAACGAGGGAATAGAATACCTGCACTTGTCGAAGTCCAAATCAGAAAACGAAGATGAAGGCGATGACGATGATACAGTCCAACAAATTCGTGGAATAAACGGGATTCGCACGCCCTTGTTCAATCCCGACGATTTGTGCGACCCGGCGAAGATCAACACATTGATTCGTCAGAACTTCTTAGGCGAGGATGTTGTGGTGCCGGAAGATTTGTCTGAATTTGTTTCGCAGGCAAGGCTGGTGGATATGATAGATTTCAGGCGGACTGCATTTGATAAAACGATAAAGACGAGTGTAGTTCTTCAAATCAGCGTTGAGAGTAAATATGAAACGACGCCTTTAAAGGATTTTGTTGTAGAAATTAATCCTTCAAGAGATGAATTTCACAATATTGATGGCAAAACATTGGCATCTTTTGTGGAAATGTCTTCATTAGGTTTAGGTACAATTATTAACAAAGTTGACCGTCCTCTATCTGAGATGTCATCTGGTGGCTATACTAATTTTAGAGAAAATGATGTATTAGTCGCGAAAATTACCCCCTGTATGGAGAATGGGAAATGTGCGTTGGCGGAAAATCTGACCAATCAAATTGGTTTTGGCAGTACAGAGTTTCATGTTATTCGCGCAACAAATAAGGAACGTGCAAAATATGTTTTAGAATTTATCAATCGTGATTATATTCGCAGAGTAGCGGCATCGAACATGACAGGGGCAAGCGGGCATCGACGAGTCCCGCAATACTTCTATGAACAAATGCCAATTCCCAATGCCCCACAAGATATTATTAGAAAAATTGCAAATGAATGTGATGCTGTCGACAAAGAGGTGGAAGAAGCAGGAGAACAAATAACCAAAGCAAAGGAGCAGATAGAACAAACTGTTTCTGGAGTAAAAGGCGAAGTAAAACCATTGCGGGCGATTGCACCATTTGCAACAGATAGAATAGATTTTGACAAAATATCCTCAAGCGATTACATTACAACGGATAATATGCTCCAAGATTTTGAAGGTGTGCGCCCATACGATGGCGAGCCGCTCGCGGGCAGTGTCATTGAATATAAGCGTGGTGACATTCTGATGTCAAACATCCGTCCGTATTTAAAGAAAATCTGGCTTGCAGATCGCGACGGTGGTTGCAGTCCGGATGTCATGGTGTTTCGGCCAACGGCAGAAGTCATGTCCGAGTTTGTCTATCACATGATTTGTCGCCAAACATTTATTGACTATGTGATGAACGATGTAAAAGGAATGAAGATGCCTCGTGGCAACAAGGATAATATCATACGTTACACCATTCCTGTTCCTCAGCCTGACATTCAGCAGCAAATCGTGACGGAAATCTCCGCCTACGAAGCTAAAGTAGCCGAAGCTAAAGCAGTCCTCAATAGTGGTGCAAAGCGCAAGCAAGCGATTTTGGACAAATATTTAAAATAGAACAGTAATATGGCAAAAAAAGATATAAACAAAGAGCCGTTCCATGAGGCCACAATGTTAAAACTTGACATTTTCCGTAAATGCTTCAGGGAGTGGTTTCCTGTATTTGTTCATCACTCAAGCGTAAAAAAGATTTTTATATATCCTTAATTCCGCAACACTTTGATTTAACTTTATTTATAAGTACCTGAGCAAC
>ENA-OOXJ01001936-OOXJ01001936.1-human-gut-metagenome-genome-assembly--contig:-NODE-1936-length-11718-cov-24.061219_pt1 | contig 11718 bp, 14 predicted proteins | sample MGYA00241587_ERZ501343 | MGnify/ENA primary metagenome ERZ501343 (study PRJEB25962, sample SAMEA2042918) | human gut metagenome | biome: human gut; feature: human-associated habitat; material: faeces... | reverse complement strand
TACCCCCTCCACCCCTCTCCGTAATATATGAACGTTTATTCATATGTTCATACGTTCAACCGTGAACAGGTGTAATCAACCAAACAATTAGTAGCAAGAATCTGTAAAAAATAGCAAGCATATTGTATAAAAATAGGGGGGTATATGTTATCCTTATATCATCAAATAAGAAAGGAGATATAATAATGATATGGATAATAAAAGGAAAAGAATTACCAACGCTTGAAATTATGTTAGTGGACAGGTAAAGGAATAACAATATATGCTGTCCTATCGGCACAACGGGGAGAAAGTGGTAAAATATGGATGGTTATCAAATAGGTCTTACAATGTTTGTGATTGAATATTTTGCAAGCAGAAATGAAAGAGAAGAAGCGGAATCATTTATTGAATATGCATACTTAAAATTAGATATAGATCGTGGGATGTATGGATTATTAAAAGATTATCTTGAAATTGCATTTAATAATAAGGAGGATAAATGAAATATTATGTAAGTTATGTTTTAAACAGAAAGAACGCTAGACCACACCGATTCAATCACGGTTTTGGTAATAATAATAAAGAAGCTTATAATAGCTTGGATGAAATAAAGAAAGATATAGTAAATATGTATTATGGTCATCATGCTTCGTGTGAGATGGCAAGAAAAGTAAAATTGTATATAGTCAAAGATACACACGGTGAGTTGGTCGGTTTTGTCAATGTAGGAAAAACAAACGGCAAATATTTTTTAACTTGGGAATGAGAGGTGTAAAAATGGGTAGTAGTGAAAGTATTGGTTTGTTTATGGATTTCATTATCTATAAATCAACTGAAACATCCGAAGATAACATAGTAATACCGATATTTACAGGTAAGATATTCCACGGTGATATTCAATTTCAGTGTAACACACTGGACGAGTTGATAATAAAAATCGTTAAGTATGAATATTTAAACAACCCGTATTATGAGTGTCTATTGTATAATTTAACAAAAGACATAAAGAATGAAAAAGAGGGGGTTTAACCCCTCTTTTTAATTTGACTTGATTTTTGATATTTCATTTTTCAATTCCGTTATTGCCTTTGTGTTTTCCTTTATAATTGTGTTGCTCTGATTATACATCAACAGAAAGGCACATATCGGAAAACCAACATTACTTATTAGTTGGATAAATGCATCCATCTTTTCACCCCCTTTTCTATAATATTATACCATCGGCAAGTGCCGCACGTATCATTTCTTTTTCTTCATCCAGCGCACGCAATCCGTCAAGCACAGGTGCTTCACAAGTAGTAAAGCCGGATACGCTTGAAAGCTTTTTTGTTACATTCAAAGGTAAACCCTCTTCATGTGGGTAGTTTTTCGAAAAACTTGCAACAGGTCGTTCTATCAATAAATATGGTTGGCGATAACACATATAAGACATACCGGCATTGTAACCGTTTGACTGTTCAAGACTAGGCTTTGCGCTCAACATTTCTGTAACACCTCTAGCCATACCCCCTAGATCTTTGTTTGCTGCGCTACCGATAATAGAAGCACCGCCAGCCACGATGCCCGTTATCATTGACGAATAATTTAACCCCGTAATTGGCATGTGCACACAACAGTTTCCCCCAAACGTCGCCACAACTGTATTTTTCAGATTGCTTTTGCTACTTGTTCCGATTAAGAACGCTATGCACGAACCATCAATCACGTTAAAATGATAAATAAGTTGTAGCACACCTGACTGAAACCATTCTGGCTTAACATCAACAAAACCGATAAATGGACAGTATAATTTTGCACGTGTTCCCATGTAATCTAGGAAATTTTGATAATATTCAGGAATTGATAACGAACCGCAATCAAATTCTACATAATCACGAACGACTTTCTTAGGGTTATATTCAAAAGTTTTAAACCCAACCTTAATTCCTGTACTACTCGTGGTGGTTGGTGTGACCGGTACGATGTGACAATCGATTACAAAATCAATCAGTCCTTTATTGATATAACTATCCGTCAAAAATCCGATAACATTTGTTACGTTCGCCAAGTTTTCAACAACGCCATCTAACCCCTCTTTTTGAGACGGTGTTGGTTTTTCATAGTCTGGAAACAATTCATCTGCAAAACCTAGCATTTCATTTTTTGTTGGGTTATATACATTGACAAACCCCACTTCTGAAACACCCAAGCTAGGTAACGATGGCAAACCAAAAGCATCACTTGAATCATCAAACGAACCGCCACCATAACCCCCACTTGTGCTATAATTTCCATATTCATCGTCTTTTTCTTCAATTTCAGGATCTCCAATATTCAAAGTGTCTAAAAATTCATTGAACGGTAAACCGATTGAGGTATCACTCCAACTCAACATCACTTTGTCATTTGAAATCGAATATGTGAATACACCACCGAATCGTAGCATTGAACGATCAAAAGGTGTGTAGCTTTCACTGAAAAAACAACAACCGATTGAATCTCCGACGCCTGTGTTTTGAACAGGAGAACCAGCGTTTATTCTTATTACATCTGTATAGCCAACACCTTTTGAATCAAGACAAGCGGATAAATCGGTCAAACTGTAATTTTTTTGAGATGCAAAAACATAGTATTTGTGTGCGTTTAAACGGTAAAAATGTCCATAAGTTAAAAAACCATTACTGAATGGAATCTTCCATATAATGAAATCACTTGTACTTTCAAACTGTGTTTTGCTCAAGCTTCTACCTTGTGAAAGTGTTTTCATCAGCAACTGATAATCGTCATTTGTGATTTTTCCGCTTCCAGTAACAACAAACGACATTCCTGGTTGCACACCTGCGGTTTTTGTTGTTTTGTTTTCTTTAACTAGTAAAATGTCGCTATTATTAGGGTCTAGCGTTCCACGGACTGAAAAACTTCCAGAAGTTGGGGTTGTATTTTCACAGTCTATACTGTTAACTGGGATACTACCAGTGAGCAACCCCTCAATCGAATTTATAAAATATGATATCATTATTATACCCCCTATCCGACAGTCATCAAAATGATACTGTCTTGGTTTATTGAGTTTGGAAACATTTTGCAAACAATTTGTTCATAAGCATAAACAGAATAATTGGAATCATGTAAATAGCCGTTTTTCAAGTTTTCATTTCTTGTAACTGTACATGTCAATCCACGTATACCCTCTTTGTGCGATGTACGCACATCTTCCAGAAGTTCAAATACAACTTTTTGCCCTTTTTGAAAAGAATGTTTTTCGACAAAATAATAACGATTTTTGTCACTCAAATATATATAATTACAATCTCTCATGTTCCATGAACCGTCATAGTCTAATACGATGATTGGGCGTATAAACTCCGTAGCGTCTTTGTATGTAATATTGACGTTTTCTTTGATAATATTTGACAGATTTTTATCTGCTTTCCGTCTGTCATCGGTGATAATATATAAATTTGCCGTTGCCATATCTACACCCCCTTAATCATCAATAAAAAAATACATATTAGCAAATTCCGTTAGATACTCAAAAATAATGTTTCTTTTTCTCAATTCTAACTCGCTTTCGATCATTTGCTGTGAAGTTGTCACACCAATATTACCATGTATTCTTTTTGCAAACTTGTCAACATGTTCTTTTTCTGATCGCACGTCTGAACGCTCGCCCATCGTGGTGGTATTAGTTCTTGCTGTTTCATCAGTCGTAACTTTGTCAGCATCCGCAAACGTGTTACTTTCATAACTTGTCACATCACTTTTTGTAGTGATTGTACCGGCACCGACCTCTGTTTTATCTATGTTAGAACCTTTTTTAAAATTTTCTTCTTTTGCACCAGTTGTTGTTGTTGATTCTTCGTTACTATCATAATTTTCAAGTGGGTTGTAACTTGACAAAAAGGCATCTAAAGATTTTTTTAAATTAGCCGACATCTGGTTATTATAAGTTTTAAATTTTTTAGCAAGTGGATTTTCACCATCTAAAGTATACGACGAACAAAAAAAGTAAAATGAACCCCAAAACTCGTCGAAGATTTCCGCAACCGTTTTACCGGGAATTAAAACTGTATCGATCATTTTACAATCTAAAATAGAAAAGTTAGTTATCGTGTTTAGCGTCTCGGAAACTTTATATCTTTCAATCATTCTTCTTTCTCTCCTTTCTTTTCTGTCTCTTCGTTATCCTCTTTATGATCTTCGTTGTCTGCCGGTTCGCTTTCTTCATCGTCCGGAACTGTCGATGCATCATCAATTCCCACAAAATCCCCTTTTTCCAACTCTTCCACTTCTGCAAAAAGTCTGTCGTACTCTTTCTGCCATACTTCTGATAATTCATAGTCAATATCAACTCCAAAAATTTCTTTTACTTTTTCAAACCCTGTTTTTCTTTCTGCTAACCGACTAAGCACTTCCACCCACGAAGAAAAAGCACCATTCTTGACCTCTGCTTCGTTCTGCTGTGCGACCTTATCCGCACCCTGTGAAGCCATACCGTACAAATTTATGAAATTTCTTTCAATCCAAGTCATAAAGGTTGACAAGTATTGAATTTTGTCTGATTCCTGAAAGTCTGTTAGTTTGATAGAATTTATCGATTGTTCCGAAGCCGGTGTCATACGGTTACTTCTAACGATCATAGGTTTACCGTCTTTCACTCTGTCAATAGCGGTCTGAACTTCTGTTTGTTCCTGTTGATTCGCAACGCAAAAGACTTTACTATATCGAGTACCCTGTACGGCACTTCTCATAGATGTCCATGTTTCCGACATCAGATTGGCAAACCTCTCCACATTCATATCAGGTGTGTGATTCTCATTATTATAAATGATAACAACCTCTTTTGAATTTCGCCAGTCTGAAAAGACCTTGTTGTGACCGTTTAAAGTCGTACAGTTTGCATCTTTTCCGATACCCATAAAATCAATGTTTCCGATAAAATCAACGGTACTAAAAACAAGTTCATTTTCCAATTTCCACACAGCAACCTTGCCAGTTAACAAAAGCAATAACTCAAATTCACATCTATCCCATTTTCGCTGATTAAAAAGGTTATCGCCTTTTGTCTCAAACATAGAACAAAGAAAATTTGATAGACGGTTTTCAAAGGAAAACAAGTCAACAACTTTCTTTCCTTTTTCTTTCAAACTATTATAAATCTCACTATATATCATCGTTTCACTTCCTTTTCAAAAATATATGTTTCACGTGAAACATATATTACAATGTTTCACGTGAAACAAAAATATTATGCAGATTTTTTGCCAGTAAAGTCATTCATGACAAAAACAACCGCATTGAGTGTGAGATTATTCATGTACTTGTCACGGTGCTGATACTCATAGTGGGTAAGATTTTCAATATTGAAATGCTGGCTACCAACACGATTACTAATGATCGTGTGTGCGATCGCCCACTTATCGCAGATAAAACCAACGATTCCATGAGTTTCTGTTGTTCCGCTCTTCGATTTTACGTGGATACCGCTTACCGCTTCCCATGATAAATCGTCCGCCGACTGCCACCATGGCACGCTTTTATGGTTTGGAAGTTTAACATAGTCATCATGAAAAGTGTTTGCGTAACCGATCGTTGTCATTTTCGTTTCAAAACGTTCCAAAATCTCACATGCAATTCGTTCCTTTGGCGTGAAGCGGACTTTCTGTTCTGTATTAAAAAGTGCGGTCTGTTTGTAGAAGTAGCCTAGATACTCGTCCATCTTTGCCGCAGCAAACACTAAAAATTCACGATCATTCAACAGGCTTTCGGCAGTTGTTGTGGTTGTGATTCCCTTTTCAGCGACGTATTCAGCAACGAGATCAACTACATGTTTGCCCTTTGCGGTCGGTGTCTTTGCATAGATCATCTTTTCAGAAATAAAGTTGTTCCGATTCTCGTCGCTCATGTTCTCCATATGCTCAAGAATTTTGTTTTCAACGATCATAAAGAGATAAGCAACAAAGCTTTCAAGTTCGGTTTCATTATGAAATGCCGTATCCCACTGTTCACCAGTCACTGTGATCGGTAACGCCCATGATACGGTTTTTGTATACAGTTTGTTATCAATTACAGGTACATATACTGTGTACTGACCCACCTTTGTTGTACCGCTCACGAAATCGCCCCAAGCGGCGTTGTCGATTACGTCGGGTGCTTCGGCATGAATCATCTGTGTAATTGCACCGAACCGCTCAGAATCTTCATAGTAGATGTCGTTATACTCGCTTCGGTAACTTGTGTCAGTATACCACGTCTTAGCGATAACCCCCAGCAATGCGCCTGTGAACTTCTCACGGTCGTTCTCTCCGATAGCGTTATCGCCCGTGTCAGTAAACGCCGTCAAGTCAAGTTCGTCCATCGTTTCTGTCTTTCCTGTGAACTGTTTATATGCGGTGTTCACAAGTGTCTTGATCTGTGTGTTTGTCAATTTTGCCATTTTCTTTCCCTCTTTCTTTTAAAATCATATTCTTTTTCAAAAATCAATCAAAATCAGCGAAAAGGTCATACTTGCTACCGAACTTGCGGACAATGATCGCTACTGGATAAATTGCTCCACTTTCTTCCATCTTCTTGATTTTACATTTAACCGAAATTTCGGCATCAATCAAGCGTCCATCGTCCAGCCATTTCTGTAAACTGTCAATTTCTTTTTCTTCTGTCTTAATAGGTACGTCATACAGTGACTTGAGATTGATAATATTACATGATGAATCTTTAATGAACTTCGGAAGCATTACTGCATTTTCGTATGCTTCTGCAATCTTCTTTCTTGTATCAATATCGAAATCCTGTACATCCATGGTTAAACGGTACATGTCACGGTTGTCTTTCTTTGAACTTCCGAACTTCGCAAGGATCACTTTACCTTTTAAAATCACTGTTTCTGTTGTATTATTTTCCATATTTTTATACCTCACTTTGATTATTTTCATTTATATCCGCCTTTTTGGCGGTGGCGGTCGAGTTGTTATCATTTATTTACTCCTTTCTCTGTACTAACTATTATAAAGTATACAACATTATATATGTTTTTTTATATCATATTTATATCTTTTTTATCATAATTTATCTAAACTTTGAATCCTTACAAAGTCGGACATAATTTTTAAAATCGTTTCCGGCTTCGTTTGTTGAGTAGTAAATGCGGTTTTGTTCTATATATTCTATAACAAGAGATAACATTTTATCATCTCCGAACTTATAGAAGCCATTTTTATATTCATTTTTATTTGAAATGGTAAAAACAGTATCATCATCAAAAATGCGTGTAGCACGTTTAACCAGTGCACAAGGTTCGTTATTGTGATTACCAAACTCAATAGAAACAAATTCATTAGGCGCAATCCGAACAAACATTTTTTTAAATGTTGCCAAAAAATCAAAATTCTTTGGAATGTGTTGTACCTCTTCAACATTCCAATCTCCGACACCTGTGATTGCTGATAACTTTGGGTTATTAAAACCGAAGAAAAGACGGTTCTGCTCTTTCTGCTCTTTCTGATTTTCTGGATTGATGAAATGAATAGAAAAAGTTGTTCCGCCATCACTTTTACAATCAATTGTTTGTCCCTTTTTCAGTGAGCGCATTTGCTTATATATAGTTAACTCCTCAAACCACGGAGAATTTACATTTGTATTATTTGCTAACATGATGATTTTACCGCTTTTTCTTTTACGAAAAACAGTCTTTAGCGTGTCAAGAAACATATAACAGGCGTTTGCCGTATAGTAACGGCTTATAAATTCATCGAATATAACAAAATCCCCAGTAGGTAAATTCAACGTTGACTTGTAAGTTTCATGTTCGGTAATGGATAAAAAATCAAGAAATGGCTCTGCTGCCTTGTCGGTCACATTTCCCTTTTCATCATAATTACAAAAGTATAGTTTTCGCCAGTGATAATATATGCTGCTATATTTTCCATCAGTGATCTTTTTTAGATAGTAACCGTCCTTGTAAGAAAGTATTACTTTAAAAAGATCCTGTACAATGCTGGCTTTTATCATGTCAGTGTTTTCACGAACATATACTATATGTGTATCATATAGTTTGTTATAGACCAAACCTAACAGCAAGTAGCAAGTTGTTTTTCCCACTGATCGTTGACTTAAGTCTATGATATAACTATTATTTTCGATTCTATTAAAATCAACAAAATCAAATTCTTTCGGAATTTTTAGTTTTTTATATTCCTTTGCTATCTTTGATAAATCGTATTTAATACCGTATTTTTCGTTATTCTCAATAAATTCCATTTATACTTCATCTCCTATCATATAATCTTCAAAAAGCAAGTTATCGCTTGCGGTTGATAATGTTTTTTCCGTGTTCAGAATTATAGCACATGAATTTGTTATATTATTCTTTTCAATATATATACATCGTGTACCGCCACAATCTTTAAAGACTTTTCCGGCTTTCAGTTCATCAATGATTCCAAGTTCTTTTATACGTGTGTTTCCGTTTCTGCCTTTTTTCTGTACGCCAGCGATCGTGACATTTAATTTATTTCCGTCCTTGTCACATTCTTCTTTTTTAATTTTTCCTTTTTTTATGTTTTCTTTTTCGTCAGTAACATAAGCATAACATTTACTATGTAACGTTCTGAATTTTATAATTTTTTCTTTTTCATCATCAAAGCTATGATAATAATACTTATTACTTCCGACAGTGACATAGTATTTCTTTTCTTCTGCTTCTGCTCTCCAGCTCACATTATTCTCTTTTATCTTATTCTCAATTTCTTCATTTGTCAAATAGAAAATACTGTCAGTATCGGCATAAAGAAAATTCTCTTTTCCAACTAAGTAATACATTTCCATCAGTTCATGTCTTGCATGTGCCGTGGTATATACCCCCCATTGAAAAGGCATAAAGCTATTTCTTGAGTTGTAATATTTTTGTAACAATTTAGAAATTTGTTCGCCTGTTGCAATCTCTTTGTGCCACTCGCCCTCTACATTCACCGTGAAGATATCACGAACTATATCCGTCGCACTCATGCCATAGATACCATTCAAACTATTTTTACTTTTCATTAGATTTATAGCATTTTCCTCTGATTCTTCTTCCTTGAATTTTTCTTTGTTCTCTGCTTTTTTCATGAACCAAAAATCCACAAAATCACAGAACCATTTTGGCAAATAGCCGCTTACACTACTATATGCTACATCTATATTATAATAATCAAATTTGTACTGCTTGCGTATGATCTCTAAGTCCAGTTCGGTTATAGATATAGTAAATGTGCCATTGCATTTTAGTATTCGCCCATTATCTTCTATAATATCCAGATGTGTGATTCTTCCCTGTCGCACTATGCAACTCTGCAAATAGGGAAGTGACTCTTTTTTATCTTTCAATATAATATTTTCAAAAGTTATATCCATAATAATATTGTGTGTTTTTGTTATTTTATCAATATCCGAAAAGGATAGATTTTCGCCATACTTATTAAATTTTCCGATTGGAAATTTTTTTGTGCGTTGCTGGCTGGGATAATGTGATGTGAAATCCCTGTGACGGATATCACCGGCAACTGTCTTTCCAACTATAAACCGGTTCGCATGTGTGAGCGCACCACTAAAAGCACGCTTACAAAGTTGGTAAGTTTCTTTTGTAAGTTCAGTTTTGTGAAAATCTTTATTATTCTTCAAAAAGTCGCTTTTAAAAAACTTTCTCCCTGATCTTCGCACATAGCCTGTTGAAGTCAATGGAAGTGTAGCAAGTGTATCTTTTTCAAGTGCCATTTCCTTTTCGACACATTCTTTCAAGCATATAACGTCATATAACATATATTTCCAATTTCTTTTAAAAAGCGGTGTGTCGTGATAACGTATCGTGTTATAGTCAATCTCGCCCACTAACTTCTTATGTTGCGTGTTCAAGTCATTACACCACTTCGCAAGACTTCGGTTTGATAGTTTCAAAGTACACCGAAATTCAAAACCTTTTATAGTAAAAGAAATGAATTTGTGTGTTGCGATCGCTAACATGTCATAAGTGCTTCCAAACTCTTCAATTAAAAAATCTTTTAGATACTGTAAATCATATGAAAGATTATGTACAAATATGATTGTTTTTTGATTTTCATTTGTATAATATTCACTGATTTTTTTCAAACATTCAATAAACTGTTCAGGGGTTCTTCCGTATATATATTCATTTTGATAAGAAAAACACCATTGATATATCCAGCCTTTAGCATTTTTCATTTTGTCTGAATCATCGTGATTCCAGCTTGTTTCTGAATCAAAACAAATAAAATCTTTTGAATAATCGGAATATTTATTTTTTCGGATGAATGTCGGTTGTAACGGATTGAATCTATTAAATTTTTTTACTTTTGTCCAATCCATAACCTTTTTCTATCCTTTTTTCTTGTTTGCATTAAAATCTTCAATTTCGGTTCGTATACTTTGCGGACTTAACGAAGCTATAACTATCCCCATTTTTTCAAGTTCTTTTAATGTTTCCATCACGTTTTTTTCCCCATACTGTGATACAAGCAACTCTACTTCGTCGCTTCCTAAGTTGTCTTTTAACTTTTTAATATTTGATAATTCCCAAAATTCCGAAAAATCATCAATATCTATATCAATCGTCTGTCCTTGTCTCTCCTTTTCTTTTTTCCATTTATCGTAAGCCCGTTGACGTCGTTTTTTAATTTCTCCAACCTTTGAAGATTTTGATTGTAAGAAATCTTCGATAACACGCTGATGCTCTTTCAGTTCTGATTCGGACATTTTTGAAACGTCTGTTCGAAATTTTATTTCGCCTTTTTTTGTGTATGCGATATTCTTTGAACCATCAAACCCCAACCGCTGTACATTTTCATATGCGCCTGTTTTAGTTAGTTTCGCTTTTTCGATCGCGCGAAGTCGTGTATTTGCTCTTTTTGCTTCGTTCGCTACTTTCGTATATTGAAAACTATATGATCTTCTCATTTTTTTCTTTCAACTCCTTTTTTGAAATCCCTAATTTGTTAGATGAATAAGATGTGCTATATTTTGTTTTGTCCAGCAACTCCATTAAATCAAGAAGTTTTATTTTGTGTTTAATACAAAACCAACGAAAAGCTATTGCACGTAAATTTTTAAACGTAAAATTTTTTTCATTGTAAAGCGGTAACGGTTTAACACGATTACCACTAACGCGACAAATATATTCAATTATAGTATCTCTTCTACTTTCGTCTTTTTTCATGTTCTAACCCCCTCTATAATGATTCTACTATCCGTAAAAGAATGTAAGCGATTGCGCCACATGATATTAAAACTTCTAATTCATTGAAAAATTTTTTCATATTTACACCCTCACAAACCAACTAACTTCTTTACCTTTGACCGTTGGACTAACTACACCAATTTCAAGAAGATTTTTGTATTCATCGTATATTCTCCATTCGATAATATCGTTAAATTCAGACTTTAATTCACTCAATCTATACAATGATTCTATATTTAACTTTATTCTAATTAAATTAGATGCGTTCCAGATATAACCAGTTTCTTTTGAATGATTCTTTTTTCGGTAAAATACATAATATTTCATAACAACCACCTACCACCTTATCGGTGTCCTTCCTTTATTTGATGATATAAGAATATCATATGCCCTCATGTTTTTATACAATATGCATGCTATTTTTTATATATTCTTGCTGGTAATTATTGTGGTTGATTACACCTGTTCACGATTGACGTATGAACATATGAATAAACGTTCATATATTACGGAGAGGGGTGGAGGGGGTA
>ENA-OOXJ01001934-OOXJ01001934.1-human-gut-metagenome-genome-assembly--contig:-NODE-1934-length-11724-cov-3.601851_pt1 | contig 11724 bp, 10 predicted proteins | sample MGYA00241587_ERZ501343 | MGnify/ENA primary metagenome ERZ501343 (study PRJEB25962, sample SAMEA2042918) | human gut metagenome | biome: human gut; feature: human-associated habitat; material: faeces... | reverse complement strand
CCTCAGGCAGCCGATTCTGTGGGCATCAACGTCTACAAGATGCGCTACGCGGGTGTGCTGCTTTCCGGTGCGCTGGGTGCCATCGGCGGTCTGGCATATATCGTGCCCCCGGTGCAGACCTGGAACTTTGAAGTCGGCGTGGCCGGTGCAGGCTTTCTGGCACTGGCAGTTATGATCTTTGGTCAGTGGAAGCCTTTCCACATCTTTGGCGCGGCCATGTTCTTTGCCGTGTTCAAGAGCCTTGCCAACATCGCAGACTCCACCTTCCTTGCACAGCTGCACTGGTCCAGCAACATCTATAATATGATGCCCTTTGTGGCCTCCATGGTCATTCTGGCCTTCACCTCCAAGAACAGCATGGCACCCAAGGCCGAGGGTATCCCCTACGACAAGGGCTCCCGTTAAGCGCTTTTGCTAAAAATCCATAAAATTAGGGCATCCGCAGCCATCAACGTGCTGCGGATGCCTTTTTTGTACGGGAGATGGCACATTTTATCCATGTATTTGCCGGTAGAAAATGGCATTTTTGCTTGTAAAATACAACGAGATATGTTATCATTAAAGAACGAATGTGTATCTATAGGAACCCGGTGTACATTTCTTGCACTGCGGAAAAACAAGAAAGGTGAGTTTCTCTATTATGGACGAAAAAACAACTATGGGACAGTCGCTCCGGAACATGGAGGACGAAGAGACCATTGATCTGATGGAACTGGCGCGCCTGCTGTGGGCTCATGCTGTGCAGATCGTGGCTGCAGCTGTTGCGGCAGCGCTGATCTGCCTGCTGGTGTGTATGTTTGCGCTTACACCCAAGTATCAGGCTTCCATCAACATGATCGTGAACACCCGGCAGGACACGACCACTACTTTCACCAGTGATAACTTCAACTCGGCTAAGAACCTGATCAGCACCTATGCGGTCATCATCAAGGGCAACACCGTGCTGAACGAGGTGATCGATACGCTGGATCTGGACATGACCTACGCTGAGCTGTACGACATGGTGGATGTTGCCGATGTGGACGCTACCCAGATCATGAAGATCACGGTCACCGATACCGATGCAGAGCGCGCAGGCGAGATCGCCCAGACGATCTCCGAAATCGTGCCCGACGTGCTGGTGGAAAAGGTGGAAGCCGGTTCCTGCAAGACGGTGAGCGATGTGTCTATCAACCCCAACAAGGTGTTCCCCCAGACCAAGAAGTACGTTGTAATGGCCGGTCTGCTGGGTGCTGTGGTGGTGTGCGGCGTGCTGGTGCTGGCACATCTGCTGCACGATACCATTGTGGACGACGAAGATGTTCAGAAGAAGCTCGGCCTGCCCGTGCTGGGCCTGATCCCGGAGGTGTAAGACGATGTGGAATCTGTTTGGTAAAAAGAAAAAAGAAGGTGAGCACCGCACCCTGCAGCTGATCACCGATAAAAAGATGCCCTTTGGCTATGTGGAGGCTTACAAGTCTCTGCGCACCAATCTGGACTTTATGGCAGGCTCCATGGACGTGCACACGCTGGTCATCACCAGTACCGTGCCGGAGGAATCCAAGAGCAATGTGGCAATCAATCTGGCGTTGACGCTGGCCGAAAGCGGCAAAAAGGTGGCGCTGGTGGATTGCGACCTGCGCAAGCCGGTGCTGCACCGCTATCTGAAGGCTGGTCACAATGTAAAGGGCGTTTCCAACGTGCTGTCCAACCAGTGCACGCTGGACGAGGCTTTGCAGGAGCTGAAGGAAATGAACCTGACCTTCCTGCCCGCAGGCACCCCGCCGCCGAACCCCTCCGAGATGCTGAGCCAGCCGCAGATGCAGGCTATGGTGGATACTCTGCGCCAGAAGTTCGATTTTGTCATCTTTGATGCACCCCCGGTGTCGGTGGTCACCGATGCAGCCGTCATCGGCCGCTATGTGGATGGTGCCATCTTTGTAGTGCGCTCCGACTACGCCCCCACCGATGCGGTGCGCGGCGCAGTGAAAAAGCTGCAGGATGCCGGTGTCCGGGTGCTGGGCAGCGTGCTGACCCGATACGACATGAAGAAGGCACTCAAGGGCTCCAGCTACGCATACAGCTATGCTTACAACTACAACTATGCCTACGGCAAGCAGGATGCCACTGCCGGTAAATAATAAGGAAGCATTGTTATGACCGATCTGCATTGTCACATTCTGCCCGGCATGGATGACGGCGCAAAGGATACAGCAGTCTCGCTGGAGCTGCTGCGCAGGGAATATGAGGATGGTGTGCGCAATATCGCGTTCACCAGCCACTTCAACAGCGAACGCACCACGGTAGAAGCCTTTACGGAAAAGCGGCAGACTGCCTTTGAACAGCTGACCGCCGCACTGGAAGGGCAGCCCATGCAGTTCGACTTCAAGCTGGGAGCAGAGGTGTTCTTCTCTCCCGGTCTGTGCGAGCTGGACACCCGGGCGCTGTGCATGGGGGACACCGCCTATCTGCTGCTGGAGTTTCCCACCACCCACAAGCCGCATTTTATTCGGCAGACCCTGTACAATTTGCAGCAGCAGGGCATCGTGCCGTTGATCGCGCATATCGAGCGCTACCCCTATGTGCTGGAGGATCCCACTCTATTGTACGACTGGGTAGCCGCCGGTGCCTATGCACAGATCAACGTGGGCGCCCTGCTGGAACCCAAGCTCTGCAAAAAGCTGTGCAAGTTCATCCAGTGGGGGCTGGTTCATGTCATCTCCACCGACACCCATTCCCCGGACAAGCGCCCGCCACACATGGCACAGGGCGTGCAGCAGCTGGAAAAGCTGCTGGGTAAGGAAACTGCTGCCCGCATCGTGCGCAACGGCGATGAGCTGTTCCACGATCAGGAGCTGGACGCTGTGACCCTGCATCAGCCCAAAAAGTTTTTGGGCATGTGGGTCTGATCCTAAAGTAAGGAGAAAACTGCCCGGGCAGAGAATTACTCTGCCCGGGCAGCGGATTTTGGTATGAAGAAAAATAAGGTCCTGAAAATCGTATTGATCGTGCTGGGTGCGCTGGTGGTTCTGCTGGCAGCAGCAGTCCTTGGGGTGCTGTTCTATCTCCACAGTATGGCAGCCGGTCTGCCGGAAACCCTGCCGGATGCTTCGGCAGATAGCACACAGCTCACTCTGACGGATGATGATCTGGATAAGCTGCTCAGCGGCGAGATCACGCTGGAAGAACTGACCGACGAAGCCGCTGCGTCCAACAGTGGGGAACAGGAAGCATCAGCCAGTGCTCCACAGGAGGGAGCAGATTCGGCGTCCGCCCCGGCAGGCTCTTCTGCTTCTTCGGGGAGCGCTGCCTCCCGGACGGAGAGCAGCAGTACCGCTTCCTCCGGCAAGCAGGAGACTGCCGGTGCAGCCAATTCCGGTACAGAAAAACCGGCGTCCTCGTCCGGCAAACAGGAGGCCGGCTACGAGGCCGAGGTCAAGGTGTTACTGAAACAGCTGTACAGCGTTAAGGCGCGTGCCGAGGCAGAACTGAACAGCTGCATTGCCGGAGCAAAAGCAGAGTTCAAGTCGCTGCCTGAGTCTCAGCAAACACAGGCACGCAAGGTCTCCATCGTACTGGCAAGAAGCGGCAGACTGTACGCGATGCAGGCATCCTACGATAAGGAAGTGGCGAGCATCGTCAGCCAGATGCGCGCCATTCTGACCGCCAACGGCCAGAGCACCGCATTGGCAGATCAGGCCATGGCCTCCTATAAAGCACAGAAGAGCGCCATGTACTCCCAGCTGACCGCAAAACTGTACTCCTGACCCGCAAAACGACCCATGACCACCCGCAACTGTTTCTCCGAGCACTGACTGTACCGGAAAAAGGCTGCGGGTGGCTTTGTTTTGCCGTTTTTGCTGCAATATGGAGAAAAATACTAACGGTATGGATGGATGGTTCCGGGGCAGAGACACTGCTTTTTGCACCGACAGGGGAGGGCAGATTGTACGCACCAACGGAACAATCAACCCAAAAGCCGAAGAAGTAGCACTTTTACCTACAAATATACAGAAAATTTGTATAAAGTATAATATTTCGCTCATGCTTTGCGGAAATGAAGTGAATTTTTTTCATGTAAATTGACAAAATCCGTGGTTATCCTTATAATATATAGAGTGTTTCTCGGGTATGGACGATGGTGTTTATGCGACCGCAAGATGCCATCGTTTTATTATTCGCTTTTTCTGTCCGCGTGCCAAGGACAGACGTCCGCTATGTGTGAGGCTGGCGGACTGCGGGAAAGTATGGCTCGGCCTGAGAGCAAAAATAGTAATTCATTGATAGGATTGGAGTGGCATCAAACGATGGCAAAGTACATCATCAAGCGTGTCGCAATGGGTATCTTCAGTATCTTCATTGTGGCCACGGTTACCTTTTTTGTCATGAACCTGGTCCCCGGTGGCCCGTTCGTGGCAGAAAAGTCCATCAGTGCCGCTGCTCAGCAGGCTCTGGCCGAAAAGTATGGCCTGGATAAGCCGCTGGGTGTGCAGTACGTCAACTACATGGAGAGCCTTCTGCACGGCGATCTGGGTCTGAGCCTGCGTCAGCGCGGACGTACCGTGAACCAGATCATCGCCAGCAAGCTGCCGGTGTCCTGCCGTCTGGCAGGCATTGCAGTGGTTGTGGCTCTGTGCGTGGGCATCCCGCTGGGCTGCATTTCCGCTTACAACCGCGGCAAGTGGCTGGATAACGTTATTATCGTGTTTGCTACCTGTGGCATCGCGATCCCCAGCTTTATTTCCAGCGTGCTGCTATTGTACCAGTTTGGTATGAAAATGAAGGTGCTGCCCACCGTTGGTCTGAACAGCGCAGCCGCCTATATCATGCCGGTCACTGCACTGGCCATCTATCCCTCGGCTTATATCACCCGTCTGATGCGCTCCAGCCTGCTGGACGTTATGGGTCAGGACTATATGCGCACTGCCCGCGCAAAGGGCGTGTCCCAGTTCATGATCCTGTTCAAGCACGCACTGCGCAACGCCATTCTGCCTGTCATCACCTACGTCGGCCCCATGCTGGCCAGCCTGATGACCGGTTCTTTCGTGGTGGAAAAAATCTTCTCCGTGCCCGGTCTGGGCCGCGACTTCGTGTCTGCCATCACCAACCGTGACTACACCATGATCATGGGCACCACCATCCTGCTGTCCAGCATGGTCATCATTGCAAACGTGATCGTGGATATCCTTTATAAGATCATCGACCCGCGCATCAAGCTGCAGTAAGAGAAAGGAGCGATTTTCATGGAAAACATTAAAAAGAATCCGCTCAGCCTGCAGCTCAACGCGGAGGATTTTCTGCCCGCCAGCAATGAGGAAAAGCAGAGCCTGGTGGTCATGCGCGAAAGCGTCAACTTCTGGAAGGACGGTATCCGCCGCCTGAAGAAGAACAAGATCGCCATGGTCAGCTTTGTGTTCATCATTGCCATTGCCATCTTTGCCTACCTGCTGCCCGCCGTCTGGCCTTACAGCTACTCCGAGCAGATGAAGGGCAGCAACAACCTGAAGCCCTTTGAGTACTCTGCTTCCGAGCAGGCGCGTATCGATGCAGGCGAAAAAGTGTTTCCGCACATTCTGGGCACCGACCGTATGGGCCGTGACTTCGCTGTGCGTATCATGATGGGCACCCGCGTCAGCCTGTCTGTCGGTCTGATCGCTTCTGTGCTGGTGCTGATCATCGGCGCCACCTATGGTGCGGTTGCGGCTTTTGCCGGCGGCTGGGTAGATAATATCATGATGCGTATTACAGATATCCTGTACACCATCCCCGATATTCTGCTGATCATCCTGCTGGGCATGGCTCTGAAAGATCCGCTGGATGCACTGGCTACCAAGCCCGGCTTCAAGTGGATGCAGACCCTTGGCCCCAACATGATCTCCATCTTCATCATCTTTGCTCTGTTGTACTGGGTCGGCATGGCGCGTATCGTCCGCAGCCAGATCCTGATCCTGAAGGAGAGCGAGTACGTTACCGCTGCCCGCGCACTGGGCGCATCCAGCGGCCGTATCATCAAAAAGCATCTGCTCACTAACTGCATCGGTACCCTGATCGTTACCACCACCCTGCAGATCCCGGCTTCCATCTTCACCGAGAGCTACCTGAGCTTCATCGGTCTGGGTGTTGCAGCCCCGCTGCCTTCTCTGGGTTCTCTGGCTACCGATGCCGTCAAGGGCATGAATACCTACCCCCATCTGCTGATCGCCCCCGCACTGATGATCAGCGTGATGATCCTTGTGTTCAACCTGTTCGGCGATGGCCTGCGCGATGCCTTTGACCCGAAGCTGAAGAATTGATGAGGTGAACAGAAATGAGCGAGAAAATTCTTGATATCAAAGATGAACGCCTTTCTTTCTTCACCCCTGCGGGCGAAGTAAAGGCACTGAACGGCGTTTCCTTTACCATGAATCAGGGCGATGTTCTGGGCGTTGTAGGCGAGTCCGGCTCCGGTAAGTCGGTCACCGCCTACTCCGTTATGGGCCTGACCGCTTACCCCGGTAAGCTGGTGGGCGGCAAGGTGTGGTTCAACGGCCACGAGATCGAGAACATGAAGGAGAAGGACTTCCGCAAGATCCGCGGCAACGAGGTCTCCATCATCTTCCAGGACCCCATGACCAGCCTGAACCCGGTGTACACCATCGGCAACCAGATCGTGGAGGTCATCCGCCTGCACACCGATAAGAACAAGGCTGATGCATGGGCACGCGCCAAGGAGCTGCTGGAGCTGGTTGGCATCAACGAGCCCGAGAAGCGCCTGAAGCAGTACCCCCACGAGCTGTCCGGCGGTATGCGCCAGCGCGTGATGATCGCGATTGCACTGGCCTGTGAGCCTAAGCTGCTGATCGCTGACGAGCCCACCACCGCACTGGACGTGACCATTCAGGCACAGATCCTTGAGCTGATGCAGGATCTGCGCAAGAAACTGGGCATGAGCATTATCATGATCACCCACGATCTGGGCGTTGTGGCTTCCATGTGCGAGAAGATCGCCGTCATGTACGCCGGCCACATTGTGGAGTACGGCACCACCGACGAGATCTTCTACCAGCCGGGTCACGAGTACACCAAGGGTCTGATCAACTCCATCCCCAAGCTGAACACTGCAGAGCACGAGCGCCTTGTGCCCATCGAGGGCACCCCTGTGGACCTGCTGAATCCGCCGGCCGGCTGCCCCTTTGCGCCCCGCTGCAAGAACTGCATGAAGATCTGTCTGAGCAAGATGCCCCCGCGCACCGAGCTCAGCGATACCCACTATACCTACTGCTGGCTGCAGCAGAAGGCTGCATTTGAGAAAGGGGAAAAGGCAGAATGAGTGAACACAAGACGCTGGTTGAAGTCCAGCACCTGCAGCAGTATTTCCCCGCCGGCGGTGTGGGCAAAAACCGCAAGTACGTTCAGGCTGTGGATGACGTAAGCTTTGCCATCCGCAAGGGCGAGACCCTTGGTCTGGTAGGTGAGTCCGGCTGTGGCAAGACCACTACCGGCCGCACCCTGCTGCGCCTGTACGAGCCCACCGGCGGTAAGATCTACTATGACGGCAACCTGCTGTTCGATAAGGATAACAAGATCGCAGTGGATATGCTGCCCTACCGCCGCCGTATGCAGATCGTTTTTCAGGATCCCTACGCAAGTCTGGATCCCCGCATGACCATCGGCGACATCGTGGGTGAGGGCATTGATATCCATCATCTGGCCGAGAACGAAAAGGACCGCCACGATAAGATCATCGCTCTGCTGGAGCGCGTTGGTCTGAACAGCGAGCACGCAAACCGCTACTGCCACGAGTTCTCCGGCGGTCAGCGTCAGCGCGTGGGCATTGCCCGTGCACTGGCCGTGAACCCCGAGTTCATCGTTTGTGACGAGCCTGTTTCCGCACTGGACGTTTCCATTCAGGCACAGGTCGTCAATATGTTCGAGGATCTGCAGCAGGAGATGGGTCTGACCTACCTGTTCATCGCCCATGACCTGAGCGTTGTGAAGCACATCTCCAACCGCATCGGCGTGATGTATCTGGGCAAGATGGTGGAGCTGGCCGACAGCTACGAGCTGATCACCCACAGCATCCACCCCTACACCCGCAGCCTGATCTCTGCAATTCCGGTGGCAGACCCCATTACGGCCCGCCAGTCCAAGCGTATCGTGCTGCAGGGCGATGTGCCCAGCCCCCTGAACCCGCCGTCCGGCTGTCGTTTCCGCACCCGCTGCCCCTATGCAGACGAGCAGTGCGCCAACGAGGTGCCCGAGTTCAAGGAGGTCTCCACCGGCCACTGGGCAGCATGCCATCACCTTGACCGCGTGAAGTGAGAACACTTCACACCAGTAAAAGGTGAAAACAATTCAACTTTGTGCTGAAATGTTGTCACAAAATGGTTACAGTCCAAGTTTTGGACTTGTAACCGGCATGAGAACGCATTATAATCATTCGTGTTCCTCCGGTGTATATTTGCACCGGATCGAATATAGAGGCGGCTGGGGGAACCTGGCACACTCAAATTTGATATAAGGGAAGGATATTATTATGAAACGCATTTCTCGTCGTAATTTCCTCAAGGTTGCAGGCGTGGGTGCCGCTGCTCTGGGTCTGGCAGCCTGTGGCGGCAGCAAGTCCGGTTCTACCGCAACCTCCGGCACTGCTTCTTCCGCTGCTGGTTCTTCTACCGGTAGTGTCAACACCGCTGGTTTTACCGTCCAGTACGGCCCCAACCCCGAGACTCTGGATCCCTCTTTGAACAGCGCTGTTGATGGCGCCAACACCATCATCACCATCTTCGAGCCCCTGCTGATCATCAACGAGAACAACGAAGTTATTGGCGGCCAGGCTGAGAGCTGGGAAGAAAGCGAGGACGGCCTGACCTGGACCTTCACCATGCGTGACGGTCTGAAGTGGAGCGATGGCACCGATCTGACCGCTAAGGACTTTGAGTACAGCTTCAAGCGTATGGTCAACCCCGACACCGCAGCTCCCTACGCAGAGACCTGCCTGGGCATGATCGATGGCTTTGACGAAGCTGCCGGCTTCCCCGATGCAGACGGCAACCCCACTGCAGAGCCCAACCCCGATGCTCTGAACGTTAAGGCAAGCGACGACGGCAAGACCCTGACCATCGTGCTGTCCTACCCCTGCTCCTACTTCGACAAGATGGCCGCATTCGCATCCATGAGCCCTGTGCAGCAGGCTACCGTTGAGGCCAACGGCGATGCATGGTGCACCTCCGCTGAGACCTTCGTCTCCAACGGTCCCTACATGATCACCGAGTGGACTCCCTCCGAGCGTATCGTCCTGACTAAGAACCCCAACTACGTTGGCGGCTGGGATAGCTCCAAGATCGTTTCCGACAGCATCACTCTGCTGCTGCTGGAGGACTCTTCCGCTTCCTACGCTGCTTACAACAGCGGCGAGGCTGTCCTGATCAAGGACGTGCCCACCGACGAGATCCCCAGCCTGACCAAGGCAGAGGACGGCGGCGACTTCTACGTTGACACCATTCTGGGCACCTACTACGTCAGCCTGAACCTGCAGCGTGATGCCTTCAAGGATGCCAAGGTCCGCAAGGCTCTGGCTCTGGCTATCGACCGCGACTATGTTGCCAACACCATCATGCAGGGCACCTACTCTGCTGCTTCCAACCTGGTCGGCCCCGGCATCGTGGACGCGCAGGGCTACTTCTACGACAACGCGAACGGCGGTTCTCCCTACATTGCAGCTGACTACGAGGCAAATATGGCCGAGGCTAAGAAGCTGCTGGAAGAGGCTGGCTACCCCAATGGCGAGGGCTACCCCACCATCGAGTACAGCACCAACGATTCCGGCTACCATGTGCCTCTGGCAGAGTACCTGCAGCAGACTTGGGGCGATCTGGGTATTACCCTGACCATCAACAAGATGGAGTGGTCTGCCTTCACCGCTGCTCGCCGTGCAGGTGAGTACGATGTTGCCCGTAACGGCTGGGTCATGGACTACAACGATCCTTCCAACATGATCGAGCTGTTCTCCACCGGCAACGGCAACAACGATGGTAAGTACTCCAACGCTGACTTCGATGCTGCTATGGAGGCTTCCAAGGTTGCTGATGTCACCGAGCACTTTGCACAGCTGCATAAGGCTGAGGACATCCTGATGGAGGATATGGGCTGCATCCCCGTTGCTTACTACAACGACTTCTGGCTGCAGAGCTCTTCTCTGAAGGGCATCTGGCACAGCCCCTACGGCTACTGGTACTTCCAGTACGGCTACATCGAGGAGTGATCTCCTCCCTGTGCTGTGTAGCGTAAGCTGAGCTGTAAACTATAAGCACTAAGCACCCCGCTGACCGGAAACGGTTGGCGGGGTGCTTTTTTGCTGTTATTTTGTAAAAAAAGACGAGTGCTCGGTTTTGCCGATGCACTCGTCTTTTATATGTAAACCAGATTGAAAAGGTACCATGTGCTTACACCGCAGCCATGGCGGCCAGAACGCTCTGCCAGCTCTTGCTGCGTGCGGCAGGCACCGGTGCGGGGCGGGTGCGCCGTGCAGCGGGTGCACTATGACCGGTTGCAGAGGATACCGTCAGGGCAGGGGAAGGGCAGAAGAACACAGCGGTGTCCCTTGCCAGCCACTGCGCAGCCAGTGCAGCGGCCTGCGGGTCAGACTGCAACGCGCGGCGCTCGTTCCCGGCCAGAAAATCAGCCAGCCAGTACAAAATTGCGGCCAGCGGCAGGCAGGGGGAAGCATCCTGATTCCAGTAACTCCAGCGTGCGCCGCAGCCAAGGTGACTTTCCACCGTGATCTGTGCACCGGTGCGGGCATTCTGCGGGATGGAGCCAACATAGTTGGTCCCGGCGCGCTGCCCCAGCTCCTCAATAAGGCGCTGGGTGCGGGCAGCATCCAGCTGATCCTCCCGACAGTAGGCGCGGAAGTCGGTCTGGCTCAGCAGGCTGTCGGCACTGGACGGAAAACGCCCGGTCAACTGCCCATCCGCATTGTGGCACAGCTGCCAGCCCTTGCGGAACAGCTGGAAATTCAGGCAGCGCCGCCCCATGGTGGAGTAGCACACAAGGGCGCTCTGCTCCCCGGGCAGCTGTTTTACTTCAAGATAGGCATCGTTGCCGCAGATGTCCTGCAAACGGACGGTAAGCAGCAACTGTGCACCGGCGTGCTGGGTGGACATGGCGTTGTGCATTGCGTCAAAATAGCGGGAAGCGTCCATGATTGATCTCCTTCCTATAGCAATTCAACTTTTTAATGCAGCAGCAACAACGTTGAATTGCATATCGCAAATATGCTGTTTGAATGTTGCACTAACTTCTTGCCTTGCAATAAAAGCAAACAGCGAAACGTTGTAAAAGCGCCAGTCGGGTGATCGGGCCGACAGGCTGTATAAAACTTCTCTGAACGTAGTATAGCATACTTTTGAATAAAAAACAACTGTAAGTTTTTTAAAACGACAAATTTTTGCAAAAACTTGTAGCGCAGAGCGAACAAAGGTTCAAAGTATGGTTGTGCTTTGCAATAAACAGTTGTAAAAACGACCCCTGCGGGAAATGCCGACTAAGGCCGGTACTGCTCCCACAGGGGTCGTTTTATTTTACTTCAATCGCCAAGTTCCCGGATCTCGTTCTGAATCAGCCGTCCGGCAGCGCGGGCAAGCTGATCCATGCCGCGGATACGTGCCATATTTTTGCCGTAGATCTGCGCGGCGGCACCGGCGCTGCTGTCCTCGCCCATAAAAACAGCAGACACCCGCACGCCTTGCCGCTGCAAGGTGCGCA
>ENA-OOXJ01001931-OOXJ01001931.1-human-gut-metagenome-genome-assembly--contig:-NODE-1931-length-11737-cov-2.194658_pt1 | contig 11737 bp, 20 predicted proteins | sample MGYA00241587_ERZ501343 | MGnify/ENA primary metagenome ERZ501343 (study PRJEB25962, sample SAMEA2042918) | human gut metagenome | biome: human gut; feature: human-associated habitat; material: faeces... | reverse complement strand
CGGTAGACCTGCTGGTCGATCAACTCGTAAAACGGGGGATTGGGCTCAAGCGAGGTCTCAACATCCTCCTCGGCTATGAGCTGCGGCACATGCGACGAGGTAAGATACGAAACTATACGCTGACGCTGTGTCGTCAGGGCATCTTCGTTATCCTCGCACGCGGTAAACATCGCGCACGCCGCCACCGCCATAATGCAGCCTATGCAGGCAACAAATCTTCTCATAGCTAACAATTCGTGCAAAAATATCTATTCAAGATTCTACACATACTCAGGTTTATAATGAAACAAGATCCTTCTAGATAGAAGGTACGATAGTATAAATTTTAATAGAAAAATCGAAAAATTATGGAAATACAAAAAGATACAACTGGCAAATGGATTCGTCCTCAATATGGTAGTTATCTATCAAACGCATCAGCAACAGATGATAAACAAAAAATTATAGTTAATCAAGTATATATTCCAAACGAGGAATCTAACGACGAATGGATTGAGATAACTCAAGAGGATGTTGAAAGAATTAGAAAAGCAAAAGGTCAGACAATCTCTGTAGAGATTCCTGAAGAAGTTAATACACAATTAGAATTAACTGCTGTATTAATCAATACTATCGAATTAACAGATGAACAATCTTTGCAATTCAAATCGTTATATCCTAAATGGGAATCGTTTATCGGAAAATCATTGGAAGCCAATTTTAAAATTCAATATAACGATAAATTATATAAAGTAAAACAAAAAGTGAATACGGTTCTTAAGCAAGATGGTTATCGACCTGGAGAATCTGGTTCTGAAGCATTATATGAAGAGATTAATGAAACTAATGCTGGTACTTTAGAGGATCCTATACCGTACAATAATAATATGGAATTATTCGAAGGTAAATATTATTCTCAGAATGGTGTTACATATAAATGTACTAGAAATACTGGTCAGGCAGTTTATCATGATTTGAGTTAGTTAGTTGGTCTTTACGTAGAAATTGCAGAATAATATGAACATAGAGAATATTAGATTTAAGGCTAGTAAATTACAGCCTAATCATATAGAAGTAGATTATTGGATCGATCTTAATGCTGATCCTAATGGGGGTATCATTAAACATTTCAATGGTACTTCATGGAGTACTATAAAAGGTGATTCTGAGGTTAACCCTGAATTGCAGCAACAGATAACGCAAATGCAACAGAATATTACTCAATTACAATCTGGTAAAGTTGATAAAGATGGAAATAAAGTATTGTCTGAAGTTAGCTTTACTAAAGCAAATCAAATCAAGCTAAATGGTATTGAAGAAAATGCTACAAATACTATAATTGTTAATAATCTGACAACAAATAATGCTTCGCAAGCATTATCTGCAGCTCAAGGTAAAACTTTGAAAGATGCTTTAGACGCATTGACAGCTAGAGTTACTGCTTTAGAAACGCCTGCCGCATAAATGGCTATTGACTGAGATTCAATGTGATATTAATAAGTAAACATATTATATATCTATGCGTTATATAATATGATTGCAGATAGAATAACAGATCCTGACAGTATATAAAAATATTGCCAGGATTTTTAATATATAATGATTTATGTTTTTAGAAAATTTACCAGAAATATTAACAGGAATAGCATCAATAGCTGCGTTATGGTTTACTTATAATCAATATACTAAAAATAAAATGACTGATTATAAGATAGAAAAATGGAAAGAAGAAGAATAGAAAAAACACATCGCTGATGCAGGAAATATAGCAACAATATTTGGAGAATTATGGGAATTACTTTATTTCTTAAAAGCAGATAGAGTATATATAATTCAACCGCATCCGTTATATAAATAGATGTTTATATCTGCAACTTTAGAAGTTAAGAATTACGGGATATCTTCAGCTAAGACATCTTTAACAGATGTTAGAATAGATACTATACCTAAGTTTGTATCATAGCTAGCGAAAGAAGATTTGATTTTTATAGAAGATACTGAAACGGCAGAAGTAGAAACTAAAGTAAAATCCATAATGATGTGTAATGGATGTAAATCTCTATTTATAAAGAGATTGTTAGACGACCAAGAAAGATGGGTCGGAAGTATAGTTTTAGGATATATAAAGCCGTTTGATAAATGTGGTGTGGAAAAGAGACTAGTTGAAAGAATGACTAGAACAGGAGCCACAGCTATACAATATATATTACCAGAAATAAAATCAGAATAACATGTTAACATTTTTAAAAAATATTTTCAATAAAATGGCAGTCATTATCATAGTTGGTTTGACTGCCATTTGTATTTTTCAAAAGAATAAAATAAATTCTTTAGATTAGGATTTAGGAATTGCAAAGAATAACTATGAGTATTATCAATCATTAACAGATAGATTAGGCTCTGAAAATAGAGTATTACAATTAAGCGTAAACGAATTAAATAATTCTAAAGATAGTTTAATTCAAGACGTAAAATAGTTATAGAAAAAATTAAAGATAATGGATAAGAATCTAAAAGAAATACATGTAATCAATACTGAAGTTAGAGATACTGTTCAGACAATAATTGAACCTGAACAAATAGATTTTGAAAAAGAATTAAAGTTAAATTCTCTAACAACTATCATAGTTAGCAAAAAAGATTCAATCTTAAGTGCGGTATTAGATTTTAGAAATCAACAGACATTGTTTGTAGAGGATAAAAAGAAATATCGTAACCAATATAAAAATTGGTTTTAGAGACTTATCCATTTTGACTTCAAAAAAGATCACATCAAAACTTATAGAATAGAAAATTCTAATGATTTGATGAGAGTAACTGATACAAGAGTAATAGAAATAAAATAAGTCAAACAAAATTAATCAATAATAATATGCACAAAATTTTACACACAAAAGCCTATGAATACAAAAACGGGCCACACTTCAATGAAGAGTATGCCTTAAAGGCTGTAAGTAAAATGGAAAATGAGGATGGTTCTCATGGTCCGCATTGGTCATTAGAAGAAACTACTTCTGTAGCCAAACAATATGGTGTAAGTTTTACTGATAAATTCAATCGTTATGATTGGTTTGTTGCATTAAATATGGTTTACTCGGACTATTACAAAGTAATAGTTAGCATTACTAATTCTGCAAATGTTAAAAATTTTGCAGAATTTACTAAAGCCTGGTTAAACGATAAAGATGTTGAAGAAGGTAAAATGTGGTATTATTATATTTATGTAATGTGTGATCGCATTAGAACTGAAGAGATGGAATATTTCAGATCTAAAGATTATGATGACGATGACGATGACGAATCATATAAAGATTCTATGTTACGTAGAAGAAGAGGTAGAATGGGTTATATGAGAACTCGTAGTATGTATCTTCCTGATTACGATATGGATGACGATTATGATGACTATGATGAATATAATAAACGTAACAAATATACCGATATTGAACGTGGTAGAACTGCGAGATATGTTAGGTACTAATGACTATTAATAAAAATTTTAAATCAATATAAAATAAATCAATTATGGTAGAAGATAGAATTATTTTGCAAGATCGTGGTTATGATGCCACAACTGCAGCATTGTTAAATAACAATATGAACAATTGGGGAAATAATCCCTTTTTGTATTTGATTTTCTTAGCCTTGTTTGGAAGAGGTTGGGGCGGTTTTGGTAATAATGGTGGTATTCAAGCTGCTGAATTACAGGCTCAAATCAATTCTAACTAGAATGCTAATCTTATAATGGATGGTATTAAAGGTAACGCTGCAGCAATAAATCAGCTTGCACAGAACTTGAATTGTGATTTCAATACTCTGAATTCTTGTTGCTGCGATTTGAGAAATGCTATTTCTCAGGTCGGTGGTCAGATTGGTTTCTCTGCAGAAAGAGTAATCAATGCTGTTAATATGGGTGATTGTGGTGTGATAACAGCTATCAAAGATTGTTGCTGCAATACTTAGAAAGCGATACTGGAAAGCAACTATCAAAATCAGCTTGCTACTTGTCAGTAGACTAATACTCTTACTAATGAAATGACTAGAGGATTTAGCGGTCTAAATTTCGCCATATCTAACGGTTTTGCTCAGGTAGGATATGCTAATGCGCAGTAGACTTGTGAATTATTGAATGCAGGTACATCTAATACTCAGAGAATTATAGATACTCTGAATAATCATTGGAATTCTGAATTACAGTAGAAGTACAATGACGCTAGACTTGAGTTATCACAGAAAGCTCAGAATGAATATTTGATTTCTCAGCTTAAAACTACGACAACTACTACTCCTGCTGCGTAAGTTTAATTTTAATGGGCTGGTATAAAAGCCAGCCCAAAAATATTTGTTAACATGGAATTTAAAGATTTAAAAATAGGTGATAATATATACATATTGGAAAGTGTTGGTACTTTTAATAAAGTGAATAATTATAATATAGGGACTATTACATTAATAGGTTAGCCTTATGATGATACATCACTAGATAATCCTTATATTTCCAATATGTTTAAAAAGAAAAAAGTAGATATTACAATAAGTTGTGAAGGCGTATCTAAAAAAATAACTGTAGACGCAGATAAAGACGTAATAACGGACAATAGCCTAGGCTTGACAATATCTACTACAAAATAGCAATTGATATCTCAAATACAAACGTGGTACAAAGATTGTTAGTCAAAATTGGCTGCAATGTAGAGATATAAAGAAGAATCTCAAAAATATTAGAAAATGTTACAACAGTTAAAAGGTGAAACTGATGATAATAAAAATAATAATACTACTACAGACATTATAAAGGTTGGTTAACGTTAACCAACCTTTTTTATTATATATAGATTATTAATAACCGCTATTAATATTTATTACTGGATTGTAACGCATATAATAAAAAAGAATTAGAATATTTTAAAATACGTTAAATAAATAAATTATAATTTTTTAAAAAGTAAATGATATGTCATTAAATGAACTTATAGATAATATTCTACTGATTGCGCGCAACAGTAATATAGGTGAATCAGAACACCTCAGTAGAATACAAATAGAAAAATGGATATTGGCTTATAGAGCCATGTTAATAAAATAGGACATTGATAAAGATAAGTACGTAGATGATTTATATTCTACTACTATAGGTCCTATTCATTTAGATAAAGTAGAAACAGCTCCTGGTAAAATAGTATATGTTGGTGATAAAGAATTACCAAAATTAATTAGTTTTAATAAGATGTCAGGTGTACTGAGTGTTAAAGATATGCACGGCAATATAATATAGTTAGGTGACTATACTAAATCTAAATATCAAAAGTATAGGAAATTTACATGTAAAGATTATATTGCTTGGGTGGATTCAAATAAAATATACGTTGAAGGAGATTCTAATATATTAGAATATATCATGGTAGATGTTATTGCTGAAGATCCTACACAGTTAGCTGATTGTTTTGATCCTGATGCAGAATTCCCAATACCTGCATCTAAAATACCTACAATAACACAATTGATTATGGATAGAGAATTAAGAATGCAATTATCTATGCCTAGTGATACTACAAATAATTCAGAAGATAATACTTAGAATCTTTATAAGAAATGAAAGAAAGAACTAAATATAATAGGAAAAGTAATACTATTGCTGATTTCTATATAAGATATAAGTAGAATATAGAGTAGGATACTGTGTACGATGTAGATTTAAAAACATATAAAGCAATAGTAACTGATTATTTTAGATATATAAGAGACCAAATAATGCTAGAATGCAAAGAATTTAAACTTCCTTGTAGATTAGGTACTTTGTAGATAGTTAAACACTAGCCAAAAGAATTCACTGGTAAAAGTTTAAGATTTGATTGGAAAGCAACAAAAGAATCTGGTAAACCAGTATATCTGTTAAATGAACATTCTAATTACTTTAAGTATAGATTTTTTTGGTCTAAGAAAGATTGTTTACTAACGAATAAAACAAGATATCAATTCGTAGCTAGTAGAGAGAATAAAAGAAATTTAGCTTAGTTAATTATTAATCAAATTAAAGATTATCCTGAAAAATGATACATAATAATTTAATAAGTTCAAGAACAATAATTGCTAAAGTTATATCCGATCTTAATATCAGTGAAGATAAGTTACCTATATCTGATGTAAAAGAATGGATAGGTGAAGCTTTACTTAAGATAGGAGCTATTTAGCAATACGAACATAAAGTAGTAGTATTACCTGTATTACAGCATTAGGTTAAACTCCCTTGTGATTTATATAAACTTGGTCAGATAGCTTTTTCTTTTCAGGATAATTGTGGTTGGTTACCTGTTAGAAGAACCACTTCTAGTTTTGGATTATATCACGATAAATGCAAAGGGAAACCTTGTATGTTAATACAGGATACAGCGTTATTACCACTTGTTAAAAATTTATTTAATTTAACTAGTGATAAAGATGCATTAGAAATAATAAATAAAGATTAGAATATAAAGAATACGTTAAGTGCATTGTTAAATCAATATACTTTTAATTATTCTAATGGAAGAATATCTAGTAATCATATGGATGGTACTATGTATAGTATTGATTTACAATATTCTACTAAACCTGGTTATCTTAATATAAATGTTCCAGAAGGATTTGTAAAAATATCTTATAGTGCTATTTATACTGATGATGATGGAATGCCAATGATACCTGATATGGAATCATATAAAGAAGCTATATTTTGGTATGTTGCTATGAAGTTAATGTATTCTAAATATTTGAAAGGTGAATTAAATCAGTCTTAGTATTACGATATTCGTAGAAGTTGGAATTTCTATTGTAAACAAGCTTACGCTGAAGCAATGATGCCTGATGAAGGATAGATAGAATCTATTAAAAATGATTGGAATAAATTATATCCTGAAATAGACGAACACAATAATTTCTTTAGTACAGTTGGGCAAGAATAGTATATGTATAATCAAAGTAGATAATTATGACAGCAAGTAATTTTGAAGTTAATACATTTACTGGTGGATTAAATATGGATTCAGATAATTCTGTAATTAAAAATGACCAGTATAAATATGCTGAGAATATCAGAATTATGACCAATGATTCTGGTACTACTGGTGTATTGCAAAATATAGAAGGTGTTAAAAAATATAATTTGACTTTAGATGATGGTGAAGTTGTTATTGGAACAACAACTATAAATGATATTGCTGTTGTATTTACTAGATTAAGTAATAAATATATTAAAGTATATAAAATAACAAACTTTAATAGTAGTACTCCAGATATAAAAATTATTTTAAAAGGTAATCTAGATTTATGTTAGGATTTAGAAAAAAATCCAAGTTTAAGTATAGTTAGTAACTACGAATCTGAAAATAATATAAAAGTATATTTTACTGACGGACAATCTGGAGTAAAAGTATTAAACATTACTGATGATAAATATATTTCAGGAAGTTCTTTAGTTGACGATGAAGGTAATATATTAAATCCGCTTGCATTAGATTTAACACCAGGATCAGATTTACCGCCATTTAAAATTATTAATCTAGGTATAGGTAATTTACCAAGTGGTGTGGTTTAGTATTGTTATCAATTATTTAATGTACACGGTTCCGAAACAGTAATATCTCCATTAAGTACAATAATACATTTAACACAAAGTACAACTAATTCTGATAGTCAGTATTATATGGGTTCTTATCCAGATACATCTTCTAACAAATCGTGTAATATAAGCACTGATTTTATTAGTAAAGATTTCGATAAATGTAGAATAATAAGAATACAATACTCACAGAATAACGAAATACCTGAAATTATAATAGTAGATGAAATTTAGTTACTTCCTACATACGATAGTATAAATTACGTAGATACCGGTAACTCTTACTTGGGAACGATGACAATAGATGAATTCAATTTGTTATCGTCGTATTAGTTTAAAGCTAGTAGTATTGAAAAGATGTAGAACAGATTATTTGCTGCTAATGTTACTGAAGATACTTGGGATCCCGGTTTTTATGATGCTAGAGCATATAGATGTAATATAAATGGTAAATTAGTATTAGAATCTTCAAATAAACTTGAAGATTTAACTTTTAATAATTTCGATGCAGTGGATTTATCTACTATACCGTAGGAACATGATTGTATAAATCCTTATAATAATACTGATATTTCATCAATAGATTCAACCGAAATATATGCTTACACTAAAGCAATAGGTGGTACTAGAGTACTGGGAGGAAGTGGTTTAAATATCGATTATACTTTTGTTACTGTACCTATAATATTGAGTAATACACAATAGCAATGGAGATTAGACAATGATTGTTCTATGAATGTTTCTCCAGTAGCAATGAATGGAATTTTAGCTAAGGAATTTGGCACTAATAATTCCGAAACAATAATGTTTAATGATAGTGAAATTTCATTGAGACAACCAAATTATGCTGATCCATACATAGCTTCTCATTTTAAAGGATATCAAAGAGATGAAATATATCGCTTTGGTATAATATTTTATAATAATAAGAGTATACCTTCTCCAGTATATTGGATAGGGGATATAAAGATGCCTCATGCTAGTCAAATACCAATATTCTCATATGAGAATAATCAATTGATTGGTAATGCGATAGGCATTAAATTTAATGTTAGAAATTTACCAGAAGGCGCGGTTAGTTATGAAATAGTGAGATGTGATAGAACTGAATCAGATAGAACAATATTGATGTAGGGAATAATTACGAATCTATATGAATATTTGATTCAAGATTCAGCATCTGGAATGCCAGGAGTTGGTGACGATTTAGATAGTTCTGTTGAAATGAGGCCGTTTGTATTTCCGGAATGCACTGATGATACTTTTAAATTTTATCAAATAAATAATCGTGCGGATGATAATAAATCTGATGAGAAATATAGTATTTTTTATAAAAGCCGTTACGTACCGAATTATATAAGATTTGTATCTCCTGAAGTATGTTTATAGAATGAATCTATTGAATCTTACTTCAAAGATTCCGCTTATATTGATAGAATAGGATCCTGTTTTTCTCCAATAAATTATACAGATAATGCAAAAGTATTCGCTGTATCTAGCAAAACATTGCAAAGTGATGGTTCTATAGTTACAGTAAGACAAAGTGACGATAATATACAATTTTCTAGTGACGGTGGAATAAATATAAACTTAGCTTATAGAAAACAAGAAAATAACGACAAAGTTAATTATATAACAAATATAGCTAAATATTATATCACAGATTATAGAAAAACAACAATAAAAGATTCTATACCGTATATAAAAAATGCAGTGTATCCACAAAATGTACCATACAATGCTGTTGATAATATATCTGCATATAGGGTAAATATCGGTGAAAGAACTTATACTAATTTTGCTGTAAGTGGTCTTAAAAATATAGATTTAGGAGGACCTCTTTTGTTATTTGGAAACAATCAAACAGTTGTAGGTTCTGCTGGGCCTTGTGTAATATTATGGATAGATAACTTTCGAGATTATTCCGGTAACCCGTTTTCAGACATAGAATCATTAACTAATCAAGATAAAGCATTTGGAATAGTAATAATAAATATAAAAAGAAATACTAGTTCTGCGTACGGAGGAAATACATATGTTTCTAGATAGAATTCTGTATATATATCTACTAATTCATATTCTAGATTAAATGAATCTTCCAGTAATGATATATATACTTTTGGTGGAGATACATTCTTAGGATTATTAGATTATCCGTTTACATTTACTTTTCAAAAACCAGATGAAAATGATTATAAATAGTGGAAGAGATATATTGGAGCATATATACCTTGTGAATCTAGTATAAATTTGAATTTATTAAATGGAGACATGCCGCATATGACTTATACTTCTGAGAACTACATAGATCCTCATATGCAATTGGATCCTACATAGAAAGGTGTTTATCATGTTTAGGAGAAACCGTTCTTTGTATATAATTCTGTATATTCATCTTAGCAAGGAAGTAGAAAATTTGTACCAAAGAGTATATATGATGAAAGTAATCAACATGTAAGTAATAGAATACTTGTATCATAGGCTAAAACAAATAATGAAATATTAGATAATTGGACTGTATTTAAAACAGCTGATTATTTAGATGTAGATAGCCAGTATGGTTCTATAACAAACTTAAAGAAATTTAAGGATAGACTATTTTACTTCTAGGATACCGCTGTAGGTATAGCTGCAGTAAATGAAAGAGCACTTATAACCGATGATAATATTGGTCAACTTACTTTAGGTACTGGAGGTATACTTAGTAGATATGATTATATAACTACTTTAAATGGTTCATCTATAATAAATGATAGAAGTATTGTAAATTCGGATAATATTTTATATTGGTACGATTACGATAAAAATGAAATATGTGCTTATAACGGTTCTGTTAATTAGATTTCAAAAGAGAAATAGGTATAGTCTTATTTAAATGAAATGTATAATAAAAAAAGAGATGTTACTTTGACTCTATTCGATAAGAAATATAATGAAGTATGGTTTAAATTCTATGATAAGTCATTAGTATTCAATGAACAGTTAGGAAGATTTACATCTTTTTATACTTTTAATCCTGATTGGCAATTACCATTCTCAGATAAGATAGTAACTATTAAAGATAATTGCTTCTATATTGTTAATTCTTTAGATACAGACGGATTAGGAGAAGTAGACAAATCTGCAAAGATAAAATTCGTTGTTAATAAAGATTATATGTATACGAAAGTATTTGATAACGTATTATTGTCTGGGGAAATGTTAGACCAGAATGGAGCTAATTCTACAAATAGCGTAATTGATTATATGAAGTTTGGTACAAAACATCAAGAATCGGTTCTTGACAATAATATTACGTTTGATTATAGAGAAGATACATATAGATTACCAGTACCAAGACAGAGTACTGAAGACTCAAATACATATTCACCAAGGCTTAGAGGTAAATATCTTACTTGTGAATATCACTTTGATACAAATAATGAGAAGACTTTTAAAATACCATATATTACAACAACTTATAGATATTCATTAGTATGAAAATAAAAAAGAAATAGATAAAAATACCAACAGCTAAATTTGGTTTAGAATAGATTGGAAATATTGCAGAGTCATTACCAGAAGCAACAACATTACTTACCAGTCCTTTTTAGAAATCAACAGCTACTTCAGGTGGAGAAGCAACAATGCAATCAATACAAGGAATTGCTAACGGTGCAGCAACTGGTGCTAAAATAGGTAGTTTAGCTGGTCCTATGGGTGCTGTTGTTGGTGCTATTGGTGGAGCTGCTGTAGGATTAGTTGGGAAAAAAGGAGACGAAGCAGAAATGACTTCTTTCACAGATTATGATGAAGGTACTTTAGGAACTGGTTTAATTGGTGCATTCACTAATAAGAAATTACGTAAAGAACGAAAACGTGTAAAAATGAATGCATACAATAATCGTGCTGCTGTACAAGGAACAGAGTATTTAGCTAATGAATACGATATGAATTATGGAGATATGAATACCGGTACATTTGCTATAGGTGGTGTAGTTCCTTCAAATTTGGTATATGCAGATGATGGTGAATTGATAAAAACTCCTGATGGTGATATAAATAAAATCCCAGAACAAGGTAAACCAACCGATAGTAATTTGTTAAACTTACCTGAGGGAAGTAGAATATTAAGTAATACTTTGAAAGTTCCTGGTACAAAGGATACTTTTGCAAAAGCTG
>ENA-OOXJ01001925-OOXJ01001925.1-human-gut-metagenome-genome-assembly--contig:-NODE-1925-length-11756-cov-2.485343_pt1 | contig 11756 bp, 8 predicted proteins | sample MGYA00241587_ERZ501343 | MGnify/ENA primary metagenome ERZ501343 (study PRJEB25962, sample SAMEA2042918) | human gut metagenome | biome: human gut; feature: human-associated habitat; material: faeces... | reverse complement strand
TGTGATTTAAAATCATCCGCAGTCAATATTTCCTTTCCACTGACCAGCAAGGTACGTTCCACCAAATTCTTTAATTCACGGATATTACCCGGATAAGGCAAACGGCTCAAATAATCCATCGCTTCAGAAGTAAATTCCACTTTGGGAAGACCGTTCGATTCACATTGTTTGTCGGCGAAATGACGGACCAATAACGGAATATCCTCACGGCGTTCGCGTAATGCCGGAAGATGCACCGTAATTAAATTAATACGATAGAACAAATCCTCGCGGAAGGTGTGTTCCTGCACCATCTGCCGTAAATCGGCATTCGTCGCACTGACCACACGGATATCGACTTTACGGGGACGGCTGTCGCCCAAAACTTCAAAAGTCTGCTCTTGTAACACGCGAAGCAGTTTCACCTGACAGCTTAAATCCAAATCGCCAATCTCATCCAAAAAAATCGTACCTTTATCAGCCAGTTCAAAACGTCCTACCCTGTCGGCTGTGGCATCCGTAAACGCACCTTTCTTATGACCGAACATCTCACTTTCGAAAAGGCTTTGCGAAATCCCCCCCAAATTGACCTTAACAAACGGCTGACGCACCCGCTGACTATTGATGTGAATAGCCTCAGCTATCAATTCCTTACCCGTGCCGCTCTCTCCTGTTATTAGCACAGAAGCATTGGTACGGGCTATACGGGCTACCGTATCCAACACATCGGTGAGCCCCTTCGATTTACCAATGATATGACTACGGTTCAATATAGGTGCCTGTTCGCTATGATCCGTTTCCTGTGGAGCAGTAAGCTCAAGCGCCGTCTCAATACGTTGCAACAGAGCCGCATTGTTCCACGGCTTGGTGACAAAATCAAAAGCTCCGGCCTGCATACCCTGCACAGCCAGCTGAATACTTCCCCAGGCCGTCATCAGAATAACTGGAACTTCCGGACGGAAAACCTTGACCTGCTTCAACAATGTAAGCCCTTCCTCTCCGGTGGTAGAGAGCGTAAAATTCATATCCATCAATATCAGCGCCGGAGCCTCACTACGTACCACATCCATAGCTTCGCGGGGCCCCGGAACAGCCTTTACCTCATATCCGGCCCTTTTCAGCATGAAGGTCAGCGAAGAACGCACAGCGCTGTCATCGTCTATTATCAGTATCATAAATCTGCTTTTTAAAGAAGGCATCATCCTTCCGGTTATTCTTTGCAAAAGTAAAGCATTTCGGCATAAAGCCACAGGATAAGCCACATTTTTTCCAACTTGTCATCCCAGTCAACGCCCACGGACAATATCCTCAAAATCGGCTTCGAGGGCGGTATTCTGTTCAAAGTCCCAAAGCGTCAGGCTACGAAGCTGATAAAAATAGTACCAGTAATAATAGAGCTCAGAAATGTGTTTCTGTCGTGCCTCGTCTTTTGAATTTTGGGCGTCATTCAAGTCCAGTGTACTGATTTTTCCAATCATAAAAGTTTCCACACTGGTATTATAGCGTTTTTCAGCAATTTTGTCGGCTTCTTCGGCAATGTTAAGTTGCTGGGCCTGGTTGTTAAAGTTCTCTACCAGCAAGAAGATGTCTTGATTAAAATCCATCTGCTCCTGTCTGATTTTGGAAAGCACTACCTCCCGGTTACTCTTGGCCACCTTTACCTGCCCGCGACGTTTTCCCCAGTCCAAAATAGGTATCTTGACACCAACCTGCACGATCTGATTATCCAGCAGATTATGGTAAGCCGCACCCAGTTCACGGTTCTGCCCCGTGTAACCGACACTGGCAAACAGGTCGATGCTACGCAAATTGCCACGTGCCGTAGCCACCTCATAGTCGGCTTCCAGTTGACGGCGACGGATGTTCTGCGCAAAAGAGTTGCGTTCCAATGCCTTGCTGAGCACCTCATCGTAATGCATGCGAAGATCAGGAACCGCATCGGGCAACACCGGATTCAGGGTTTCCTGTTCGGAAACTCCCAAAAAAGAACGGAGCTGGAACATTTTGGCATTCAGGTTACTTTCAGCCGTTGTAACATCGGCCTGTCCCTGTAAAGCATTGAGCTTGAGTTGTAGCAGATCGTTTTCGGATATCTGCCCCATTTTACGCTTAGCCACGGCCACTTCGTAAAGACGGTCGGCATTTTCCTTGTTTTGCCGGGCAGTACCCAACGATTCCTTAGCCAGCAGAAGTTCAAAAAAATAGGTTATCGTACTCATGGTCACCTGCTCGGTGGCCGAAATGAAAGCAGCCTTTGCTTCGGCATAACGCACCGGCTCAATGCGCCGGTTCCATTTCAGATTATTCACTCCGAAAATGGGTTGCGTAAGTTCCAACCCAATAGGAATAGACATAAACTGGGGTTGTCCGTTACTACCCAACTGACGCACATAGTCCAAGGATGAAGTAAGCGACAACTTTCCACCCGTAAACCAGATGTTCTGGTCTATGGACAACTCGCCCGAAAGTCCCAACGTATTGTTACGGACAAAGGTATACGAACCATCGGAATTCTGATAAGAACTGTATGACTTGTTGTAATTGGGCAACGTACCCGTAAAATTAACCTCGGGCAACAGGTCGGCACGGAAGGTACGATATTCCCAATAAGCGGTTTTCAATTCATTGAGGGCCACGGCGGCGTCAACAGATTGTGTACGGGCCAAGGCAATGGCCTCAGCCAAAGTAATGTTACGTTCATAACCCAGCGTGTCGCTCTGTGCACGGACACCCCATGTTGACAAAAGGCAGAAAGCCACTAATAGAATGATATTCTTTTTCATGCTCGGTCTTTAATAGAATCGCTTTTCTACAGGCAAAGACCGTGCCAAGGCCTCCAGATACTTCTGGAGAGGGGCAGGTGTCCGATATCGGACACTCCGGCTGTCCGTTTGCGGACACACCGGAGGTTTTTACCCGATCAAAGCACACCTTTGGACGAAGGCAGTTCATAGTGCCAGATGTCACGTTTCACCGCCATCTTGAGGGCACGTGCCAAGGCTTTGAAGATGCCTTCTATCTTATGATGCTCGTTCTGTCCCTCGGCCTTAATGTTGAGGTTCATGCGTGCGGCATCACTAAGCGACTTAAAAAAGTGCAAGAACATTTCGGTGGGCATCTCCCCTATCCGCTCACGATGGAACTCGGCATCCCACACCAGCCAGGGTCGTCCGCCAAAGTCCAGGCAGACCTGGCACAGGCAATCATCCATAGGCAAGGCATAGCCGTATCGTTCAATACCCCGCTTGTTGCCCAAGGCACGGTACAGGCATTCGCCCAACGCCAGGGCGGTGTCTTCGATGGTGTGATGCTCGTCCACATGCAAGTCGCCCTTCGTATGGATGGTAAGATCTATGCTTCCATGCCGCCCTATCTGTTCGAGCATATGGTCGAAGAAGCCCAGCCCGGTATGTATGTCGCAATGCCCATGTCCGTCCAGGTTCAAGGCCACATAAATGTCGGTTTCATTGGTTGTGCGCCGCACCTCGGCCCGACGCTCACCGGCAAAGAGGAACTCGGCTACCTTGTCCCAGTCGGTGGTGGCCAAGGCACAGACCGATTCCAGGTCTTTGCCACAACGGGCAGATGCCTCGCGGAGCATCCCGGTATCGTCCTGCAGCAAAATGGCACGGCATCCCATGTTGTAAGCCAGTTCCACATCGGTAGCCCGGTCGCCAATAACAAAGCTGCCGGCCAAATCGTATTCGGGATTGTCCAAATAGCGGGTCAGCATACCGGTACGTGGCTTGCGCGTGGACGCATTATCGGCGGGCATGCTACGGTCAATGCACACATCGTCGAAAGTAATGCCTTCGCCTTCGAGGGTTTTCATCATCAGAGTGTGGACTGGCCAGAAGGTTTCTTCGGGAAACGATGGGGTACCCAGCCCGTCCTGATTGGTTACCATCACAAACTCGAAGTCGAGCTTGGCACGTATGAAACCCAGGTTACGCATCACCTTGGGATAAAACTCCAGTTTCTCGAACGAATCGAGCTGATAATCGACAGGCGGCTCAATGACGAGCGTGCCGTCGCGGTCTATAAACAATATCTTCTTACTCATTACTTGTATGGATTGGTAATCGGACGAATCGGAACGAAAGAAAAAGTGAAACCTTAGGCTAAAATTCCACAACCCAAGGCTAGAGTTTTAAAACTTTAGGTTAGAGTTTTAAAACCCCACCCTAGGGTTATAACTTCAACAGTACTTTGGCATTTTTTACAAGCCATTTCAAAATGTTTTTGTACAGGACACCGGGAAGTTTTGAAACCGCTGCCGGCAATGAGGTGTCCCCTTTCGTTTCCGATTCACCGATGATAACAGACTAAATGAAAGTTATTCAACTACGCGAAAGAGGTTGCCACTCCTTGAGTGCCTCAAGCAATTTCTCGTTCTCCAACCGCGTGCCCACGGTAATGCGCAGGCAATTACCACATAAAGTTACCGTATGGCGGCTGCGCACTATAATGCCACGGCTTACCAGATAATTGTATATCGCCACAGCATCCGTTACGCGTACCAGGAAGAAATTGGCATCCGACGGGAAAAGTTGTACCACACAAGGCAGGCCTACAACGGCTTGTTCCAACCAAGTACGCTCTTCCTTCAACGTCTTTACCCAACGCTCTTTCTCATAGTGTCGGTAAAGCACTTCAATAGCCTGTTTCTGAGTCAGTTGGTTAACATTATATGGATACTTTATCTTATTCATCAAACCAATGATTTCGGCCGATGCAAAAGCCATGCCCAGACGGATAGCCGCACATCCCCATGCCTTGGAAAAAGTTTGCAACAGGATAAGGTTGGGATAACGGTCGAGTACGCCAAGGAACGAAGGCTGCCCAGAAAAGTCGATATAAGCCTCATCGACCACCACCAGCCCGTCGAACTTATTCAACAACTTTTCTATCTCACCACGGTTCAGGTCGTTACCCGTAGGATTGTTGGGCGAACAAAGGAACATCAATTTTGTGTGATCGTCGGCGGCATCGAGCATCTTGTCGGCTGTAAACTGGAAATGTGCATCGAGCTGTACTTTCCGATAGGCTACATCGTTGACATCGGCACATACCTGATACATGCCATACGTGGGGTCGATGGCCACCACATTGTCCACCCGGGGCTCGCAAAAGGCACGAAACAAAAGGTCAATGGCCTCATCACTTCCATTGCCCAGGAAAATACGTTCGGGCGATACTTTCTTTATCCGCGACAACTCCGTCTTCAGTTCCCGCTGCATGGGGTCGGGATAGCGGTTGTGGGGAGCGTTGTACGGATTCTCGTTGGCATCAAGAAAAACCGATGCCTCCGCTCCTTGATATTCATCGCGGGCCGATGAATATGGTTTCAGACGCCAGATGTTGGGGCGCGCCAGTTCTTGTAGTGTTTTCATTGTTTTATCCTCCCTAATCTGATGGTTACGGCATTCTTGTGTGCATCCAGACTCTCGTTGGCCGCCATCGTCTCAATGGCCGGTCCTATGATGCGCAATCCTTCGGGCTTAATCTCCTGGAATGTAATTTTACGGATGAAACTATCGAGACTGACACCACTATATGCCTTGGCATATCCGTTGGTAGGAAGCGTGTGGTTGGTGCCCGAAGCATAATCACCAGCACTCTCGGGCGTCAGGTGTCCCAGGAAGACCGAGCCTGCATTCACTACGCGGGCTGCTACTTCCATATAGTTTTCCGTTTCAATAATAAGGTGTTCGGGCGCATAGGCATTGGTCAGTTCAATAGCCGCATCCATCGAAGGCACTACAATCAGCTTGCTATTGGCCAACGAACGGGCAGCAATGTCTTTACGGGGCAAGCGGGCAAGCTGACGTTCCACTTCGTCTTTTACTTCCTGTTGCAGGCGGGCAGAAGTGGTAATGAGCAATGCTTGGCTGTCTACCCCATGCTCGGCCTGACTCAACAGGTCGGCAGCCACAAAAGCCGCATCAGCACTATCATCGGCAAGCACCTCTACTTCCGAAGGACCGGCGGGCATATCGATGGCTACATCGCGCAAGCCGACCAATTGCTTGGCCGCGGTGACATACTGGTTGCCCGGCCCGAAAATCTTATACACCTTGGGCACACTCTCCGTACCATAAGCCATGGCACCGATGGCCTGTACACCGCCAGCCTTGAATATTTTGTGCACACCTGCCACCCGGGCAGCAAACAGCACGGCAGGATGCACCTTTCCGTCGCGTCCCGGAGGAGTGCAAAGCACGATTTCACGACATCCGGCAATACGGGCAGGGACGGCCAGCATCAATACCGTAGAGAATAAAGGTGCCGTTCCTCCCGGAATGTAAAGCCCCACTTTTTCAATAGGCACCGCCTTCTGCCAGCAGGTTACACCCGGTTGAGTTTGTACGGGGACTCCCGTAAAGCGCTGGGCAGCATGAAAGGTCTCTATGTTTTGCCGGGCCATGCGGATGGCCTCCTTCAGTTCTTCACTAACCAAAGTTTCTGCCTCATCCATCTCGGCTTCGGTCACAACCAGCGAAGCCAATTCCACATGGTCAAACTGAGCTTCACAGGCCAGTACTGCACGGTCTCCTTCGGTACGTACGCGGTTCAGAATACCGCGCACGGTTCCAAACAAATTCTCGGTGTCCAGCACTGGACGCTTCAACAATTCGTCCCACTGGCTCTTGTCTGGGTTATTTATCAGTTTCATAAGCGCTATGTGTCAAATTATCATTTTCTCTATCGGCAATACCAAAATACCTTCGGCTCCCAATGCTTTCAGTTTTCCTATTATCTCCCAGAAGCGTTTCTGATCCAGTACCGTATGTACGGAACACCAATCCTTTTGTGCAAGCGGCATCACCGTAGGGCTTTTCATTCCGGGCAATACAGCCACAATCTCATCCAGTTTGTCTTTCGGCACATTCATCAACACATACTTCTTGTCTTCGGCGGTCTTGACGGCATCCATACGGAACAGTAACTCTTTCAGAATCTCACGCTTTTCATCGCTCATGTTCTTATAGCCTATAAGCAATGCTTCCGATTGCATTACCACTTCCACTTCCTTCAAACTATTGCTTACCAAGGTAGAGCCGGAGCTTACAATATCAAAAATTGCATCGGCCAGCCCAATACTTGGCGAAACTTCCACCGAACCGGTAATTACATGAATTTCGGCCTTCACTCCCTGCTTCTTCAGGTATTCGGAAAGGATACCCGGATAGGAAGTGGCAATCTTACGTCCTTCAAACCATTGCACTCCCGGATAATCAATGTCCTTGGGCAGAGCCAGCGACAAACGGCAACGGCTAAAGCCCAAACGCTTAACTATCTCGGCATCCTCACCCCGCTCCACAAATTCATTCTCGCCCACAATACCGATGTCGGCCACTCCGGTTGCTACCGACTGGGGAATATCATCGTCACGCAGGAAAAGTACCTCGAGCGGGAAGTTTGACGATTGTACCAACAACATACGCTTAGCGGCACTTAATTTAATGTCCGATTCTTCCAGAAATGACATTGTTTCGTCATAAAGACGACCTTTGGCTTGTACTGCAATTCTTAACATAACATTCTTATTCTTTAATTTCAATTAGTCGTGCCTGAAAAAGAACGAGGCTTGCCAATACCCATCGGCAAGCCTCGTTGTCTCTATCTCATGATGCACACATACACCTCACACACGCCTACCGAATGATTTCGTCAGGAATACGATGGTGATGATGATGTGCAACAATATTCTTCATATCTTTCGTTTCAGTGCAACAAAAGTAAAGTATTCATTTCACAATAGCAAGAAATTATAAGTAAAAGTTTTATTTTTCTTTCAATCAGCCTTATTTCATCACCGTAAACCGGACATATGCACGGTCATCAAACGAACGGTTTCCGGGAATAAGCCCTTTCGTGCTCTTGTACACACGCATGCAATGAGGATCGTGTGTCAAGACAGACCGTAAATGCAATTCCGATTCTTTTAACGACGGATACAAGTATGGATAACCGTCAGAGGCCAGAACAACCTCACATCCTACACCAACCGGAAAGTTTTTTACCAAACCCAACGGCACTGGAAACCCATCAAAAACAGCAAATGCATAAGGTTCAGGAGCCTCCTGGTTGTTTTGGAAACATGCCTGCCGTTCCAAAAAAGGCATGATGAAGGCACGTCCTGGATCATTGCGAGCAATGCTATCTAAACTCTCGCCACCCAATAAGGCCATTTCATTAAAGGCTGCACGGGCGGATGCCATAATCTCGTCAATTGCTTTCCCATTGACCGAACACACATCACCAATCAAGCACGGACAATCGCCTATCTGCCACACTTCCCGATGAGCCTGGCTATAAATTACGGCACAAGCCGTCAGCCGCCGAGCAGGTATGGCCTCAACCGTATGCAACAATCCGTTCTCAAGATAGAAATCATGAAAACGACGGGTAACGACCTGCACAGCTTCCGTCACCGTTGCCTCCGAAGGTAACTCCCCTAACGCATCCTTTACTAACTCCATAGCCAGACGTCCGGTTGTTTTCCCCGCTATCCGAAAATCAGATTTGGCCGTAGCCCCGTCAACAACCGCTATAAAATGAGGGCTGACAAAGATGCCATCCTCATTGGTCTGAGGCGAATGTTTTCCTTGCAAGAAACATTCATGTATAGCAACATTACCACATTCGGAAGGCAAAGGACTTTCGTTTTCTGTTTCCAGATAAGTCCAGTCAGAAATCAATTGTTCATCCATCATATACAAAGCTTTTACCATGCAAAAGTAGCATTACTTTGAAAACTTCTTATCTTTGCAAGCAACGAAAACAATGGAATATGAAAATTCTCTGGATAGACCTGAACAGTTCGTATGCACATGCCTCTTTGGCACTACCGGCTATTCACGCACAAATAGCAGACAATTCGCTAGCTGAATGGGAAGTCGTATCGGCTACCATTAACGAAAATGTTGGCATGATAGTCGATGAAATCTATCGGAAAAAGCCCGATATTCTGGCCGCTACAGCCTGGTTGTTCAACCACGAACAATTGTTGCACATCACCGCACGCCTGAAAGCCTTGTTGCCCCAAAGCTACATCGTACTGGGAGGCCCCGAGTTTCTGGGCGACAATGAAGACTACCTGCGCCAACATGCCTTTATCAGTGCCGTATTCCGGGGTGAAGGCGAAGAAGTCGTACCACAATGGCTGACATGTTGGAACCGCCCCGAAGAATGGAACAATATTCCGGGATTATGCTATCTGGACAACCACCGACAATACAGGGATAACGGACTGGCCCGTGTACTCAATTTTTCGGCTCTGGTGCCTCCCGAAGAAAGCCGTTTCTTCAACTGGAGTAAACCTTTTGTGCAATTGGAAACCACCAGGGGATGTTTCAACACCTGCGCTTTTTGTGTAAGTGGCGGAGAAAAACCGGTACGCACTTTATCCATAGACCACATCCGCCAACGATTGCAAAACATACACCGACACGGCATAAAAAATGTACGCGTACTCGACCGCACTTTCAATTATAATACCCTCAGGGCCAAAGAGTTGCTGCAACTGTTTCGCGAATTCTCTCCAGATATCCGTTTCCACCTGGAAATACACCCGGCATTGTTATCCGATGAGTTGAAAGAAGAATTGAAGCAAATGCCGGCCGGTTTGCTTCACTTGGAAGCCGGCATACAAAGCCTGCACGAAAACGTATTGCAAGCCTGTCTCCGCAAAGGGGAACTGGACAAAGCTTTAGAAGGTCTCCGTTTTCTATGCTCGCTGCGCAACATGGAAACCCATGCCGACCTGATAGCCGGACTCCCCCTTTACCATTTGGACGAAATATTTGAAGATATACAAACATTGGCATCCTACCATGCCGGCGAAATTCAATTGGAGTCATTGAAACTGTTACCCGGTACCGAAATGCGACGCAGAGCCGAGGAATTAGGCCTGAGATACTCACCCTATCCTCCATACGAAGTTTTGGAAACACGTGAAATCAGTACTGCCGAACTACAAACCGCCCGCCAATTGTCGCGCTTGCTCGATGCATACTATAACACACCGGCGTGGCAAAATGTAACCCGTAACCTGATATTGCACGATGCCCGGTTCTTGCCGGCCTTCCTGGCCTACCTCACAAACCGTAACCTAATAGACCAGCCCATGAGTCTCGAAAAAAGAGGCACAGTTCTCTACGAGTTCTGCAAGACCCATTATCCGGCGTTTCAAACCTCCGTCACAATAGCCTGGATAGAAGCCGGCATGTCATTAAAAAAACAACCGGCCGAAAGAGTACGTACCAAACGACAAACACCACCCGAACACTGGAAGGTAATTTATGGCACATATAAATCCAGCCTCAGACTTTGCTTTCTACCTTGTGACAATACTGGTGAACAAGGCTATTGGTATGGGTTTGAGTCGGAAATCCAGAAACCGGAACCTGTATTCAAAGCTCAGGGAACCAATGGCAAAGAAAAAGAAACACCTACCTCCTAAACCAAATTATATGTACCATGAAAAAATACCATTTCCTGCTCACTTGCTTATTCTTCCTGACAACAACCTGGGGAGCTTTTGCCCAAAAGCGAATCACTCTGCTATTTGTAGGTGATTTAATGCAACATAAAGGGCAAATTGACGCTGCACGTACTCCGGAAGGTACTTACGATTATACGGAATGCTTCGATCTGGTCCAAAACCAAATCAGCCAGGCAGATATTGCAATAGGCAATCTGGAAGTAACACTTGGTGGAAAGCCCTATACCGGCTATCCTGCTTTCAGCGCACCCGACGAATACCTGCAAGCCATACAAGATGCTGGCTTCGACATACTGCTTACTGCCAATAATCATTGTTTGGACCGCGGAAGAAAAGGCTTGGAACGGACTTTACAACAACTTGATTCTTTACATATTCCCCATGCCGGGACCTACCGAAATGCAGAAGAACGCAAAAAGAAATATCCGCTCCTTATCCACAAAAACGGTTTCCGAATCGCCATATTGAACTATACCTATGGAACCAACGGCATCAAAGCCACTTCTCCCAATATCGTCAATTACATTAACAGAGAAACCATCCAACAGGATATCAGACAAGCCCAAACTTATCGTCCCGATGCCATCATAGCCTGTATGCATTGGGGAGAAGAATACCAGACTTTGCCCAACCGGGAACAGCAGGAACTTACCGACTGGTTACTACAACAAGGAGTAACACATATTATTGGAGCTCATCCACACGTCATACAGCCTCTGGAACTACGTACCAGCGGATTGCAACAACACGTGGTTGCCTATTCCTTAGGAAACTTTATTTCGAACATGCTCGCTACCAATACCGACGGCGGAATGATACTTACCCTTCAATTGGAAAAATGTTCATTTTCATCGCTTTCAAATTCACTGCCCACAACCCGAAGTTATCTCCCTCTACCCGGCATACTTGACATTCCACAACCCTATTGCAAAGTACGGACCTGCCATTATAACTTAGTATGGACAGCACGACCCTCTCTCACAGGGAAGAAGAATTTCTTCGTCTGCCCCATGGACTCAACCCGGATTGATTTACCGGAAAAGGCACGTAAAAATCTGGAAATCTTTAAAAAACGAGCAGATTCACTACTATTGAAACATAACAAAGGAATTTCAAGCAACGAAAAAAAACGATGAAGGAGTGAAAAAAAATCCGCATTTCTTTGTGATATTAAATATTATCTCTATCTTTGCACCGCATTTAAGAAATGCGCTAACATGGTGGCTGTAGTTCAGTTGGTTAGAGCGTCAGATTGTGGTTCTGAATG
>ENA-OOXJ01001924-OOXJ01001924.1-human-gut-metagenome-genome-assembly--contig:-NODE-1924-length-11758-cov-3.164915_pt1 | contig 11758 bp, 9 predicted proteins | sample MGYA00241587_ERZ501343 | MGnify/ENA primary metagenome ERZ501343 (study PRJEB25962, sample SAMEA2042918) | human gut metagenome | biome: human gut; feature: human-associated habitat; material: faeces... | reverse complement strand
GGCGGCTTTTTTCACTTTTCCTCCTCCTGAGCCCCGGACTCGAGACGCTGCACCATGTCGCCCAGCGCGTCGGCCAGGCGGCCGGAGAAGTCCTCGTCGTCCGCGGCGGTCTCGATGCACAGCTCGTCCGCGTCGGGAGCGGGCGAGACACGCAGCGCACAGTGGCCGGAGCGGAGCACCACGCCGTCGTCGAGCGCAGCCCCGGCCTCCATCATCGCCCCGGACACGGCTCGCATGAGCCTTGCCCTGTCCCGGCAGGCCACACGCCGTTCCGTGCGTGCCCTGCCCTCGAGGGGCTTGCGGTCCGCATGAGCGGCGTCGGCGGCCTTTTCAAAGGGTGCGTCCGGCAGACGAAGAGCGCCGTCAAGCGCGTCAAGGCAGCACTGAAAGTAAGCCCTCGGCGTGCCTATGTCGCACCAGTAGCCGGGCATGACCGCACCGTGTATCTCCTCCCCGGCCTCCATCAGCTTCGGAAAGAGGTCGGAGGCGAAGTCGAAGCTCTCGCCCTCGGGCACCAGCTCCATCGCCCGCGGCTCTATGACGTAGATGCCGGTGTTCACAAGATTCGTGACCACCCGCTCCCAGGGCGGCTTCTCGATGAAGCAGCGGACGCTGCCGTCGGCGTCCGGCACGACAAGGCCGTAACGCAGCGGGTCCGGGCTCTCGTATAGCGCCATCGTCACCGCAGCTCCGGAGCGCGCGTGCTCGTCCGCGAGGCGGCGGAGGTCGAAGTCGCAGGCCGCGTCCCCGCTCAGGACGAGGAAGGGCTCATCGCCTATGAAGTCCATGCAGTTTTTCACCCCGCCGGCGGTGCCGAGGGGCTTGTCCTCTATTCTCCAACTCAGGTGGACGCCGAAGTCCTCCCCGCCGCCGAAATGCGAGAGAATGGGCGCGGGGTTGTAGCCGAGCGTGGCGCAGATGTCCGTGATCCCGTTTTCGCGCAGAAGCTCGACCGTCCGCTCCATGAGCGGCTTGCCGAGCAGGGGCACCATGGGTTTGGGCAGGTCACCCGTGACGGCCTTTAAGCGCCGGCCCTCGCCGCCGGCCATGATAACAGCTTTCATGCCCATATTATTTGGAGCGCTCCGAGAAATATTGTTGTAAAGATTGACCACATTATGCTATAATAACAAACTACGACGAAATTGGAGGGAACGCCCGTGGACAGAGACATAGAGGTGTATGAGTGCCTCAGCGGCGAGGACCGTGAGCGTTTCTGGCTGAAGCTGAGGGAATACTTCCGGCGCGACATCTTCCCCGGCGAGGAGAGCTGTTACCACTGCTCGGACGAGTATAAAAACAACATCGAAAACCTGCGCAGGCGGCGCTTCGACCCGGCACGGTATCTGTTTTTCCGCCGCGGCGGGGAGGAGATCGGCCTTGCGCTGACGGTGGTGTACGCCTCGGAGGACGGAAAGCAGTTCATACTCGAGTTCTGCGTCTACCCCGAACAGCGCGGCGGCGGCACCGGCACGGACTGCGCCGGGGCGCTGCTCGACTGGGGCCGCGAAAACGGCGCAAAGTTTGCCGAGCTCAACTGCGGCGACGAGCGGCGCGAGCGCTTCTGGTCGCGCCTCGGCTTCGTGCGAAACGGCATCGACGCCCGCGGCGAGCCGCTGATGCTCCTGCCGCCGGAGGAGAACGTGCCGATGACCGTGGGCCTGGCCAACGGCATTGAGGAGTTCTGGGCGCTGGAACTGAGCTTTTTTGACGAGCTCGGCAGAACGCCGCCGGACAGCATGGGCCGCTCGCGCATGATAGGCGCCATGAGCGCGGGCAGGGTGGCCTTCATAACCGTAAAGCGGCTGAACCGCCCGGTGGGCCTGTGCTCCGTGAGCCGCTGCTTTTCGAGCGATACCTGCTGGGACGTGGGCGTCATGGACGACTTCTACATAGAACCGGCCTTCCGGGGGAGCGGCGCAGCTCGCATGCTCGTCGAAAAGGCCGCCGAATATTGCAGAAAGCAGGGCATGCAGAGCCTGAGAGTCACGAGTCCGGACGCGGACCTCGACATGTACCGCGCGCTGGGCTTCACCGCCGGACTTGGAACGCAACTGGCAATGCTTTTGCCCTATGAGAGCTGAAAAAGGAGGATAGTGCCGCCGTGAACAAGAAGATACAGAGGCTCGTGGAGCCGAATATAAGGCTATACCTTTTCTTCATGGTGGCCTTCGCCGCGGCGTCGCTGCTCTTCGAGCAGTACATCCTCGCGGCTGTCGAGGGCGGCGTGATACTGTTCCTCGTCATCTGCTCGCTCTTTGTCTCCCGCCGGCGCAGGCGCGAGCTCATGGAGTACATCGAGTCCGTGACCTACGACGCGGACACGGCGAAGAACAACACGCTGCTCAATTTCCCGCTGCCCATGGCCGTGTTCTCGCTCAACGACTCGCGCGTCATCTGGGCGAATCAGATATTTTTCAACATGTGCGGCGTCTCCGGCTCGCGCTTTGAGGCGCGGCTGGATGAGCTGGTGCCCGACTTCACCGGCAAGTGGCTGCTCGAGGGCAAGACCCAGTACCCCGGCCTGCTCACGATGGGCGGGCGGAAGTACCAGATCCACGGCAACATCATCCGCCCCTCCGAGGAGAACGCCGAGCCCGGCCACGGCTATATGGGCATAGCCTATTGGGTGGACGTCACGGAGTACGACGACATCCGCATCAAGTATGAGGACTCCCGCCCCGTCATCGCCACCATCGTCATAGACAACTACGACGAGCTGGTGAAAAACCACCCCGACAGGATAAAGAACGACCTGCGCGACGCCGTGGAGGACGCCATCTCCCAGTGGTGCGACGGCAAGGACGGCTTCCTGCGCCGCTACGACCGCGACAGGTACGTGTTCATCTTTGAGGAGCACTGGCTGCCGGCCATGAAGGCGGAGAAGTTCACGCTGCTCGAGCAGGTGCACTCCGTCGTGAGCCCCTCTGGCATCCACGCCACCATCAGCATCGGCGTCGGCCACGACGGCTCCGGCTTTGAGGAGGACTTCCAGTTCAGCTCCCTCGCGACCGAGATGGCCCTCTCCCGCGGCGGCGACCAGGCGGTCGTGAAGAACCGCTTCAACTTCGAGTTCTTCGGCGGCCGCGGCAACGAGATAGAGACCCGCACCAAGGTCAAGAGCCGCGTCATGGCAAACGCCCTGGCCGAGCTCATCGCGGACTCCTCGCGCGTGTTCGTCATGGGCCACAAGTTCGCTGACCTGGACGCCGTGGGCTCCTCCGTGGCGGTCTGCTGCATAGCCCGCAAAAAGGGCAAGCTCTGCCGCATAGTCATCGACCCCGTGAAGAACAGCGCCCAGCTGCTCATAGACCGGCTGAAGAACGAGCCGGAGTACAAAAACGCCTTCATAACCCCGCAGGAGGCCATGCTCCAGGCCGACGGACGGAGCCTGCTGGTCGTGGTGGACACCAACCGCCCGGAGCAGGTGGAGGACAAGAACCTCCTCGACGCCTGCAACCGCGTAGCCGTCATCGACCACCACCGCCGCGCCGCGACCTATATCCAGAACGCGGACCTCATGTTCCACGAGCCCTATGCCTCCTCGGTGTGCGAGCTCATGAGCGAGGTGCTGCAGGAGGTAGTGGACACGGAGGACATCCTCCGCTGCGAGGCCGAGGCCATGCTCTCCGGCATAGTGCTGGACACGAAGAACTTCACCATCCGCACCGGCGAGCGCACATTTGACGCGGCGGCCTTCCTCCGCAGGGCGGGGGCCGACACGACGGAGGTCAAAAAGCTGCTGCAAAACGACATGGAGCACACCGTCGCGCGCTACAAGATACTCCAGAGCGCCCAGCTCTACCGCGGCAACATCGCCGTGGCCGTGCCGCAGACGCCGCAGGACCGCGTGGTAGTGGCCCAGGCGGCGGACGAGCTGCTGAACATCTCGGGCGTGGAGGTCTCCTTCGTCGTCTGCCCGACGGAGGACGGCGGGGCGAACATCTCGGCCCGCTCCATAGGCGACATGAACGCGCAGATGATAATGGAAAAGCTCGGCGGCGGCGGCAACCGCTCCGCCGCGGCGGCGCAGCTGCACGACACCAGCCTGCGCGACGCGGTGAACAGCCTCTTCACCGCCATTGACGAATATCTCGACGGCTGAGCGCCGCCCATCGAAAGGAAGTAAGGACATGAAGGTCATTTTCAACACAGATGTCAGAGGACAGGGCAAGAAGGGCGAGATGAAAGAAGTCTCGGACGGCTACGCCCGCAACTACCTCATGCCGCGCGGGCTGGCCAGCCCCGCCACGGCCGACGCCGTGAACGCGCTCAAACTCAAGGAGAAGGCCAAGGCCGCGCAGATGGCCAAGGAGAAGGCCGCCGCCGAGGAGAACGCAAAGCGCCTCTCCGGCGTGGTGGTGCAGATATCCGCGCGCGCGGGCCAGGGCGGCCGCCTCTTCGGCGCCGTCACCAGCCAGGAGATAGCCGAGGCCCTGCGCGAGCAGCACGGCATCGAGATCGAGAAGAACAAGATCGTCCAGGCCGAGCCCATAAAGCAGTTCGGCAGCTACGAGGTCAAGGCCAAGCTCGGCTACGAGGTCTCGGGCACGATAAACGTACTGGTAACGGAGAAAAAATAAGCTCGGGAGGCCCCGCCGATGGATGAGCTGCTGGGGAGGCGTGCGCCGCATTCGGCACAGGCCGAGCAGGCGGTCCTGGGCTCCATGCTCATAGACCCAAACTGCATACCCGAGGTCATTGGAAAAGTGAAGTCTGCGGACTTCTATATACAGACTAACCGCGAGATATTTGAGACGATGTTCTCGATGTTCTCCTTCGGGCGGACGATAGACCCCGTGACCGTGCTCGGCGAGCTGAAGGTCAGGGGCGTCTACAAGGAAAACAGCTCGGAGCAGTATCTGGGCGAGCTCATGGAGATCACGCCCACGGCGGCGAACGTCCTCGAATACGCGGCCATAGTTGCGGACCGTGCGCTGCTGCGTGCCTTGGCGCAGGCGGCGGACGAGATTTCGAACATGGTCTACGAGGGCGGCGGCACCGCCGAGAGCATCCTCGAGGCCGCGGAGCGCAAGATCTTCGCCCTCGGCAAGGACCGCAAGACCGGCGGGCTCGAGCCCGTCGCCACCGTCGTGCAGCGCGTGTACGACGGCATCTCCGAGGCCGCGCTCTCCGAGAGCAGCACGCCCGGCATCTCCACCGGCATAAGGGAGCTCGACGGCACCATCCTCGGCATGGGCCCCGGCGACTTCATCCTCGTCGCGTCCCGCCCCGGCATGGGCAAGACGAGCATCGGCCTGAACATCGCGCTCAGCGCGGCGAAGTCCACGGGCAAGACCGTGGCCGTGTTCTCCCTCGAGATGACGCGCGAGCAGCTGGTCATGCGCCTGCTCGCAGGCGAGGGCCTGGTGGACAGCAAAAAGCTCCAGACCGGCCGCCTCTCGGACGACGAGTGGCGCCGCGTCGGCACCGCGGCCGGGGCGCTGAGCGCAACGGATATCCGCATTGACGACAACCCCTCGCTCACCGTCTCGGAGATGAACGCCCAGTGCCGCCGGCTCAAGAACCTGGGCCTCATCGTCATAGACTACCTCCAGCTCATGCAGTCCGCCGGCAGCGGCAACTCCTGGGCCAACGAGAGCCGCACCCAGGCCGTGTCGGACATCAGCCGCATGATAAAGATAATGGCCAAGGAGCTCGGCGTGCCCGTGCTCTGCCTGAGCCAGCTCTCGCGCGCCAACGAGTCGCGCCAGAACAAGCGCCCCATGCTCTCCGACCTGCGCGAGTCCGGCGCCATAGAGCAGGACGCCGACGTCGTCATGGGCATCTACCGCGAGGGCTACTATAACCAGGAGTGCGAAAACCCCAACGACGCGGAGCTCATCATCCTCAAGAACCGCCGCGGACAGACGGGCACGATAAACATGATGTGGCTGCCGGAGTACACCTCCTTCGTGGCCGTGGACAGGCGGCATGACGATGACTGACGGGCTGGATATCTCCCTGCTGCCCCCGGGCGGGGGAGTGCTCTGCGCGGTCTCGGGAGGGGCGGACTCCGTCTACCTGCTCTGCCGCCTCTGCGAGCTGAGGGAGAGCCTGGGCCTGAGGGTCTGGGCCGCACATTATAATCACTGCCTGCGAGGGCCTGAGTCCGACAGAGACGAGGACTTTGTGCGCAGCCTCTGCGCCGGGCTCGGCGTGGAGGCATATTCCGGCCGCGGCGATGTCGCGGCCTTTGCCCGTGAAAACGGCCTCGGCACCGAGGACGCGGCGCGCCGGCTGAGGTACGCGTTCCTCGAACAGACGGCGGACGCCCTGGGCGCGGACGCCATAGCCACGGCGCACACGGCGGACGACAACGCCGAGACCATGCTGCTCAATCTCGCACGTGGCGCGGGACTGCGCGGTCTCTGCGGCATTCCGCCCCGGCGAGGGCGCATAATAAGGCCGATGCTGGACGTGACCCGAGCCGAGATAGAAGCATACCTTGAGCAAAGGGGCATCGCCCACGTCGAGGACAGCACAAACGCCGGGGATGACTACGCCCGCAACCGCATCCGCCACCACGCCGTGCCCGCGCTGAGGAGCGTGAACCCGGAGTTTTCCAGAGCAGCCTCACGCGCGGCGGAGCTTCTGCGCCGGGATGAGGAGTTCCTCGAGGGACTGGCGAGGGATTTCGTGGAAGCAAATCCGAAGGGCCTGCCCTGCCGGGAGCTCACGGAGCTGCCGCAGCCGGTGTCCTCACGGGCGCTGCGCATGGCGTCGGGCACTCAGCTTTCGGAGACGCATGTCGCCTCGGCGCTGGAACTTGCAAGGGGGACGGGACTCGGCTTCCTTGACCTGCCCGGACTGCGATTGAAGCGCGAGCAGGGACTGCTCACCTTCGGCGCAGCGGCTCCGGAGCGCCTGCCCGTGCGGGAGCTGGCAATAGGCGGCGACACGGAGATACCTGAGGCCGGGGTCATACTGCACAGCGCCATTACAGTTTATTCGGGCGAAATTCACAGTTCATTAAACACTTTTTTCTTTCAATATGAGAATATCTGTGGTACTATAACCTGTACGCCGAGAGCGGCGGGCGACAAAATACGGCTCCAGGGCCGCGGGTGCACCAAAAAGCTCTCGGACCTCTTCGCCGAGCGGCGCCTCACCCAGGCCGAGCGCGAGCTCGTGCCGGTCATCCGGGATGAGGCGGGACCGATAGCGGTCTGCGGCTTCGGCGCGGCGGAGCGTGTCAAGCCCGCTCCGGGTGATAAGGCGCTTCGGATCGACGTCATCAAAAAATAAACATTTTAGTCGGGGGACAGGTAAAATGAGAGAGGATATGGAGAGAATACTTCTCACCGAGTCGGATATCCACGCGCGGGTGGAGGAGCTGGGCAGGCAGATCTCCAGCGACTATGCGGGTCGGGAGCCGCTCTTTGTCGGCGTGCTCAAGGGCTGCTTCATCTTCATGGCGGACCTCATCCGCAGCGTGGACCTGCACTGCACGATGGACTTCATGGCCGTCTCCTCCTACGGCGACGGGACCACGACCACCGGCGCGGTCAAGATAAACAAGGACCTCTCCCGCGACATAGCCGGGCAGGACGTCATCATCGTCGAGGACATCCTCGACAGCGGCGTGACGCTCAGCTACCTCAAGCAATACCTCTCCGTGCGCAAGCCCGCGTCCATCTCCATCGTGACGCTGCTCGACAAGCCCTCCCGCCGCAAGGCGGACATCAGGGCCGACTACGCCGGCTTCGAGGTGGAGGACGCCTTCGTCGTCGGCTACGGCCTCGACTACGCGGAGAAATACCGCAACCTGCCCTATATCGGCATTCTGAAACCGGAGATATACGCCTGAAAGGCGGTCTTTATACAGCATAGCACCCGAAGGATGTGAAGATTAGTTGAAACCTCAAAGAAACCGGGCCCGTGACCTCGGTTTTTATGTGCTCATCATGATCATTCTCCTCGCCGTGGTCTACACCATGACCACCCCGAGCACGACTGAGAAGATGATCTATTCCGACGTTGTGGACCTCTTCAACAACGAGGAGGTAGAGTCCTTTGTCATAACCGGCTCCGAGATCGTGATAACCAAGCGCGGCGTGGACCCGGCATCTCCGGACGCCACGGTGAGCTACGAGCTCTTCAGCGTGGACTATTTCCTCTACCAGATGATGGACACCATCGACCAGCAGCACGCGGAGGGGATCATAAAGGACTATGACCTCAAGACGGGCTTTGTGGCCCCGTGGTGGGTCAGCATGATCCCGTACCTGCTGCTCATCGGCGGCATGTTCGCGCTCTGGTACTATATGATGAACAAGGCCGGAGGCGGCGGCGCGCCGGGCGTCGGCAAGTTCGGCAAGGCCCGCACCCGCCTCGGCAGCGAGGAGCAGAAGAAGGTCACCTTTGCGGACGTGGCCGGCTGCGACGAGGAAAAGGCGGAGCTGCAGGAGGTCGTGAACTTCCTCAAGAACCCGCGCGCGTACACCGAGATGGGCGCACGCATACCCAAGGGCGTGCTGCTCGTCGGCCCTCCGGGCACCGGCAAGACGCTCATAGCCAAGGCCGTCGCCGGCGAGGCGGGCGTGCAGTTCCTGTCGATATCCGGCTCCGACTTCGTGGAGCTCTATGTCGGCGTCGGCGCCTCCCGCGTGAGAGACCTCTTCGACCAGGCAAAGAAGGTGGCTCCGGCCATCATCTTCATAGACGAGATAGACGCCGTCGGCCGCCAGCGCGGCTCCGGCCTCGGCGGCGGACACGACGAGCGCGAGCAGACCCTCAACCAGCTGCTCGTCGAGATGGACGGCTTCACGAACAACGAGGGCGTCATCGTAATGGCCGCCACGAACCGTGACGACATCCTCGACAACGCCCTGACCCGCCCCGGCCGTTTCGATCGCCGCGTGTATATCGGCCTGCCCGACATCCGCGGCCGCGAGGCCATACTCAAGGTCCACGCCAGGGGCAAGCCCCTCGCGGACGATGTGGACCTCAACTCCATTGCCCGCGGCACGCCCGGTTTCTCGGGCGCCGACCTCGAGAACCTGCTCAACGAGGCCGCGCTCATGGCCGTCTCGAACGGCAAGCGCTTCATCACCTCCTACGAGATCGAGGAGGCCATACGCAAGGTACAGATGGGCCCGGAGAAGAAGAGCAAGGTCATGAGCGACCGTGCAAAGAAGCTCACCGCCTATCACGAGGGCGGCCACGCCGTCGTGAGCGAGTTCCTCGAGCACACGGACCCCGTGCACTATATCACCATCATCCCCCGCGGCCCGAGCGGCGGCGCGACCTATTTCCGCCCGAAGGAGGATCTCGAGAACTTCCACTCCTATTCGGAGCTCTTTGAGAACATCGTCGTCTCCCTCGGCGGCCGGGTGTCCGAGAAGCTCTTCCTCGACGACATCTCCACCGGCGCCTCCGGCGACATCCAGCAGGCCTCGGACCTAGCACGCGCCATGGTCATGCAGTTCGGCATGAGCGAGAGGCTCGGCCCCATCAGCTACGACTCCTCCGGCCACAGCATCTTCATCGGCCGCGACTTCGGCACGACCAAGAGCTATTCCGAGGAGACCGCCGCCATCATCGACGAGGAGGTCAAGCACATCTTCGACGAGGCCAGTGCCAAGGCCGAGAGCATCCTCACCGAGCACGCGGACATCCTCAAGGGCATAGCCGAGTATCTGCTCGCCAACGAGAGCATGGACGGCGAGGACTTCAGCTACTACTGCCGCCATGGCGAGCTGCCGCCCAAGAAGGACCCGCCCAAGCCTCGCGACAACACCATCGAGCCCCCGGCAAAGCACATCAGCTACACCTTCGACGAGCCGGCCACCATACCCGCTCCCGAGGAGCCCAAGCCGGAGACCGAGCCGAAGGGCGAGACCGAGCCCAAGGCCGAGACTGAGCCCAGGAGCGAGGAGCCCAAGCCGGACACCGAGCCCGGGGAAGGCAAAACCGAAGAATAAACAAAAAGAGACGGGAGCCGACGCTCCCGCCTCTTTTCACTTTGATACCTTCTTTTTGAGGAACACCGCGAGGACGGCCCCGGCGAGCACCAGCACTATGCCTATGACCAGCCAGACCGTCGAGATGGCCGACACGGGGTTGTTCGCCAGCAGGTCGCCGATGGGCGTGTCGACGCCGTTCACGAGCACGGTGGTGCCGGTCAGCCCGCCGTCTATGTTTACAAGGCTCAGCAGACCAGACACCGCCAGCTTGGCCATGGCGGCCTGGTATATTAAGTACGCCCCGCATGCTGCAAGCAGCACTCCGGCCAGCCAGCACCAGCGCTTTATGCCCTGGCGAAAGGCCTGCGTTCTGGCCGTACCGTCGGCGCCGTCCGTTCCCTGGACGGGGGCTCCGGTGTCGCATCCGCCTCCTGCGCCCGCTTCGTCCGGCCCGTCCTCGCTGAGCAGCCAGTCCAGGCTCACGCCCAGGGCGTTGGCCAGCGGCAGGAGCTTGCCGGTGTCCGGCACGGACTCGCCGGTCTCCCACTTGGAAATGGCCTGCCGCGAGACGCCGAGCCGCTCGGCAAGCGCGTCCTGCGAGAGGCCGGCCTTTTTGCGGCAGAGGTATATCTTCTCGTTGAGCTTCATGGCATCCTCCTGTTGTGTTTCATTCGGCTTTAGTGTATCATGCGGCGCGGCCGGGCGGCAATAGGCCGTGCCTTGCAGTTTCGCAACCGCCGGTTGCGCTTTTTGCGCGCCAAGAATGCTCTTGAGACTGGCATCAGGCTGTGGTATAATACTCCGATGCGAACTGGGAAGCACTCTGTTAAGATAAGGGAGATATGATATATGAAGCTCGGCATAGTGGGTCTGCCCAACGTGGGCAAGAGCACGCTGTTCAACGCCATAACCAACGCGGGCGCGGAGAGCGCCAACTACCCCTTCTGCACGATAGACCCCAACGTCGGCATGGTCTCCGTGCCGGACGAGAGGCTGGACTTCCTCGCGGAGCTCTATCAGCCTAAGAAATACACCCCGGCGGTCATCGAGTTCGTGGACATAGCGGGCCTGGTGAAGGGCGCGTCCAAGGGCGAGGGCCTGGGCAATAAGTTCCTGGAAAACATACGCCGCACGGACGCGATAGTCCACGTCGTGCGCTGCTTTGACGACGAGAACATAATCCACGTCGAGGGTGGCGCGGACCCCGCGCGCGACATCGAGATAATCGAGCTCGAGCTCATCATGGCCGATATGGAGCTCGTCGAGCGCCGCATAGACAAGGCGAAGAAGGCCGCAAAGGGCGGGGACAAGAAGTTCCTGCACGAGGCGGAGGTGTTCGAGGGTCTCCAGGCCCACCTGAACGAGGGCAGGAGCGCGAGGAGCTACGACTGCTCCGATGACGACATGGAGCTCGTCTCCACCTGCGACCTGCTGAGCCTCAAGCCCGTCATCTACGCCGCGAACATGGACGAGGCCGGCATGACCTCGCTCGCCGACAACGCGTACTATAACGCCGTGAAGAAGATCGCCGACGCCGAGGGCGCCCAGGTGCTGCCCATCTGCGCCAAGATAGAGCAGGAGATAGGCGAGCTGCCCGAAGAGGACAAGGCCATGTTCCTCGAGGAGCTGGGTCTCGCTGAGTCCGGCCTCGACCGGCTCATCAAGTGCTCCTACGCGCTGCTCGGCCTCATCTCCTTCCTCACCTGCGGGCCGGACGAGTGCCGCGCCTGGACCATCAAAAAGGGCACCAAGGCTCCCCAGGCCGCGGGCAAGATACACTCCGACTTCGAGCGCGGCTTCATCCGCGCCGAGATCGTCGCCTTCGACGACCTCAAGGCCTGCGGCAGCAT